>Ga0180433_10000906_pt1 | contig 50494 bp, 67 predicted proteins | sample SS_ome_8_FD_132980 | JGI IMG/M metagenome (GOLD analysis project Ga0180433, IMG submission 132980) | Hypersaline lake sediment archaeal communities from the Salton Sea, California, USA - SS_1_D_1 metaG | ecosystem: Environmental > Aquatic > Non-marine Saline and Alkaline > Hypersaline >...
AAGTAGTATCTACTTCTGAACACATTAAAGCGACGGTGAATGGTACGTTTTGCTCGGTCTGCGAATGATTCGAAAAGTGTGTGGTATAATGGAGGTGCAGATAAAGCTTGGGTAGTCGACAAAGCCGTACGTTTTAAAATCTCTAAGTCTAGAGTCTATTTACGGAGGGCGGCAGCACAAGCTGGACTTTTAGCTTTCTTATCCGCCATGACCCACGCTACAATACCCAAGATTAAACCAGCCCCAGGTACAAAGGGTAGCACTGATAAAATAATAGCAGCTAGGCCCAATCCCCAAATTGTTTTGTTTTTGCAGGCTTCCCCAACTTTTAAACCTCTAACACCCCCATAGATGCCAAGAATAAAAACGGCGATGCCAATAATAACAAAAATGGCAATTATACCACCTCCAAGAGCTGCTGCCCCACCCGCGGACATTTGTTGGGGTTGTTGATCATCTTTAGTTGCGGACATTGATGTGTGTTTTATTTAAATATTCATTTATTTGCCAACATTGACTTAATAATTTTATGCGCCATTAAAAAAACCTTAATAGATGTCGGTACAGTTCGGACCTCAAGCGCCGCCTTCTGGACGATTCTGCAAGGATGTAATTATTGCAGATGAATTAGCGCTGGTTCAGAGTAATGGACACCTCCCAGCGCCACAAAGACAAGTCCTACAAGCCGCTTGGCTCAAAGGTAAAGAGTGGCCTCAAGAAGGCGTAATCTTGATTAAATTTTTGGAAGGTACAGCAGAACAAAAAAAGTTAGTGAGAGAAGTCGTGGAAGAAAACTTTGGTCCACACATCATTAATTTAAAGTTAGAGTGGAAAGAAGAAGATTACACAGGAGATTGTCAAGTGCGCATAACTTTTAATTCCAAGAATGGCGCATGGTCATACCTTGGCACTGATGCACTTGATGTTACCGACCAAAGTCAGGCTACTATGAACTTGGGTTGGTTAGATTTACCAAGTGAGATTGACAGAAGTAAGACACGTGGATGTTGTTATGGTGTTATCAAACATGAGTTTGGCCATTGCGTTGGGGGTTGGATTCATGAGCACCAAAATCCTGACGAAAGTAATCCACTTCCCAATTGTTGGGACATGCCTGTCATCACCAAGGACTTGAGCGGACCGCCCAATAATTGGGATGATAAAACCATTAAAGCTAATATGTTTGAAGCCTATAGTGTAGATCAGGTCAATGGCACAGTATATGATCCTAAAAGTATTATGCATTATTTTTATCCCAAGGCTTGGCTCAAGTGCGGTGCAGCTTTGATGGGCAACCAGCAACTCTCGCGGTTGGACAAACAACTTTTGGCGCGCGAATATCCAGTCAAAGGTCAAATTCCCCGACCTCTAAATTCTCAAGCCCAGGGTTCACAGCCTTCTCAAGTTTCACGAGCATCGCAAGTTTCACGAGCATCGCAAGTTTCACGAGCTTCGCAAGTTTCACGAGCTTCGCAAGTTTCACGAGCTTCGCAAGTTTCATCATCCCAAACATCCATAGGGCCGCAACAAACATTAACCTTACCTGCCCCGCGAGCGAGATGTTCCTTAAAGTCTGATCCAGTAGGTTTAACTTTTCTGATCTTGGGGTTCTTGACACTTGGTGCTTTACTAGGCTACCTCCTATATCTCTTACTTACCAAATCTTCCAAGCGCTCCAGACGTTGAAAAATAAAATATTTTCTTCAAATTAAAGAAACCCAACCTATCTTATCACTCATGTCAGGTCGCAAGAAATTATCTCCCACTCCTGCTTCAGCTAAAGAATTCAAGGGTGTAGCACATGGCAAGAGATATGTGCGTGTGCCGAAGGTTACGTGGACCAAGGTGTCCAAACCTGTCGAATATGTGCAATATAAGCGCCATGTTAGTTACAACAAGGTTCCTGTGGAACAAAAGTTCCAAAAGGTTCAGTTGCCTCGTAGCACCAATGACCCAGCTCAGAGACGTCGCCGACGCCGCCGAGGTCCTATGCGCATGGCCAACGTCAATGGCAATGGTAATGTTGAATTAATTTCCCCATATAACCCCAATGGTAATGTTAATGGTATCAATATCAACGGCAACGGCAACGTGGACATCGTTGAAGGGGGTAACTATAACAACGGCAACATGTACAACAATGGCCTTAACAACGGCAACATGTACAACAATGGCCTGAACAACGGTCTTAACAACGGCAACATGTACAACAATGGCCTGAACAACGGTCTTAACAACGGCAACATGTACAACAATGGCCTTAACAACGGTCTTAACAACGGCCTGAACAACGGCAACATATACAACAATGGCCTGAACAACGGTCTTAACAATGGCCTGAACAACGGTCTTAACAATGGCTTGAACAACGGTCTTAACAACGGCTTGAACAACGGTCTTAACAATGGCCTTAACAACGGTTTCAACAATGGCCTGAACAACGGTCTTAATAACGGTTTGGATTTTGACGATGCGCCAGGTCCTGACGGTCGTATCTGGAAGTGCCGATGCCGTTATGCCAACGCCGGAGGTAACGCCGGTAACACCAACGTTGAGCTTGTGAACACCAACGGCAATGGTAATGTTGATATTGTGGACGTGAACGGCAATGGGAACATGAACGTTGTTGATGTGAACGGCAATGGGAACATGAACGTTGTGGATGTGAACGGTAACGGTAACGTTGAATATGTTAATGTTAATGCCAATGGAGAAGTTGAGCTTGTCAATGGCAACGCTCCCATGCAAGCCATGCGTGGAGGTCGACGTTGGCGACCAGGGAAACCTGGTAGACCCGGTCCAGGTTGTGGTCCTGGCAGCATGAACCGTCCTTGGGATTATGCTGGTGGCGATCATGGTTGCTCCGGAAATTGTGGTGACTCCGTGTGCAAGACCGGACCCTTCAATCCTTCCTTGGGTATTGCCTGCAGTGGTAAAGCACGGGGTTTTGCTCGTGCCAGCCCAGGTTCTTACTACAGGGCCGGAGTTCAAGCCAATAGGTGCGCCATGCGAGCAGCCGGTGCCGCTCCAGTACAATCTTACGCTGCCTTACGATAAAAAAAAAAACAACACAATTATTAGTCTTCTTGCAGAGCACTAGGACGCTCTGTGACGTTTAATAAATTCAAACTCACAATCAACACTTGTCTCAATTGTATCTGTAGATAGGGAGAGGCCGCAGTGTAAACATCGAGGTAATCTTGAAGTTTGTCGGTCTTCTTTCCCTTGCTAAAGTATTGAATATTAGTTAACTTGTAGGGATGTAGCTTTACAAGCTTGCGGATGGTTTCTGCTAGCCCCGGGATCTTAGCGTCAGTCGTCATGTAGGTGGACTTGGTGTTTTTCGTAAAGCTCCGAATAAGTCTGCAAGGTTTTCTACCGTACCAATTTTTGGAACTAATTCTGCGGCAATTCTTCTTAAATCGGAAAAGAAGTTCAAACTATTTTTGTTCAATTTTACGAAATGATACATGGCTAACTGGATAAAGTAAGCACCAAACACCAGAACGCCAAAGCCCCAGAGAAGTCCCCAGACTCCCGTAGTGCCAATCCATGCTTGTGCATTTTGCAACACAAACTCTCTGTCTTCTCTACCTTCCAAATAAGTTTGAAACCACGTGCTTACCGCAAGAACTACGATAGTCCAAACAACAAACACCAAAATAGGCCAACGAATACGTGGTGGTCCGGCTACGGAATATTGATCCATTGTTTAATTTTTTTTATTGTTTCTGCTTTATTTTTTCACCTCTTCCACCTTTGCGGAACTTGATAAAGGAACTCAGGTTGACCCCAGACGAAGATGATGATGATGATGATGATGAGGATGTGGCTTTAGATCGGCGCCTGGAGGGTTTGGGTTTGCGCTTTCTAGGCTTCTTTTGTTGTTTGGACTGTAAGTACTGCGTAAACATCCCTTGGTCAGAAACTGGAGCCGTTTGTAGATCATCCAAAAAGTTGGGTTCCTTCTGTTCATTGTTGGCGGACTCGACACAGAGTGACGTTGCCAGGAAGGGAGGTTTAACCACACGAATTTGCAGCTGGTGAAAGTTGTTGCGAAACTGTTCAATGGTTAGATCACCACCAAAACGCTGTAAGCGAATACGTGGGGGTGCAGGTTTAACGGGAGAGTGGATTTGAAACACGTTGCGTAACATGTGGTTCATATAGAGCATTCTCCGGGTAGTCAAATAGGGCTCCTGTTCGATAATATAAGTAAAGGCACAGTTCGGCGAACAGAAAACACCGTAAACACTGTACAGGTCGAGTTGTTGGTCGTAGTCAGTCACAATGGGAATAGGAGTTGAGTCAAAGGTTTCACCATCATGCCAACAAGCAATCTCACAAGATTGAGGCCACTCCATACCATTATGAAACAGAGGATGATGGAGTAAAGGTTGATGGGTCACATGCTGATTTAGCTTGCTTCTCACATAGGTTGCGCAGTTTTGAACCCGTGGCACAATTTTAAGATCACGATTTAAGTAACACTCTTGATCACTGATAAACAATGAAGTCATCATGATGATGTGTTTGTTTTTGCTGTAGAACAAATGCCAAACCAGAAGGTAAACGGTGACGACACCATGCAAACTGTGAATCTGGAAACTCCCGCCAAGCCTGAGGAACCTGAAATAAAAAACCTTGAAGGAGCCGGGGAACCTATGGAACCCACCAAAAAGGAACCCATGAAATTTGCGAAGCCCACCACCAAAAAGGAACCCATGCAAGAGGAGGAGGAGGAGGAAGAAGCAGCGCCAACAACAATGCTCAAGAAACGTAAATCTAGAGCTATTGTTATGAGTGACGATGAAGAAGATGAAACCCAGAAAATTGCAGAGATAAAGAGGAAGCAAGCGGAATCGGAGAAAGCATTGGCTGCGGAATTGGAGAAGCGTGATGTTTTTTCCGCTCAGTCTGTGAAGCCCACGAAGTCTGCGAAGTCCACGAAGTCTGCGAAGTCCACAAAGTCTGCGAAGTCTGCGAAGTCTGCGAAGCCCAAAAAACGCAAGCTGGTCGAGGAAACCAAGCCACAAAAGAAAGCAAAGGTTAAAGACGATAACCTATCCAAATTTAACCGCAGCCGGCGTCACTTGGCGTTCCAGATCGAGATCAACAACACTAATACCTTTGTCAGTACTCTGGAACCGGTGAAAGAGATCTTGGATAACATTACCTTATTTGTGCGTTCTCCAGAAGTGGACGACGAGAAGAGGCCACAGACCAATGTTATGGATGAACAAGACAACAAGCAGTTTGCGGGGCTAAGTTGGGAACGTCTGAACAGTTCGAAGACCAACTTGATCGTGGGTCGCTTCCGGGCTGATGAAGTTTACGTGGCCGCAGATGCCAAGATGGATGATCTCCAGTTCTCAGTGAACATCCAGAACTTCCTGCAGCTAGTGAAAACGGTACCCACCGGAACCACCCTGATTCTGGAGATGAAGAAAGGTGGTGACAAGATTGAGATCCGTTCTTACAGCATCGATTCCCGCCATTATCAAGTGTCGAAACTACCAACACTGCAGCTGGATAATGCTCACTTTGAAATCGACATCTTACAGTACTCTCACAAGATTGTGGTGCCTCTGTCGGCGATTATTAACTCTGCGTCCGTGATTGGGAGCAAAACCCTACATTGCATGATTTTTGAACACAAAACATCCAATATCATGTATTTTGTGGTGAAGGCTGATGGCGAAGAAGCCGGTCAAGTCGAAGATTACTTTATGAGTTATACCGACACGGAAGAAAACGAAGATGGTAAAGTCATGGTCATCCGCAACCATGAGTTGACCGATTTTGGTGATCTTCACCCGGATCATGTCAAGCGCTCCGAAGTCAAGGAAGTCATCAACTTTGTCTATCCGGTGAAGTTCTTAAAGAGCTTTATCACCAACAACCAACGTCGCGACATTGTGCTGCGCTTTGGCGACCAACAACCCTTGATGATGTTCTCACCATGTGGTGATGGCCAGTCCTTTAATTCTTTTATTCTGTCCCCCAAAGACTTGGAGGAACTGCAAAATCCGGAGATTGAGTGTTTCAAGGACGAATAAGCCCCCTTCCTCCTTTATATGTTTACACTCAATAAAAATTAATTATTTCCACTTTGAAAAACCTCACTCCCTTCTCCAACATTCATGACACGCAATGGTAATTTTTTGGATTATGTGCAGCACCACCGTAACCAGAATTTACTACAAAATCAAAAGCGAGTCCAGTTGGAGAAGGAAGTATCACAGTTAAACGAACAATTAAAACAGACAAGCACCATCCAGGAACGGGTGGCGATTAAAAAGCAGCGGCTTTTAATTCAGCGCCAGTTACAAAACATTCACAGTATCCCCTTGGCTGAATTTGATCGGAAGTTAATTCCCTTCCTAAACTCGTGTTATAACTCTCAGGCGGACGGGGATTTATTGATTGAACAGTTTGACGCCGAGTTTCATATTGCTTCACCAGAGCCCAGTTATGTCAATGCTAATCTGGAATCCTGTAGCAAGTGCAACCTTCCTTATGTGCACATTGCGTCGGAGGCTCAGCTGGTCTGTGAAGCTTGTGGGCAAACGGAGCGCTATATTGATACCAGTGTTCTTACTATGGCCTACGGTGATGAGATTGAATATTCATCCTTCTCCTATCGTCGCATTAATCACTTTCGCGAACTTCTCAATTACTTACAAGCCAAGGAGACTACCACAGTGCCCCAGAGTGCCTTGAACACGGTGATGCAATACTTGGTCGAGAAACGTTATAACAAAGTGACACGTGTGACGTTTAATGTGATACGTAAAGCTCTGCGTGACCTGGGTATGCGGAAATATTACGATCATGCGATGCAGATCTGGTGCTTAATCACAGGAGGAAAAGCCCTGAGGTTAGATCCGCGACTCGAAGAGAAGTTTACCTTAATGTTTATCGCCATCCAACAACCCTGGGAACGACATTGCCCCGATGATCGCAAGAATTTTCTAAGTTATCCCTATTGCTTTTATAAGCTCTCCCAATTACTGGGACAGAAGGACTTACTGCCATACTTTACCTTACTAAAATGTCCCAAGAAGCGCAAGGCTCAAGAAGATTTATTTGAACTGATTTGTCAAGATCTGAACTGGACGTTTGTTCCCATTTGAAGCCAAAAATAATAAAGAGATTAAAAAGAAAAAAGAGAATGAACCTGCCGGTGTCTAGTTTACCCATGCCGCCCCGGCGCCGACCACCGTCGTTGTTGTTGCTACCACCACCACAATTCAAGCCGCGACCAAGTCCACAGCAGTTGTTGGATGAGATTAAAAAACCGGTAACGCTAAGCCCAGAGTCACTTGAGGAAGTATCAAGCCTACTAACTAAATTGCTGCTAAAGAACACAGAGACCTCGACGGAAGTGTCTACAAAGGTGTCCACTGAGGTGTCCACGAAAGTTGTCGCGGAACTTGCCACGGAGGTGATCGCGGAAGTTGCTGGGGAGGTTGTCGCGGAACTTGCTGGGGAGATTTATACAAAGCTTTCTGCGGAGCTTTCTACCCTTATCTCCAAACAAATACAAGCTCTAAAAGATGAACTCAGGACAGAACTGCTTGATAACGCCCGGGTCATTAGTCAAGAAGTTATTTCGGCGATTACCACGCGTGTTGACTGGGATGTCATTAGTTAACCTTATAACAATGTTGACAAAAGGGTGTAAAAACTCCCGGACTGTCAGGCACCCATTGCACGTCCGCACTAGCAATACTGGCCTCGCAGCCTACACAATCAACGTGACTTAGATATGCTATCTCATTGTCACGAAAATAAAAATGTTTATTAGTTTCATAATTCTGACCCGTTCTGTCCAGACTAATTTCTGTCTCTTTCTCCGACACCTTGGACTCAAGACAAGCCTGGAGGCACAACCTAGCATAAGTGACCCGATCAGCGGAAGTATCAAACTTACGTTGCGTCTTCCAAGTTGTCTTGCCTTTTTTAACCATTATCTTTTTTTTCTCAGTACATACAACAAAAAGAGATTAGATGTCTGGATTGTACAACATACAACAGTTCCAACCACAAAAAGCCAAACCTTTCTCTACTTGGCTCATTGTAGGGGCCAGGGGTTCGGGTAAAAGTACGCTGCTAGAGAACCTTTTGTTTCATTTGCGGGGACACATTGAATTTCCCATGGCTATGACCCCTACGGTAAGTACAATTAGGATGCTAGAGAAACACATGCCCGGCTCTTTAATTCATCATGGATATGATTTTGAAGCCGCAGATAAATTTGTGAGTGATTGTAAGGAACTAGTGAAGAGAGGTAAAATTCGCAAAGTTGGTTTCTTTAATGATGATTGTATGTTTGATTCTAAAGTCATGAAGACCACTACCCAGAGGTACCTACATTTGAACGGGCGCCATATCCGTTGCACAGAGATTACTATCTCTCAGTACAGTATGATTGTACCACCGGTAATCCGAGGCAACATTGATTACGTGATATCGCTGAAAGAACCCAGTAAAAACAACAAGAAAAAACTGTATGAGTACTTTTTCGGTTGTTTCCCGACCTATTCTGACTTTAACCGGGTATTTACATCTTTAACCGAAAACCATGGGGCCATTGTGATGGACCGCACTGGCAATGCCACCACTGTTAATGATTGTATCTTCCACTACCGAGCACCACCCGTGACCCCACCTTTTACACTGGGCAAGCGCGTCTTCTTTGTGTTAGACCAAGCCAAGAGAGCACTTAAACGCCGGCAAAATAAGACTCAAGGACCACAGCGGGTGGTCTAAGCCGGGGCGCAAGGCTTACAGAAGACGCGGAGGGGTTGTAGGATTCTGAAGTGAGCTGTAAGAGCAAGTGCAACCAAAAATATGGAGCCACCTATAAGAAAGCTGTAATATCCTAATTTGGCGTAATTTGTATGTCCCTCCTCGTCTGAGCTCCAATGTGTAGTTTGAGCCACGATTAAGAGTATACATATACTTAAGATGGCCAAACCAATGGGAATTCCAAAAACAATCACACTATCACGAATTAGTAAAGGCAAAGTATCCATACAGAAGGTACATTTGGGAGTCGATATCCAAGATGGAATAAAAGGCATGACTTCGATAGTTTATTCATATATCATTTTATGTTGCCTGCGGATAAGCCTCTTTGAAAAAGTCTGTAGCGTTCTGCGGTGGTGAAGACGGGCCATAAGTGGCGGGCAACGGCACATGGTAAGTATGTGTTGTGCAAATCCAAGACGCTACGGCCACGGCCAGTGTGTACAACGGCAAGATGGCATAGTCGGTAGCGGCTTTATTTTGCCAGCCCCACACAGACTGAAGAACAATCCACATAGCCAAGCATAAAGCTAAAATCCAAAACCACTTTACTTTAAAGTAACACATGATCACCACAATTACGTTTAGGACCGCCCAGGCAGGCAACATCCACTCGGCTTGACGTTCTTGAGGTTCATCCAGGATGTACGTTAAGAGCATGCCGTACAGCAACACCAACAAAATAATGAGTTTAATTATATGCATAGGTAGAGTTTTGATTAAAGACAAAGATAAAAATCAATGGGTTGTTGCAACGGATGTTGTCGTTATGTGGGCTTAGGTCGCCGGTGTGTTAATTGTTCCGCGCCAACCAAACAACTTCACTGTTCACGCTGTGTTACTCTTTACCTGTCCGAATTTGCAGAGTTTGATATTATTTCCGAATGCCGCCCAAACGAAGCCTCCGCCCCGAACCAACCCGCCCTGACAAAAAACTCTGTCTCGACGACGCAGACGACAAGTGCACGATCCTGACGTGCCCCAGGTTAAGTTCGGACGTAGTCGAAGCATCTGGCTTCTTGCATGAAGTTCAACGAAAAGGCGGTCTTGGAGTATGCTTCCATTCTGATCACAAACATAAAGATGGTTGGGTAACCGTGACCAGCGTGGCTCCTGCAGTCTTGCAATCTTTAAATCTATCCTTAACTCGTGAACCTTTGACTGGAACTCTGAGTCAACTAAAATCCTACGACATGGTGCGCGCCCTACAGTACCTGGATTTGAATAAAGCCAGCACTGCCACACTTCAATCCCAGTTGGTTCAACGTTGGTCAGACACCCAGGATGTGATGGTCGCCTGGGACGTTTTTCAAGCCCTGTATGAACAACACAACGATGGTAAACAAGATACCGAAAAGAGGTTGGATCAGATCCTACATGCCAAGAACTGGACGAATCTCGATGCTTTACTTGACCTAGAACTCAAGACTCCTGTGGCCGCGGCCCAGATCTTATCATTTGCGCGACACTTTTTTGGCACTGAATACCGCGACAAGTATATTCCTGTCAGAGCCGATACTTGCTTTACTCTGAACCCTTGCCGCATTGAAGCGCTGGCTGGTGGCTTTCCTGTGCAACCATGTGCGATTTATGCGGGTGGCTCTCTATGTACCATGTTAGATCCTACCATCCCTATGTACCCCAGTGCTGATGTGGACATCTTTCTGTTAAAAGATGAAGATCCTCAACCCTATGTGGAAGCCCTAATGAAGGCTCATTTTGTAGTGGGACAGTACGGCCCAAGCGTTATCATGGCAGTTGCCCCACATGCGTATACCGTGCAAATCATCGCTTCTGATGCAAAACGACCCGTGGAAATTGTTAGCCGTTTTGACTTTGGCCATAACATGATCTTTTATCACTCCCAGACTCTGTACATGAACTTGTTGGCCTTGGAAGCCTGGAGTACCCGGACTCTCAAACCCAGCATCTCTGCGCCACTGCCACGGAACCGGTACCTCAAGGCTCACTTGAAGGGTTTTCCTGTGGACCAGAAGTTTGAGTTTTGGGAACTTCAACAAGGTAAGTATCACGGCATTCCCAAGTCGGCCACCACTGCAGATGAAATTCAATACTGGTTGCGCAAGTTATACCGTATTACAGACCCAATTCAAACTCCGGCAGACTTAAGACCACTTCGTCCGTTGATGGGACACTTGGCCGATTATCAACGCGAAACGTTTACGATGTATGAAACGCCATCATCCAAGAACAGAGTACCCATCTGGGGTTTATCCGGTCCAATTATTGATGATTTACCTCCCATGCGGGTTCCGTTTGATATGACGGGATATAGTTACGGGAATGATAAAAACAAAAAATTTAAGCTTACCTTTTCTAGTGGAGAAGCCCCTGGTAGCTTGCGGAATTACATCACCAGAGCCCTGCCGGAAATCAAGAAACACTTGTCTCAGCTGCACGATGAAGGTGGTGAATGGCCCTTCAAAGTCGTCAAACGACGCTATGGGCTTAACAACTACTGTGAATTTATGGACCTTTGGGTCAAGGCCACACCTGAAATAGTCTGGGAAGATGAAGATGGTCAAGAAATGAAGTTTCAGCCCCAGAAAGATCTTCAATCGGGTCAATGGTTTATCCCAACTCTGAGACCACTATACGTCTACCCCACCGGTATGGTCTTTAGAGCTTTGCGCATGCGTGCGTATCGAATGCCTCCATCAAGTCTTCATTAAAATCTTGATCTCACAAAAAAATTGCTTTTCCCCTTTCTTAAAAAAAATAAATGAAAGCTTACCACCGTAAGCTGCGTTCCGCTAAGACAGCTACCCAACCTCGGCAAATTGACCTACGAGCCAAACTTGCCAAAAATACTAAAACTGCAGACAGACTTAGGAGAAAGGCTGTACTTGGTATGTATCCGAAGAAGCAAGAACTTAAAAGATTCTTTCAGCACCCTAAGATCTTGGACATCCTCAGTAATGACTTCGCGGTCTTTCGGCAGTTGATAAACGGGGAGCATAAGTTGCTAGTCCAGGATCTAAGCCGTAAGTTGTGCCCCCAGGCTTTTGATGATTCTGTACAGCAAATCGAGGATCAAGAGCAGGAAAAAGAGGACGCGGAGGCTAAAAACATGGCCAAGATGCAGTACCTCATGCTGAGTAAGCGAGAGTACCCAGAGTATGAGCTTTCACACAGCCGTGGTATGAGGAACGGTACCAAAACTGGCCAGCTTATCTATGTTGAAAAAGTTAGCAGGGGCTACATTATCGCCAAATACGTAGATACTATAGTACCGGAGACTGTTCGGGTCAAGTTCGATAAGCGCTACTTTGGCGACGATGTCTTGTCCTGGGACACGGCTACACGGCAGTTCTATATTCCACTAGGTGATATAGATCACGCCAGTGCGGCATTCTATGAGACTCAGGACTATATACTACCTGAACTCAGCCTGGTGGTCGCAAATTATCTTTAAGCATAACTAACAAATAAAAACACTTTCCACTTTGTTTTCCCGGGGTCTATGTCAGTAAATCATCTTTTGGATACCACAGTAATATTTGTTAAAGTGATGCGTATCAATTCACCATTCATTTTTTCAAGTTCAAAGTAAGGTACAAGCGCAGAGGCATATTCCTTAAGCTTGATTTGTAGGTAATAAATAGCAAATTGTTCACCCAATTCAATTCCTAAATCACCGTCAGCTCTGTAATGCACTGATGCCCAATCACGACCAATGGCTATGTTGCTGGCTAGCTTGTTCAATTCACCCACTATGGTAAGGTCTCCACCAGTGTAATTGAGTAAAGTATCACCATTAATACTATATTTAGCATCCGTGGGCCACAATAAAGGTGAGTACTTAGCATCGTGGGTTTTAATAAATGCTTTGATTACTGTGATAGCAGCTCCTGCTACAACTGCGTGACCCGCGGGAAAACTAGGGTGTGTTGGTGATCCTTCCGGGTACATGGATGATAATAAGTATGTACCATTCCCATTTTTGGCTAAAACCGCGCTCAGGGTAGCACTAGCAACCGCCAAATGATCCTTGATGTCCCCCGCCGGAAACTGATCTTTCAGGATGTGATCAATTCGCCAGGCCATTGCTTCGGGTCGAAGTTTCATAAATTTGTTAAATTTTTGATTCCATGCCACTCGCAACGCTCCCAGCGTTACATCAGCTAAGCTACCAAGCCCATCGGGTGCCCCACCACTCGTCCAGGCTGTAGTTACTTCATTGCCGGTATGTTGAAATTCAAAACCAGCTTGATAACAAATCAACGCAGCTGAGAAATAGGCTTGAAACATCGCGTCGTTATGCACATAGCTGCCGAGAACCCTCCCAGAAAAAGCATACTTCTTAGTTCCAGAATAATTGGGTGATCCAGCAACCCGCCCTCTCTGTATGTTAATAAAGTTTATAGGATCAACAGTGGCGACTACATCATCCTCCATAGGATACTTTTGATCAATGTTGACACCATTGTAGGAGTATGGTAAGACCAGGAACTGGCTGGTATAGGGTCCGCGCGTTTCATCTTGTCCAATTCCGCGAAACAGCTCTTGGCCAGTAACTTGCCCACTTTCACTGTTGACAGGACCCTTGTATGCGCCCGCATCATTGTATGCATTCATTACATCCAGCGCCCGCTTAACATCGGGGTGCGACCCTTGTTGAATTTCCCACAGGGACAGATCTCGCAACAATGATTGCTCATATACTTCAACCATCTCCGCTATTCCTGATAAGCTGTGGGCAGGGATAAAACCCTTCATCTGCAAGGCTTGCGGGTCTTTACCCTTAATAATAAAGGCATCAGCTGTTTGTATACCCTCTAATTTACGGACACGACCTGGGTCCATGGCCGCGTGTGGGTCACCAACAAGTAGCGCATCAACATCCTCTTTACGTGCTAGACCAGTGGCCTGATCATGTTTGAGCGTTTTTGAAAATAGCCAAGGGTAGTATAAGATCCCATCAATCGACCATATCTCAGTATCATACTCGGTTTTTTGCTCAAAGTTGGCATAGTATTTTTCACCAGCAACTTGAGTAGCTATAGCAAACGCTTGTAGACTGCGTGTTGTTAGCAACTCTAGTGTGGGTGTGGATGTTATCAACTCTGGTGTGGGTATGACACGCGCCTCTAAACCGGACACCCGGGTATCAAGTTCATCAAACCTAACATTAATGTTTTTAAAGTGACCAACATCACTCACGATGCGGTTAGCACGAAGATTAGTGCAAGCACTGTCGATTCTAGACATTGAAGATAATAGGAGGTTTATTTAAACATATATATAAAAATGAAAAACACTTCCACTTTGTTTTCCTGGCATGTCTATGTCTCTTGAACCTTACTTACCGCAGACGTGGCCCTTGGTTCTGGTACACCTGGTAAACAGTTACTATCGTGATTACGAAAGCTGCGTAGATGCTAAAAAACATACAACATTTATTTATAATGCTGCGCATACAATTCGCACACACTTGGGCTTAAGTGTTTCATCTCGAGCTCTCCTGCTTTCTTTTTTACGGTTACGAGCCATGGTGGAGCGCCACAGACCCAAAAGTGATGATCATGTACAACTCATGAGCCACGTTGCTGTTGTTAAAACTATCAATGAATTACTACCCTTAATATATAGTCGCCTGGAATATGCACGACACGCAGACGCGTATTTAGCCTTGCTCCAGCCCCTGGAGATGCAGGTGGCCCGTGACTTTAAAACTTTATCCATAGTTTTAGACTTTCCTCGAGCGAAAGGATCAACATCTACATCTATGCGTATGCGCAGCTTTGTAACATTCAAGGAACTCATGGCGGCACAATGTGATCCTTACGTTGTCTTGATCGGTTGGTGTTGGACCGAGCAACGCAACATAGACCTCCAGTTGCTACAAGACCCACTGTGGTACCAGCCATTGTTAAGCTCGGCGATTACACTAAGTCAGTTCAAGGGTATTGGCCCAAAGAATAAGTACTGCCGTCACACTCTGATGACTGCACCAAAACTAAGACCACAAGCGATACGTAGGCACGTTTGGAATGAAATTCAACGCGTTCGTCGAAAAAACAGTCGGTCGCCAAGAAAAAGGAAATTTAATTGTGTTTAATTTTGGCAAAAAAGAAAAACAAAGCCATTAACACCAAAAATGAGTACAACAACAAACCAAAAGTCTGAGGCCCCGGTTCCAACGTCTGAGGTCACACCTGCCCCTAATGCTGAAACTACACCTGAAACCACGCCGGTATCTACCCCGGAAGCTGTGCCAGAAGCTACACCCGAAGCTACCCCTGAAGCTACCCCTGAAGCTACCCCTGAAGCTACCCCTGACGCTGCGCCTGAAACAGATCCTGTAACCGTGACTGCACAAGTAATGAACCCATTGATTGCCAAGATGGAAGTGTCCCCACCCCGTCGCCACAAAACCATAGCAGCTAACCGACGTTCACGCAGACCAAAGCGTAAATGTGCAAATCTGGGGCGCAACCGCACACGTTATACTGCTTAAGACAGACTTATGATAATTGTACTAAATTCCACGTAACATTGTGTGCGTTAAAAATCATGCTCGTCGTCCCCGAACCATTCGTGAACCGTAATCGCAGGTCAATAACTCCACTGGCTAGTAAGTTAACAAGTTTGACCAAACTGACAGATCCATCATCATTGTTTTGTTGATAATGTCTCGATATGGACGTGGCGGGAATGATGGCTCCATTTTGAAATAAAGCACCCTCTACATCTACATTATTTTCGGAACTGCTGCCATCCAAACTAATGCTGGCTAAGTACACTCCGGCATTTGTGACTGTGATACTACCACTTACTGCATTGACGGTCGTGGCTGAACTAGGGCCAGCGCTTAGACCGTTATTCCACACGATAAAAGTATTCTGGGGTGTTATCACTAAACTACCAGTGGTCGTATATAATTCTCCATAACTATTAACTCCACCTGTACCCGTGGCCCCGGTGGCCCCTGTGGCTGTGGCTGTCCCTGGTAGACCCGTAGGACCCAGAGGACCAGTGGGACCAGTGGGACCCGTCGGCCCTGTCGCACCCGTGCTTGTAGCGGAACCCGGCAGACCCGTCGCACCAGTTGGTCCAGTTACCCCTTCTAGATTTAGTAATACACTCCCTTCGCTTAAATCTAAGTTTATGGACTCACTCCACACACGTAAAGTATCAGTAGGACAAATTGAGATTGGTCCAGACGAAGGTGCACCAGTGGGACCGGTGGCCGTTTCAATATGAAAACAAGGAAACGGATTACCATTACAGTCTTCCATGGATCTGCAAACTTGCAAATCTGTAATTCTAGCACATGATGCAATTAGTGCCCCAGTCTGTATACTTCGGCGTGTAAAAGTTTTACAATCTAAAGCTTGTTGTTGCATTGTGTTTTAAATTTATGTATTTATTTTTTTTACATAACTTCGAGAGCATTGTCAATGGCTGAGGCAGCTTCATCCACAGTAACCTCAGGAGCACGCTGAATCCAACCTTCATCCACGTCTCCCAACCATTGAAACTCAGGTAAGTGCTTGAGGCGGGCTGGAACGACGAGATCTTGAGTTAGGCGGAGGGTGGGCTCATAAGAATTAATTGGCTGAGCTTCCATCTCCACGTACCTTCGCGCGGCTTGTTTTAGATCCAGCTGGATATCCTTGTGGTCCTCCGGTGGGAATAAATGGGGTAGGTACCACAGCGGCGCTTCAAAGCTGGCTAGTTGACCACTAGGCAGGATAACGGATTGGCTTGCCCAGTGACACAACTCAGAGTCACGAGGGGCTTGGCGCGTCCATTCCCGCGGATATCCATCAAAGGCTTGAGTCCATTGAATGCTCCCAAGACCAGAAGGTCCGACATCTTGAAGTTGATCGAAACGCAGACCAGCCAAATTTTCAGGGTGTAGGCTGGCGTTATATATGACATACATTGACAAAACCAAGGTCTCCAAGTGGTCGTAACGGCCTTGCTCAAACCATTCCACGAGCCGGAGACGATTATCAAGGCAAGGCTCATACTCGGGATACAAACGATTAATGTCCGCACCCGAGTAACCCAGGTACGGTCCATCTGTCGAAAACTGGTAAGGTTCCTGATGCTTGCGATAATCCAAAATCTCTTGGGGCGAAGGCATCCCGGCCATGACGCGCTGAAAGATGTGTTGACTTTTGATCTCGTTGCTGGCATCACGCGCGTGCATACCAAAGCCTTGCATCATTGCCTTAACAGCGCGGGCTTTGTCATCATATTCAGCTGCATAGTGAGTTAAAATGTATTCTTCAGGATACTTTTTCGCATCCAACAACGGCAAGTACCGCTTACCAAAGTGTTGCGTGCGGTCGTCTTTGGTTTCGGCTTCTTCTTTTTTCCTCTCCAAGATACTGCGACCAATGTATTCGCAGTAGTTACGATAAGCTCGGCTCAAATGTGGATAAGCTTGAGCCACTTGGAGACTGCGGCTGTGCAAGTCTGGTAGACCTTGAGGTAGGGGCCCCAAACTCTCCCGCAACTCGGTCCAATCACGGTGATAAGCGGTTAACGCCTGATCCACCGGCAAGTCCAGGTACTTGTAGAACCCGACTTTAGGTAAGGTTTGCATGTACCGGCGACGACCACGCACCTCCAAGCGGAAGTTTCGCCGCGCTTGGTCGGAATCAAATTCCCGCAAGATCACAGTAGTTCGAACTTCCAAGTGCCGAGTCAAGCAATGCTCCCACTTGCGCTTGACTTCTTCTTCGAACGTGTCCTGAACTGCCTTGGACCGTTCGATCTCCTTGATACGCCGGGTTCCATCCTTCTCCTCAACAATATCACGCTGCACTTCCTTTTCAGTAGTTGTGTGAATACGCCTGCGGGTCTGAGTTACTTCCTCAGAAACTTTCATGGTAGTACTAGCCACCCGGGACGCAGAAGCAGAGATAGAATGGCTAGACTTATAAGACCGTGACTTGACTGGAAGGGCTTGGATAGCTTGTTCTTCGCACCGAATATCAATTTCCAGTTCACGCCGAGCCGCAGGATCCGTAGTCTTGGCTAGTTGTTTCTTGAGACGTTGGATGCGGCGTTGGATTGATCGTTTTTGTCGAGGCATCTTTTTTTTAAAAACTTTCAGCTTTGATAAAAAAGTGCGCCTAAAAACACAACCTTTATTGTGCTACCATTAGAACAAAAAAACATGATGACTGAAGACGGAGAAATGAATGAAGAACCCGATACTCGACCTAGAAAGGGGGCTATACACACCGATCACGGTGATGATTTAGTCATCTTTCGTCATCCGCTACTTAAGCAACACTCTTTTTGGTGCAAGGATAAACAACTCGGCACACATATCCGCAGAGATGGCTGCTTGGTGCTGACCTACGTGGATCAAAAAGACCCAGAGCACCAGGCTACGGAACAACTTCTCAACCTGGAAAATGAGATCTTGCATCGTGACAAGGATAAGGTGGCAGTTAAATTAGATATAGATCGGCTGGTGCAACAGCTGGGCAGTAACCACGAGGACGACCCAGAAGTTTTGCATGAACTTCATGAAGATTTATCCCGGTATTTGGCGGTCCAAAGAAATCATAACCAACGCTTACAAGCGCTACGGCAAGTTTACAAAGTGGATGTCCTGTGCCAACCCGTACGTATCACCCAAATTTTAGAACCCCACATGCTGACCAGGTTTTCTTTAACGAAGGAGTTGATCTTCTGGTGTCCCAACTGTAACAAGCATCAATGTCCTATGCAGCGGATCAACGATCCCGTACCCGTCAACATTCAAGAAACGAAGCTACCTGAACAACACCAGACCTTTTATGCTTCAACCTTAAATTCAGATCATAAGGACTTTTACTTAAGCTTGGAGAGCCAATACCAAGACTTTGCGCCGGTGACAAATGAAAACACGACTTGCATCAAGCATTATATGGAATATAAAGATCCCTACTTAAAGGGTGTCTGTTACTTGAATGGCAATCTTGGGGCTTGCCCCAACCCTAGGCGTGCCTTGGAACTTTTTGAACAATCTGAACATCCAGATGCTTACTTTCAGCGCCACTTGGCGTCCGGCAACCTAGAATTACTTCAAGAAGCTGCGTGGCGCGGCCATGGTGAAGCAGCCTACAGATGGCATAAAGTCTGGCCATTATCCAGCACCAGCAGGCTACGGTGGCTGAAGAGAGCCGCAGAGGTGGGCAGTAGCCCAGATGCTTCTTATGATTATGGCCTACTCACCAATGAGTTCAAGTTTTTCTTACAGGGCCTAGCATACAAACACATAGGATGTATGTATCAAGTTGGACAATATTATCTCCAACAAGGCAAGTACCAGGATGGCATCCAAATGTTAGAAAATGCCAGGTTAAACGGTTCAGCTGAAGCTTGTCTCTTGTTGGGTAAGGCTTACCTGAATGATGAAGTTAATCGTGCCAGTGCCCGGGACTGTTTAATGGAAGCGTCGACCAAGTATGGCTGTGCCGAAGCTACATTTCTCTGGGGTCAACTGGATAGCAACCTCGAGTTGTTGAAACTAAGCCTAGAACAAGGTCACAAAGAGGCTATGCCTTCCATTCTCAGAAAACTTCCCATTGCTGAAGTTCCACAATGGTTGGAGGAATACAAAGAATTGAAGGATCCTATGGTAACAACATTACACGGTATCTGTAGCCTGTTGGATGGTGATACCCGGTCTGCACTTCATGCCTTCCAGACCAGTGGTTCTATTGAAGCCAGATATCACTTGGCAGGCATGTATAGGATTGGTATTGGTCTACCATTTCCTGACACCAAGCGGGCGACCCAACTTTTAGAATCCTTGACGGAACTTGGTGATGCCCAATTTCAACTGGCCCAACAACAGGTACAACAAGGAAATTATGGGCTGGCCAAGAATTATTTGTTGGCGTGTGTGGCGGACCATGTGACTTGGCTAAACCGGGACTTTGATAATCCCTCCTATCTCCCGCCATTGGAATATATTTCCGTATCTCGCCAGTCCGAGGCATGGTTTACGTTGGGTCGAAGCATTTTAATCGGCTTAATGGAGCCCACCATGGAATATTCCGCACGTTCATGCTTGGATAAAGCTGTTAAGGCAGGGTACCTCCCAGCTATTTTGCAACTTGCTGAATGTTATGAGACGGGTTGGGGCCTAAACCAAAGCAAAGATGAGGCTATGAACCTGTACTGGATTGCCGCGGAGATGGGAGACAAGACCGCACACCTGTCCATGACACGTTTAGTGGCTGATACCAATCCCAGTTCTGAGGCTGAGACCAGTTCTGATTAATATTCTAATAAAGAAAACATTAAAAAGGAAATATGTCAGGGTCTGCGTTTTCGCGTAGGTTACGCAGGGCATTGTCCCAACGTATTTATGTATTGGATAGACAGGATAATAAGCTTAAAATTATGGGCGCCAGTGGTACATCCTATACTGTTCAACCCGCCCAATTACAATGCACGTGTCCAGATTTTCGTACGCGGCATCAATTTTGTAAACATTTGATCTTTACCTTTATTCGCGTTTTTAAATTTTCGGAAGCAGAGACACAATCCATCGCGGAAGTGGGTCTACACGAAGACCAAGAGCTTCCAATAATCCCGATTAGCCCTAGCCCCAGCCCGAGCCCGTGCTCGATTGAAACAAGCAAAGAATGTGACCCCGAGGATGATTGTTGTATCTGTATGGAAGTGTTTGATCAAGTAGAGACAACCCAGGCGTGTCAAGCCTGTGGCAACTTTTTCCATACAGATTGTGTCTACAGGTGGTTGCAGGCTAGCGAGCATGAAAATTGTCCTCTGTGCCGTGCGGATTGGTTTGATAATTAGAATTTCCACTTTCGAATGGAGACCATCCCCTTGACTATCAAGACCCTAAGTCCCAGTGGCCAGTACGTGATACACGTCGACCTCGATGGCACTGTAGAACAGTTAAAGACGTTGATCAGCCTGAAGATCTCTATACCCGTCCACGAACAAAAGCTGCTGTTTGCTGGTCGTATATTGCATGACTTACACCAAAGTTTGAGGTCTTGCGGGATCCTGGATGCGACATGTGTTTATTTGATTCGTGAAAAAGCTGCCCAAAAACATTCTTCCTCACAATAAAAACAAAAAAACACCAAGACTAAATATGCAAGGAGCGCAACGAGCCGACATTGACGAAAAAGCCCTTATCACAGATTTAAAGGCTACTTTTCGAAATCCAAATGTCTCCAGTGTGATTGACATGACCATTCAACTTATGGAGATAGCCGCACACTGGACTACAGTCTCTGGATTTGAAAAACGTTCTTGGGTCATCCGAATTATTCAGGAAGCTTGTACAGTAGATCAGTTAGATCAATGGGTACCCCACTTAATTGATATTTTGTGTGAAACTTCAGAAGGTAAGTTTACATTCAAGGTTCCACAGTCCTGGGTTTCTTGTTTGACAAGCTGTTAGAATGTTGCCTTTATCATCACTATTACTGCACCATTACCACCTTTACCACCTTGCATCCCATCCATCCATACATTTGATGATCCCCACTTAGCCGCACCACCCCCACCACCACCACCTCCAGCTCCCGTCCCTTCTCGACCCACAGCTCCTTGATCTCCACCTTGCCCACCATTTGGACCACCCCCACCACCACCACCTCCCCCTCCCGAATTACCAGAACCACCAGCTACATCATCACTCCCTGCACCGCCATGGTACCCTGCCCCGGCTTGTCCTCCAGGCTCTCCGCCTTGACCAGGATCACCAGTCTCTCGGTATAACCATCCAGCACCACCCCCACCACCACCACCACCTTGACCAGCTCCACCATCACCACCCGTAATATCAACCAAGCGCGGCTTGCCTGCCAATTTTCCACCTTCACCTCCCACTGCAACAATATCTATGTTGGTCCCAGTAACACTTGAATCACCACCATCATTACCATCAGTTTCACTTCGCCCACCAGCACCACCTTCCCCCACTTCAATGGTAAGGATCTCTCCCTCCATAACTGGGATATTTTCTGTAATAACTTCCTGACCAGCTCCCCCTCCCCCACCACCAGCGCCTCCCACAGCGTCACTTTCCATCGCAAATACCCCTTGTCCTCCACCACCTCCACCCCCACCAGCCCCAGTACAACTAATGTTTAAACTCGTCACACCCGATGGAACTTGGTATGTACCAGATGTAGTAAATATCACCTCCTTATCCACAGCTGTAACACGCAACTGCCAGTCTAAGACTTGTACAGTGCCATCCGTATTTAGATTGGTTACGATGGCAGTATAAGGCGCTGCTTCAGGATCTAATAATGTTAATTCAAAAGTTTGAGATTGTGCCACTAACCGTCGTTGAAATATGAGGTCGCCGGATACAGTCTCCACTTCTAGATCTACATTACCCGCACTGACATTTAGAGTGATATCCACATTATACAATTGATCCACGTCTGCATCGATTAAGAATTCGTAACTTTTAGATTCGCCCGGTCCAAGAGCCTCGGATGTATCTGTACCTTTAGGCCAAAAAATGACTGCCAAGGCAACACCCAACCCAACCACGATTAAAGAAATTATAATAATGAAGCCAATCTGAGCTTTACTGAGCGCCATTCTTTTTTTTTGACATACAATTTTATTTTGGCAGCACTACACACGTGACAATAATTAATATGTTTCGGATAAACACCAGTTCCTTCACACGCCAAACATTTATTGCCCATTTTCGGACTTCTCGGACTTTTTTTTATTTCTTGGCATAATTTTTAAAAAAAACAATGGAGAAGTTTATTGATCATGCCATCGTGGCCGTATTTACTTTTAATCGTGAGAATCCTTACATGCATCAGCCTCACGTGTATGACTTACAATCCCAGCTCGTCAAAGACTTAGTGACCTTGCGCAATAGTTTAAGGAAACTGCCAGAACAGGAACATCGAGAGTATGTGTCTAAACGCTTGAATTCTTTCATGATTACATATACGATGTGTCCTTATTCAGATTTTGTGTACTCTTTAGTCCTGGGCTTACCAACATGAAGTTTAAGTGGCACAAGCGCAAAAGCATGGCGGAAAAACTTGCCGGTCGCCAGGCTGCGGAAAAACGGCGGCGCTGGAAAGAACCGACGCGCGCTGAAGTCCGGGCTTTGGGACCAAAAAAGTTCAACTTATCAGCTCATGCAACCCAGCGGATTCGACAACTCGTTCGCAGTGACACCAAATACGGTCAAATTGACTACCGTGATCACCGCCGACTTAAGCCCCAAGATCGAGTGCCCCGTAGCCTGGAACTACCAGCCACACCACCTGGCTTCTGGGATATTGAAGACCCACGTCCTCCAACAGTGAAAAGCAGTGAAGATTCCGGAAACCTTACTTTCAACATCCCACAATAGACGACGTCCGGCGGATTATTAGAAGTCTGAGATAGCACTAAGGTTAAAATGTCAAAATAAATTCCTAAAACTTTTATAGGCAACAAACACTTTTATTGAACTTGATTTGGACAATACACACTGTAAGCCAAGTTGCAAAACTGAGATTCCTTTGTCATCAGCTCTTCCATAGTGTCTGCAGAGGCCAGGACTTCTCCACCAAAGATAAAGCAGTACTTGTCGCGGAATTCCTCCGGTACCATCGGGCCTTGATGTTGTTGATACGACGCCATGGCATCGACTTGTGCTTGAACCAGATCAATCTTTTCATCGTTTAAGTCCAGGGGAATCACGTGCTTCAGATCAGATGTCATGAGTAACCATTGACCATTAACCATGGCGCAGTGAGTAAAGCGATCGCCAGACATGTTGAAAAAAAATATATTAAATAGTCCGAAAGTCCGATTTAACTTTTTCAAAATGTCCGATGTGATTTTCTTGATTCCGGGGATTAGGAAGATTGTTCAAGCTTATGCTTGGGAGTTTAAGGGTGCGTTATTCTCGGAGTTACCACATAGACCAGAAGTACCATACTGTGGTTCTATACTGTGGCTGGAGGCTTGGCATCCATTGTGTTCTTGGTTTTTCACGTTAACGCCATACAATTTGCAATTTCGAAAGGTTCAGAACCCTACAAGAGGGTTTGACCTTATCTCACCTTGTGGTTCCTCACCAAGCATTATGCCCAAAAAGATGCAATTACATCAAGACGGTTACTTGATTCTCACTTACGCCCATTGGATTTGCATCCTTCGGTGCACCCAGGTCAAGAACCAAGAATGGCGAACACAGACTGAAAATATTCCAGGCTTGGCTATGGAATGGTATTCTGATCAAGGATACTCGCTAGCTCGCGATGATCAGGATGGACATCTGCGCATTGGAACCTATGATAATTATGGTACACTGCAGGAGCCTGAAATCAAGCTGGATAAGGTAAGTATGCCGAATATCTGCCATATTACTAGAATTCACCAAAACCTTTGGGCCCTAGCAAGTAAGCAAAAAATCTGCACCTTTAATCGAAATGGAACCTTGCAGCATTCTCTGGAAACAGACGACAATCAAATAAAAAACATATGTGCCGGACCAGATGGTCGCCTTTATATTCAGTTTCCCGAGGCTGTGTACAGTACATCTGCCGATTTATGCAGTACCCCCACTCACACATTACAATCCGGTGAAATGTGGTGGCTGCCCGGACCTCAATTAGCCATTGACAACCGTTTATATAAGTAAAACCTGGCGATCACCGTGCTCTTTTGCTTCTTCTAGACTTCCTTCTTGGCTTCTTTTCCTGTTGCTTATCTTGAACTTCTTCCACACGCTGGATATGCTTACTCGGAAACATGTGAAACTGTCCATTTTGCGCATCGTAAATTCCAAAATCCTCCTCGTGCCCTGTAAGTCTTTCTGCTGTACTTAATTGTAGGTAATTCACAAACCACTCATAGGATGCAAAAATCCCAGTAAAAACTTGTCCGTCATGTAGAGTCATCATAGCAACTTTACCCTTGAGCCGCATCTGCGCAACAAATAATTCCTCGTCAAACATATTTCACTTGGGGTCTTTCGTACTTTTTTAAGTAGAAATGTTATAACTAAATACAGCAAAAACGCGCATAGAATATGACATGCATAAATAAGGTGTAAACTGGTACAGCAGGGCCAATATTTTCTTTCAATACACAACTCTTGAAAACATTTTTATTTTTTGTTTTACTGGTGATTTAAACTTGACAATTGCCGGAGCTCCCCGATGAACCACCTGGGCGACCTCCAAGAGCCCCACCCAAGGCGGCAAACCCTGGCCCAATACACGCTGTGAATAAAGGTGCTCCCGCTGCAATGGCCGGTGCTGGTCCACCAAAGGGTCTAAATCTGCACGCGCTATAAATACAGCTGGTTCCCGCAGTGTGAGTTAATCCACCGTTGCACATACACCCTGTGTACACACAGTCATTGCCTGCAGTGTGGATAATATCAAAAGAAATCCGACAGCCGCTATAAGAACAGCGATTTCCGGATGTTGTAAGACTTCCTAACATAAGTAAATTGCTGAATATGGAGCTGTCACCAGTGTGCGTAAAATTACGACATTTGATCGTGTCAAACTGACAATTTGCTGCTGTATTTATCACATCTGCGATATTGCCACTGCGAATACTGTAGAATGTATTAAATTGTCCTGCATTATTGATCATAACGGCACCACCATCTGTATCAGAGTAGTAACTGCCAAATTGATTAATGGTTGAGTTAACATCAACAATTAATTCTCGGAGGAACCCTCCTGAAATGCAACTTTTTGTAATGTTAGTAGTAGTTAGCACATTGTAATTATTGCCTGTGCTCGAAAAAAATTCCAAATCTTCTAGGTCAACATTTACAAAATCACAACCGGTCACCACAAGCCCGGATTGTTCTTGGATCCCATTGCTTTGAAAACGAGAAGTATTTGTAGCCGGTTCATCTCTAAAAATACATCCTGTGTACATGTCGTTAAAGCCACCACTGTGATCGAGCCTAATTGCATTAACGTTGTTGATTCGTGTGTCAGTTCCAAGAAAATGACGCATCTCACCTGAGATCAGTAAACTATCAAACGCATTTTGATAAAATAGAGCATCTCCACCGGATGTGGGATTATTGCCATTATTGTAGCCAGGGTCTCCTTGCTCAAACTCTAACATGTAAACTTCAGCACACTCAGAATCGGAGAACGTATTACCACCCATGATTTGCGCAGGAAAGCCCGGGTTGTTGTTGGTCGCCAAAATGCCTGTGAGAGCTTGGCGACCAAGTCTAACAATGTTACCCACTTTGCACTTTTCCACAGCCACACCAAACAAACCACGCCAATCAGCATTTACAGCTCCAGGACTGTATCCCACAATTAGATCATTTGTGACAACCATATTCGTGAGAATAGAGGAATCTCCACCATTGATGGAACCTCGATAGTTTGGGCTGACTAGGCCAAGATTAAACCGTCCTCCAACGACTTGAACATTATCAGTAGTACAGCCAGTGATGATGGTTTGCTTGGCTACCACGATCAATGATGTAGCTCCCTGCATTACACAGTTGCTAACCACACTTGGCGCTACCGGGTCTGCCACAACCACGTTAAACCCTCCAAGGAAGCGCCATAGCACATTGTTGTTCTTAGAAATACAGTTACTGAAGCGGGTATTTGCTCCGCGGTCGTATAGTGACTCGACTCGACAATTGCTGAAGCTGATGTTCGTACAAGTGGACAGGGTGTCACCGGCTCCCGAAATATCGGCAGTAATGGAAACTTGAGTTGTAAAACTGCAATTCTCAAACTGGACATTTGCCACTTCATCGAGCACCAGATTAATCGCCAGAACATCTGTTAACCTCGTCTCCCCCTCATCCGCATTGTTGGGTCCAGTGATAGTTAATAGGCCACACTCCGATGAGGATAGACAAGCGGATATGTTGGTGAGCGTAATATCACTGCTTGTGTTTAAGTGAAGATTGTTAAGATCAATTAGACAAAATGGAGAGCTGGCGTTGCTCGTGGAATTAATTCCTATCACCGTGCAATTACCAGTGTTGAGAGTAAACCGATCCACCTGGGTCTTGTAGGTATTCAAAGTATTAAAATCCGATGCTGGCGTTAAGGGACCAGTGAGATAGTTCACTTCCAATTCATCCAGGGCGGTGCCGGTAAAGGTGGAGTATGTACAGCGGTCGAGAGCGGATTGATTGATGTTAATTCGGCAAGTATTAGTGCCTGGGTATTGGAAATTGGTGGCAATCATGTTAGAAGACGGATACGTCGTCACTGCATCTTCGTTTCCAAAGATCGTTGTCCAGGTGGAGGGTGTGGTGGCATTGGTGATCGTAAAGTCGGTAAAGGTGTTGTTATTGCCTCGAAAGACTGGGCCTCTTGGGGTGCCAAAGTTGCCAAAATCACCCAGGATCCTGAACGTGGCAAATTGACACGAGGTTACCGAACTTGGTGTAAAGTAAAAGTATGCATCCCCTGATGTGGTGGTGATTTGGAAGTTACTGAATTCCGAGTTTGTAACTGTCCGACCAGCTCCTTCCGGGAAAAATATACCCTCTCCGTCTTCATCAGTGATTGCAAAATTAGACAACCGATTATTGCTAGAGTCGCCCTCAAATTCCATCAAGCCTGTGGTAACATTGGTGAACGTACTGCCTGTAACATCGCGGAGTTTCAAGTCTCTGACATGAACCTCGTTGACTTGATTCCCAGCGTCCTGAATCCGAACATTCAAAGTTTCCGCACCCGAGTTCATGTCGTACAGCCCTTGAATCAAACAATTGAACTGGGCAATGCTGGTGGCATCCACGTCCATCTTCAAGTTGGTGACGGTTGAAGTGACATCCTCCACAACGATAGATTGTGTTGTAAACGCTCCTGTGATGTTTAAGTTGTAAATTTCAAGGCGTTTAACCGGGGAACCGGGCGCGTCATGACTAATACAAGGATTGGTGGCTGTGACCCCAGCAGCAATGGTGATTTGAACATCAGTGATTGTGGTCACGTTCGTCGAGATACCGCTCAAGACAGTCCCAGACGGATTATCCAACGTAATCTGCAACTTTTCCATGGTCAAATTCTTCAGGTCTTTTGAGAATAATTCCACAGGAGTGGATGCCCGGATATCCAGATACTTACACATCACCGTGCTCCCGGCACCGAGTATTTGCCCTGTTATACTCAGTGCACTGGAGCTTTGATTTTCATTGCCAAAAATCACCAAGTTGAATCCATTGGCTTCTAAATCCCCAGGAAGGGTATATGTAACACCAGGATCAATGTAAAGTAAGACATTGGCAGTCAGGGTTAGGGCTGCACCCTCGGAAATACTGTCCGTGACTCTGATAAATCGGCAGTTTGTGAAGGGTCCGGTATTTTGCGACAACGCCTCAGCAACCGTTTGATAATTTGCGCCTGGGGCGACCCCATCACCTGGAATACCTACGGTTACTTCAGTAATCCCAGGGCTGCGGTAAATACCCCAAGCGCCGCGGATGTATTGATGGATGGAACCACAAAATCCGGGGCACATATCCACACAATTAGTAAAGCACAAAGGATAATTTGTACAGACCTCAACATTACTATCACCATTGACGATTAAATTGTTTGTCACAACAGTATTAGCAGATATACGCTCACCACATATACGTTGAAATCTAACATTTTTACATTCTTCGAAGTTGTTCATTTTTTTTAAATAATAATATTTATTTTTTACATAATTGATAATTTAAATAGATTGAAGCTAAGGAAGGTATTAAAAGAGACATTGTGCAGAAGCTTACACTTGCAGAACAAACAACAGCCACGATCAAGCAGCAAATTAGTGCACTTCACGCACAATTGCAATAAGAACTCCAAACGGTTACAAGTCTGGAACAGATTTGGCGTTTTTTTTTGAATTTCAGTGATAGTAACATAAATTATCGTACTTATGATGTATTAAGTAAGCGATATGCGTTTTGTGTCTTCTAGCACCACTCGTTCACCTTGTCGGGCTAATTTAGTGGCTTGATCCATTGAACCCAGAAGAACAAACTTACGCTAATGTTGCGTTTTGGTGAATAAAGTTTCCACTTTTACTTTTTTTTGTCTGCCCCCCCCTCAATGTCTAGATTAATCGAGCTTAGAGGTGTGGCTGGTTGTGGACGAAGCACTCTGCGCCAGGGTATCAAAAGATGGTCGCGCCGTGACACGCGTTTTATGGATCAGCATGTGTTTTTGTTCCCAAGCCGCTCGTTGAAACCGCTACATTCCATTGTATATGAACCCAACTGGGCCGGAGAAGAACATGCCAATGGTTACTTTGCCTGGACCCTACGCAACTTACTACAACTCGAGGAGAATCCAGAACCTTTGCTTTACATTCACGCCGCACAATGTCGCGCTTTTTGCAACCAACTCTTTGGCCATCATGCATTGGCTCTAGATTGGTACTTACGGACCCCCACGGGATTAAGCTCCCAAGAACTGATAGAGCTCTGGCTAAATCCCCAGGCCGATTACTATGCTACAACGTTTGTCAAGACGCCAGAAGAACAGATTAGAGACATCATGTCGATGGACTAAAAAAATATTGACCCATGATTAAAAAACTACACACACAAACATGAATGTAACACAACGTGCCGAATTAATTTTTAATACTTTGACTTTTGCTAGAATGAAGTTACTTTGGCAAGGTGCCGGTTTTTGCGTGCGCACAGATGAGACAAAACGTGGTCTTGCCAATAAAATGGCTCAAAGCAATGACTGCCTCAAGTACTTGGGGACATTATACCTTTAGAACAGCACTCTTCGCCGTTTGTGAGGGCAAGGTCCACAGTTAGGGCATACTTGCCTTGATAAAATGGGTAGTAATTTCTCGTCTTCATCAGCATCCTCGAGTCTCCAATCAAATGGTTCCCGTAGCGTAATCCCATACAAAAAACGCCCAGTAAACGACTGACCCTCCCATAGACCTTGACCTTTCTTGATTTCCAGCCCTTCGGCTTTAAACACTTTCATTAGTTGCTCAATGGTGTATGAATGGCTGAGCTTTTTGCAGGCCATCCATTCCGTTAAATGAGCCCGAAAGCGGAACAACGGCATTTTGGCACCCTCAAACCGCACCATGCGCGGACTATTACAAATAAAGTCCAAGATTGGGTTCACTGCTGTTTGATGATTTTGATATTCATCTTGCAGCCTGTTAAAAAACCTCCTACAGTCATAAGCATCCAAGCAAACATATAACTTGGAACACTCTCGGACTCCCGCATGTTGATGGAATAAGAGCTCGTAGAGTATCATCTGGCCACTTCTATACAACGCCAAACAATCGATAATCCTCTTCTTTGACGCCAACGTGTACCGACAGAAAATATGCTCAATGTAGCTCTTACAATGGTTTCCCAAGTTTTCGTACGGGTCAGACTTCTCAGGTTCCTCAGGTTCCACAACTTGAGCGGCCTCCATCACTGGTCCAATAATAAGGGTTTTTAAATTGGTATTGTCATTCGTTCATGGGTAAATAAATTTTACTTTAGCTAAACAAACAACGAGACCTCCCCTCACCATGTCACGTCTTCAAGCCCGACGCAACGCTCTATCCGATCCTTATGAGATCCAGTTAATCAAGTATTACTTTTCCTCAAGACCTACACTGGCTCAAAGTCTTGAAGATAACTTGAACCGGCAACTTAATCGGCCCGCGAACATTCTCGTAACACCCCGCAGTTTGAGCCAACAACAAGGCGCCAGCCAAGGCACCAAATATGTGCCACAAAGAGTGCATTAACCAATATGGATCCAGAGTATAGAAAATAAAGGCCGCAATGACACAGACCAGCGCCGCGGTCCATGTCACATTGCGCCGCCAAGATATATTTTTACGTACACTGATCCAGAACATGAACACCAGGACCGTTACAACAATAAGGGGTAAGCCAGACACAAGTTCATTACCTGACTCTAAGAACATACCCATCCATAATAAAGAGATCACAATATACAAGTGTCTAAAGTTTTGTTTGAGTGGAATAACGTTAACAAGGACGATTAACAATGCAAACATAGCAAACAAGTGGTCATAAGACTTGGATAATTGGTACGTAATTTCTTGATTAGATGGAGGTATATGCTTTATCCAGGATACTGTATTGTCTGGACATGCAGCACATGGATCTAAGTCTGCATCACCTTGTACATCCATCTGCTCGGGATCAACATCTTCCCTGATAGCGAGGTCGCCTCGGCACATGTGATAAGAAGATGATGTAAAAATGGCCACAAAGACAAAGACCGTCACCAGTTCGGCCGCAATAAATTTGTTCATCCTTTGACCGTGTTTCTTCAGGGCCTGATACAAGACTACTCCTGCAGGAATTAAGTAGGCAATATTCGACAAGACTAAAATCCACTTGTTACCTTCGGCTCCAGTGCTGACCATTTATTATGTAAGAAAACAAATGATCTTGGAAGTGGGTGGTTTTAAGTTAGATATGACACGGAGTCACGTCTATATAATTACTGGAAGACCACAGTTATGGGAGAGTCTGGACTTGAGGAATCTGGAGATTGTGGATAAAGATGCTAACTTGACATACTCTACATATCCTTATTTACTCTGCCCGGATTACCTAGTCGGGTATCCGCTAGACTTGCCAAAAGGTATACTTCCTCCAGATCTCTGGATGCTAGTACAAAGCTACCTACTTTGGGATACAATCTATGGTAACATTCAAGTATACATCGATCGCTGGGGGCCTATCTTGTACGTCCGTAATTATTACCCAGAACTTCGATATTTATTGTATGATCACTGGGTCCAGGATGAAGAAAAGCTAAACTTGCTGAAACAGTGTAGACGTAAAAAAATTAGGTTTATACCCATAAGAAGTCTCTTTAATGATGTAGAAATGGTCCCATTATTGAATCCCAAGATCTCCAAATAAAGAAGGTTGTGCGCACTCTTTAGTTATGACCAATCGAAAAATAGGCACTCTTCGTAACATACTGAGTAGTTGCTCCATCCCAGACCTCAATATTGGCCGCATAATCTGTGCCAGCTGTCAATAAATCCTGGATGCATTGAACTGTGTGGTCATTAACTCGACTACCCGAATCAAAAGCTAACTGAAATTTGCGTCCCACATCACCCTTTCCTGATAGATGGGATGGAAAACAAACCCAAGTATTCAAGGAGTCTGTGTATCTCTGGAAAAACACCATAATACCTTGATCCACATGTTGTTTTTGATCATCACTTAACCTAACCTTAAAGGCTACCACTTGACGCCCTAAGCACTCTCCTTTGATAAAGTCATGACCTGCCGGAAAGTCACAGTCCTTAACAAGATCCACATAATCTGTCGACCCGTTCTTGAACTGGGCCACTGGCATGTTGTCTAATCTCACTTGCCCGAAAACTTTGGCCAACATTTATGCAGAGGATTCGAGTTAAGTAATAGTGCGCCAAGTAAACACACTTACCAAGATCTCCAAATAATTGTTTGCACTTGAACAAAAAAACACATTTACTAAACAAAAACACAAATGTCCAATTTACGGTTTACGTATTTATGTTAACGGAGCAAGAGTTGCTTCTGCCCAAGATGTGACTGGGCAGGTGAATACCGAAGGTTTTACGGTAAACGCTCAGTTACGCCTGGCTGTTGGAGATACCGTTCAGTTTAGGGCCTTATTAGGGGGCCCATCTTGGACGGCTCAACTCTACCAACCTTTGTCTGCGAGTATACATTTATTAAAATTATAACTTATCCACGTCTTGTTCAGGTGCATGAACAATACAGAATCCATCTTGACCTTTCTCCAGTGGATTCCGACAAAAGCGTTGTTTTTTCCGTAATCTCGCCCGGCATCTCAGGTTTAAGATAGCGCGGCACATCGGACACTTACCAGATTCTCGGTGCCAATTCTGTATGCACTCCAAATGAAAGGCATGATTACATCGCAAAGTAATCACTTCACCACCACTCTTAAAGGAATCATAACAGATAACACAATCCACAATATCTTCAACAACTTCGTGGTTCATAAGTAACAGCAAAGTCTAATTTCTTGATTAGCAGTAAAGAAAATATGCCTCGCGTCTTACTAACACGTAAAGGTTCTGGACCAATCCGATTAGACGACCACACGTATGACCTGGTACGTATAGTGGAATTATTACCGGAACACGGGGCTATGTGGGGCCTAAGAGTATGTGGCCACTACATACCTTTATCAAGTGAGGAGTTATGTGCCGAAGCTATACCTATAGCCAGCTTATGTTTGAGTGACACCTTCCTAGAAGTACGTGGCGTAAGGCCAGACACCAAGGTTCAGGTCGCAGCAGAAATGACATACAGTACACAAAGACAAACCTTACTAAATCAACCTCAACGCTTCATGGGTTTTATTGCGAATATGGGTACCGCCCAGTTTCGTCCGTAATAAATGTCAAACATTGTTTTTAGAATAAAAGGGCTGTGTCAAACACAAAATATGCCACCATGTGATCTCTGTGGGCAGTTTTTCAGGAACAAGTACTTGCTAAACTATCACTTGAAAGAACGTCATTGGGGTGATCGTTACACGTACAAGCCGGAAACTCCAATCTTAAACTCTTATTTGCTGGCAACCTTAAGCCCAACTGTCCTTGATTACCTTTACTATCGTCCAGATGACTTAATGCACTCCCACTGGCGTGAAAACTTTTTGGAATTAGTCGATCAAATCAAAATCGCATCAAATCACCAAGCCTACTCAAACTACGATAGTATTTTATGTTACCCACTACAACAATTATCTCAATGTGCCTTTTTTCGAGGTGCGTATACCCTAAGTTTCTACTCTTCTGATGGGTGGATCACGGGATCGGCCCAGGGAATCCATGAACATCTATGGTTACATGACCTCCTCAAGGCAATTTATACTTTTCAACAGGATATGTGCCGTACGTCGTCTTATTCACGCCAGGTATCACGTCAATTGCGCCTTAATCTCGACACCTGGCGAACATTCGTTAAACCGCACTTTCACCAAAACAATGGTCACTCAAAGACAACAACATGATCTTAGCCTTGGGTCACAAGCAACGGGTGGGTAAGGACACATGTGCGGATTATCTGGTAAGGCAGCACGGTGCTTACAAGTTCAGTTTTGCGGATGCACTTAAAGAGCAAGCCAAAGTTCTCTACCCACACTTGACCCACAACCAACTCTACGGAGAGGCCAAGGACCAACCGGATCCTTTACTAGAAGGTAAAACGCCACGTCAAATCTTGGTTTTACTGGGAAGCGCGACACGGCAAGCACTGGGGCCGAATATCTACTTGCAGCGGCTGCGACATTTGGTGCAGGAGGGTAAACACTCACTTATTGTTGTAAGTGACTTACGGACACAGATTGAATTTAAGTACATCGAATCTTTACCTACTGGCTTTAATATACGCATCCAGCGTCCTTCCGTGGCTCAAAGCAGCGCTAGGATTGAGAATGAACTTAATAACGCGGACTGGGATTACGAAATCGAGAATACAGGAGGTTTTAGATATTTATTTGAACAAGTTAACATGGCATACCAAGTGTTTCATAATCACATCACGCAATAAAGTATACATTGCCATTATCAGTGCCTACTGCAAGCCGACCATCAGGTAAGGCTACAATCGTCATCTGAAGTTCACGAGTCGTTTCACAGATCTGCAATTTTTGCGGATCCAATTTTTTCCAATCCCACAGGTACAAGTGGCGCCAGGACATAATGGCTACCCGATCATCGCCCATAGGAACGCATAGCATAAGAGGGTATACATCATATAAAATCGTCTGCGGTGCAATATTATGCTGGAAAGGAACATCGGCGATGACATTTTGGCCACGTATAGCATACCGGACAACACCGTTCCGACACGGGCTCCCTCTGTTCACTGGATCTTCAAATTGTGCATCATTCTTGGATTTGATAATGCAGTGATCCTTCCACGAATAAGTGTAATGATGAGTCATGGTGGAAATGTAGAGTTTTTGTCCCCTGACGCACAACTTTTGAATACAGCCATTAACCCTGCAGACCAATGTTTTGATGCCTCGCAACTTCTCGGCACCGCGATAGGCATCCACCAGATTACACAAGTTTAGAGGTAAGTATGCGAGGCATGGTGAAGCTTCCTGTGCCCTACGACGTTTTCGACCGCGTGTCTGCATATTGTGTACAATATAGGTACGTTAATGTTGGACTTCTGGCACCCAAAATAACGACCGCCCACTTACACGGGTTTCTTGAACTCGGTGACCGTCAGGGTCTCGCGACTTGCGATAGACTTTATGTACCGGATGTGGACAATCCGTATAGTACCGATACACGTCATGCACAGCATTGGCAAGGCTCACACGTTGATCGTAACTCAAGTCTACCAAGCGATGGTCTCCATGTAAACCTGCCACATACAGGATCTCTGAGCGTAAATAATTCCCAATCCCTGCCAAGAACTTTTGATTCATCAGTAAGGTACTAATCTTGCTGCGACGATTACTGCTGAAAAGCTTTAACAGAGCCTGTCTTTCCAGGGTGTATATATCTGGTCCCCATTTACGTTCCACCACAATACCTTGAGGATCGGTTCGACCAGGATACAGGTTAACCTTACCAATGCGATCTGCCAGTATAAAGGTTAAGACATTGCCACAACTGAAGGTGAATGAGATATAAGACGTGTAATGATGTTCCATCACTGGGCCCATGGTCCAGGTCCCCGTCATACCAGCATGGACTTCCAAAAGACCATGTATAAAAATTAAGAACAGCGTCTTTCCATGCACCTGAACACCGTCTTCACTACCCTGGAACCTAACTTTACCATCCATGTGTAAGTGGGCAAAGCCGCATTCCACGTCCGCCACAAGATCTGATCTTTGCGCCAAAAAGGTGCGAATGGCTTGCGCAGTCTTCCGAATATTAGGTCCCTCTGGCATTATTATGGTTGTCTAATTATAAACAAAAGTGGAAATAACATGCCTCCCAAAAAACAACGTACGGGTCGCAAAACTAAGGCTAAGCGGAAAAAGCCGTCCCGCGGAACACCCCGCAAAGAACATCGTTGCTTACAACAAGTCCAAGGGTTCTTAGAGCAACAGGTCGCGCGACAATATCCTCCAGGTGCCCAGGTCATCACCCGCTTTCAATTACAATGTGGGTCCGTCACCACTCAACTAGAGGTAAACTCTGCGGGTACACTAACATTCAATGGTACAGTGTGGACGGATAGCCTTAAAGCTTTAGCTAAAGTCCTCTGTAAAACATTAGTACGGAATTGTAAGCACATGAATGTTATGTATAGTCAACAAATCCAAAGACCTGTTCAAATGATGTTGTGCCAATAAAAACTTAATAATAAAAAAACCCTCCATGCGTGCCAAGTGGAAAAAAAAGAGAGTGCGCCGACTCAAGCGCAAGAGAAGATTACGAAAAAAGAGAAGTTCGTAAAATTTTTTTGTTTAATAGAACCATGAAGAAGATGTCGAAACAACTTGACTAACGTTCATATCTCCATCATCTCCAATCACGATGTGAGAACCACCGATGCTAATATTGTCACCGCGCTTGACTTCGATTTCTTGACCGTTAATCCGAATGGTCTGTTTCTCACTAGGTGGCGGTTGTTCATAGGGTTCACCATTCACAAAAATCCCTCTTCCTGCTCTCAGACGACAAGATCTGGGAGGTTCTTGTTCAAAGTGAAGCTCCCCACGAGCCGTAATATTACACTTGCGACCACAGGAACCCACGTAAACATTAGATCCTCCTTCCAGGTTGCAACCGTTTCCCAACGATCCCAGCCGTACCACACCGTTCACATCAATGTTGCAACCGTTACCCACGTGGCCACATACGAATTCCCCCGAGACATCAATGTTACACCCATTACCAACAGATCCACAGTTACAATTTCGGTTAATATTTATGTTACATCCATTACCCACACTGCTGACCTTGACATTCTTACTCGACACGTCCAGGTTGCGACCGTTGCCAATATGACCGTAATTCCTGGTGTCACCTTCATCTGTGTACTTCAATTCTGATCGGGAACCGCGCGAACTAACCGAAATACTTGATCCATTTGTTTCAATCGTAACTCCATTGATGGAAATCATTTATATCCTGCCTTGACAAAACCATGTCCACCTTGCAAATAAACACACCCCTCCCAAATTTCGGATTATATCGGTCATTGCCCGGTCAGTGTAGATGGTGTCGCCAAATGTCGCCAAATGTCGCCGGCGACAATCGGCGACATTGGTCAGTTGTCGAAAAGGTCGATTTTAGGGCAGCAATTTAGGGTGGCTCAGAGCCCTAAAATCCTAGATGGCATTACCAAGATATATCGGTCATTGCCCGGTCAGTGTAGATGGTGTCGCCAAATGTCGCCAAATGTCGCCGGCGACAATCGGCGACATTGGTCAGTTGTCGAAAAGGTCGATTTTAGGGCAGCGGTTTAGGGCGGCCCAGAGACCTAAAATCCTAAATCTCAAAGTTGACATTACCTTGGTATATCGGCCATTACCCGGTCAGTGTAGATGGTGTCGCCAAATGTCGCCAAATGTCGCCGGCGACAATCGGCGACATTGGTCAGTTGTCGAAAAGGTCGATTTTAGGGCACGACCTAAATTTCTAAATCTAGGCCAAAATCAGCGCCAGAAACAAAATTCCAGCACTAGATTTTTGACCCTAACCGCCACAAGCCCTAAGGTATATCTAGGCTTAGGAGCATCAATATGGTACAGGGTGGAATAAGTCTCCAGGAGATGGCTGCATTGTTCATCAGCGGCGGCACGACTAACCAGAGCAAGGCTATGACGCCCAGTGTCATCGGTTTCAATGATAGTATCGGTAACAATAAGACTGTAATAAAACCTAGCACATAACCAAGGCGACACACTCCCTGCGTCCACAAGGTTCCGGATTTGTGCACTAACCATTGATCCGGCATCTGTTCATATAACTTGAGGCCTAGAATCATCATGAAGATAGCTAGGCCCAACCACACATCCTTGTACTTCATGTTTTTTGTAAGTGGTTCCATGTTTTTTTTATTAAGCACTGGCATCCCCAAACAACATAGTACAAGTAATCAAGTACAAGGGTATGGATGACATCGGGTAACCTAGGCAACACGAGACGCTCTACTTTATGCTCGTAAGGTTTAGTAGGATGCTTAATACGAATGTGTTTAGCTAGCCCTCGTTGGGTCTTGTACTTTTTGAGACATTGAGAACATTGCATTCTTTTTTTTTTTTGGTTAATCAAACAAGTCATTTTTATTTTTTTTAGTTGCCTAGAACGTGTTGAATCGCTGCCTCCATAATGTCACGATCGTCTTCAAAGTATGAATTCACCAAGATCTCGCGCCCTTGATAAATACTGCGACGCTTCATGGGATTGTCCCCGGGACCTTTGCCATGCTTTTGTCTCCAAAGTCGGACCATAAGCTTGCCAATGCGTGATTCTTGTCCTTTGGCGCGCAAGCCCAACTGGGCACAAACCAAAGGAATACTAATGGTTTCTCTTGGTCTCTCAGGCATATCAGGTGCCTTTTCACCTTCCGGATCCGTACCCAACATTTGAGTTAACTTGCGCTTGTTTGAAATGCGCACCACATCCTTGAGCCAAGCTTGGTCGCGCTCATCCAGGTTCCAAGTTTCAAAAGTTTCTTTGACATCCTCCAAGATTGCCTTCTCCATCTCAGATTTTTTCTGGTAAACCGCAACCCTTCGTTCTTCAGCCTCCGCCATTTTCAACTTGCTTTCCGCCATCTTCAAGTTGTTCTGAGCCCGCATGGCTTCAATTTCCATGGCTTGCCTCTCTAGAGCCAATTCACGCTCCCGCAATGCCAACTTGCGCTCATGATCGTCTCCCAAGGCTGGTCCTTGATCTGCATTTTGTAAGAAGAAGGTCTTGGCATCTTGACTAGTTTCCAAATAACGCTTTTCAATTTCTTGAGCCAGTCTTAAGTCTCCACCCAAGATTCGGCACACCCAGTGCGCGCTTTGACGTCGAAAACGCTTAGCAGCCTTACCAGGAAGCTCCCAAATGATCTCCACCAATGTAGGGGCATCAGCGACTGGAGTTAACCTACCCTTTCCGTTGATTCTGAGTTGGGTACATCCAGCACCCAAGTCTGCACCCAACCTCCTAAATGTATTTTGAGAATTGCTTGATGTTTGTCCGGTCACCCACTTAATTACATCAATTACGGACGCCTTCTGGGTCTTCGTGTCCACTCTAATCTTGGCTTGCTTGAGCCCTGGGTTCTCCGCCAACAGGGCATCGATCTGTTTGATGTCCATGATAAAGTGGAAATGTGGTCAACAAAGTTCCCACTAAATTTGTTTTATTAAATCTGCATAATCAAAGTCACTTTCGAGGCAAAACCACTCGCCTCGGACATGCCGCTTGCGTAGCGCGCGGTGAATGCTTCTTTCAAGTTCGCGATAATTGGGCGTACGGACGAGGTTATCCAGCTCCAGTAGACCAGGATTGGATACTTGAAGCGTGGAAATTCGTTTTTTAATGTCTTGAGTTGTGTAGCCAACCTTGACCATTTTAGTTCCTTCAATACGGACAAAATACACGCAACCATACTCCGGAGCAGTTGCGGAGCTGGAGAAATCAGTTGGAAACACTTGTTCCGCAATTTGGAGTGCTTCTTCTTGACTGGGATTTAGATGATTCAAATAATCCCAAGCACGCACCACCTCGCCATTCTCCAGAACTTCAGCACGTGCCAAAGACAGCCGAAGTTTCTTTTTGTTATCTCGAGACATGTTAACTTCTGCACAACCAGTTGAAAGCAGGGTTAGAAAGCTGCGCTTAAGCATGTGACGTTCATTGCAAAATCGAGCTTGAATCTCAGCTGCTCGCTTCCCAGGCAACGCGGATATTATCTGCAGCATTGTAGGAGCATCAGCTACCCAGGTTGAATGACCCTTTCCGTTAATTCGAATGTGTTCACATCTAGCACACATATCGTGGCCAAGTCGAGCTATAGTCCTTGATGCATTTTTCGATTCTTGACCAGTAACCAAACATACTATATCAATGACCGAAGCCTTCTGAGTCTTTTTATCGACTCTAATCTTTACATTTTTGATGGCAGGATTCTCCGATAAGAGAGCTTCGACATAATCGTGGGTGACTTGTACGGACATGATTCTTTCAAAAAGTGGAAAGTTTATGGTAAGTGGAAAGTGTATGTAGCAACGCGTATACAAATTAAGCTCAAACTTGTTTTATTAACGCAGCTCTTGAATTTTTCGAGTTGGCTTAGACATTACCCTCACCAAAGATCCGCGCGCCAATTGTGGGATGGCCAAATATTGATTCGCGTTGAGAGATGCGTAAAGCGGTGGATCGTAAGACTCATACAGCTGCGGCGATGTCCAGGTAGGCTTGGGTACAGGTCGCAATAACTCACAGTTACTACTTGGTTGCCTTTTGCTGATCCAAGCGACATCATACTCTATACGCTGCGGCATATTTTTTTTACTTAGATTGGAACTTCTTTTTCAGTACATTCATATCTATCTTCACTTTTCGATAGAGCTTAGGGCGACTTTTGTTCATTACAGCAAGCCAGTTTAATCTTCTCATGATAGTAGCGTAACCATCCTGCCGCACGCCACGACTCAAGGCTGCCAATCGCTTCTCGGCATTGGCGCTTAAACTATAACCATACTTACGTAACTGACCGGGCTTGGCTGGGGGCAGTCTCACAACTGCGGCTCTAACTGTAGTTGGTTTAACACGACATGCTCTAACTCTTACACCGTCTTTGCGTGTATAGGCCTTACGGCTATGACCTTTTCTTGAATGACTCTTACGTTTGCGTGGAGATGACATTGGAAGAGGGAGGGTTTTAATTTTATTTATAGAAAAATGGAGTGTCCCATCTGTTGTGATGATGGTGTGGACTTGGTTACCCCGTGCCATCACGTATTTCATGCCAAATGTTTCTTTGACTGGCATGCCAGAAATCCATCTTGCCCAATTTGTCGACACATTATTTTACCTACATGCTTTGGTATCACCAAAAAAGGTCGGCGGTGTGCCAACAAGTGGAATCCGGATTATCAGGGTTACTGTTGGCGACACAAAGATTATGCCATACAAGATCAACAGTTTTTTACTGAGCCCGAACGTCATGTTGCTGATCCAGAACCTCCTATTATTGAGCCAGATTCTCCCAAAAAAAGATCATGTATCCTTCTTTGAAACATTTTTGCGCCATCTACGTTGGCCATGATAGCCCACGATGCTTAGATCTTCACCCAGTCGGATGACATCATGGATTAAAAGCGCATACTTGGTTTCATGATGTTGCTGAATAATATAGTAGCAAACCTTATACACGCTTTGTTGAATTTGCTCACAAGAAAATTCACACACTATCGTGCCACTACGATTTGTTATGTTGGCCCAGGGTTTAAAGAACTGATCACAAATCTCCTCGCGCCCTCGACAATCAAAGTTAATCAAAGGGTCATCTAGAGCATGGTAGGTTAGATACGCATCACGATTAAAGAATTGAGCCACTAACTCGGTTACCGGCAATTTACTGTCCCAACAAGCTTGATAGTAACGTGTAATTGCATTAAAACTGGTCGCCATGTTTTAAGTTTATTCTGAAAAAAATTGACGCCTTATTAAGACAAACAAACTTCCATGTCAGAACAATGTCCAGAGTGCAAGAAAAACGTCGTGGATATTATCGATTGTTGCCTCTGCTGCTACTATTGTAAAAAATCCATGCTAACCATGGAAGACTACAGGTTAAACAGTGGTGCACACTACGTGTGTAAAGTGGCGGCGGGTATACCACCTGACCTTATCTTTAGTAATTAATTTGAGTATTCTTATCGCTATGGTTGGTAAAAAGGACAAGCTTGTAATAAGGGCTGTCGATTAAATGGAGGCGGGAGTTTTGGTATTTTAGCAATGATTTGTGAAGTGTTTAGCCGGCTGGTTAAACGTAAAGCACGCATTCCACGACCGACGGCAGAGAAATGATCTAGAAACTTAAAAGATCCAATTAACGCTTTGGAACTAGGTATAATGAACCAAGCATTAGGAATACGATAAGCATCAGCTACCACTAAACCGTGGAGAGAACTGGATACAATATATCTACACGATAAAACTTGTCGAATAAATCTTAACTTATGTACCCCAGTTTGAAATATATCAATCACTAGCACTCCAGGTCTCTTTTTAAACCGTTGAATGGTCGCGTGTTCCCGGTGTTTATAATGGGCTATAACACCCAAAGCATAAACTTTCTTTACCCGTGGCTGGTAAAACATGGGAAACAACAACGCTGGATCACCATATACCTCAGGACATGCAATACCCATGCTTAGCAGTTTTTTTCGTGTCAATTTTCCACGCACAGCACAAACCTTGGCGGGCTTGGTAAACACTTTGTTGTGCAATGCGGGGGACCTGTCCCAGCTACGTACACCAATAGGCTCCGTGTTAAAAAGAAACCCCGTTCCCCATACAATACTGTTGTTGTCCGCAAACCTCAAAATACTACCAATAGTTAAATAATTCGGATGTTGACCCTGTCCAAAACAACTTAACTGGCGGCACGTGCCACGTTTGGACAACTTTTTAAACATAAATACGCTAATGTTATCGCCCCAGTTTTGACCAGGTGGCATACATTTTAGTTCAGGAGGTGGTTGTTGACGGACGGGTGTGTGTGACACAGTTTTGACAGGGGCTGGTGTAGGTGGTTGTTGGCGGACGGGTGTGCGTGGTACAGGTTTGACAGGGGCTGGTGTAGGTGGTTGTTGGTGGATGGGTTTGACAGGAGTTGGTAATCTTGGGGGATGTCTGGGTTTTGGGGGGATCGGTTTCATTTTTTTAACGTTTTTTAAGGTCCTACCCACTCGACAACAATAATGTCTGTTATAATCTCGCCTATTCGGATCCCTATTGTTATTCCAGATCCAATGCAATATGTAAAACAGGTGTTTACGTTGATGATAAAAAAATATAAAGAAACTATTATCGTCATAATGTCTGCGCCCGCCGGTTGCCCAGAATTTTTTAGGTACATCTTTATTCATAGCTCGCCGTGTTAACATATCTTGGAAAAACTTTTGGCTTTCACTGGTAGTTCTTGCCGCAATGTAGCCACTGTTAGGCCGGTTGGTAATACCCATGGCTGCAAAGATATGCTTGTTAGGTTGAGCTTCAAGATATTTAGTCACTGGTGGACATCGCCTCTGTGTCAGTAGATCAGCATCATTAAGAATAACCGCATCCCAACAACCCTCCCTCAACGCTTCTAACAGGGAATGGATTTTAAACCAATGGGGAGGCATTGTTTTATGCAAAGGATTACTAGTCAATAATCGATAAGTGTACCCGTAACGTTTGCAATATGCGCGATGGCTCTCAATACAATGCTTCCATGTCTTTTCATAACCATTTGTTGCTATGCATAAAACAAGGATTTTCATGAATGCTTGTTGTCTTTGTTGTTATTATTTTTATTATTATAGAACTTGAGTAGGTTATGGATTTAATTGAATAGTTGTAATGATGCCGGAATTGGTTGTAGTTCCGGCGGTGTTAAAACGAACACTCAATACCTGTCCGGCAGATGCGTAGATACTACGAAATGGAAATAATGAGAACACACCTCCAGTCTGCATGGCGCCCAATCCGGATGCCAAGGCTCCGTCTTGTTTATACTGGATCTCATCGAACGCAGTCCCGGATGAATTAGTGGCCAATATGCCAGAGTTATCATTAAGGGCTCGCCCATTATCATAACCTATAGGGAAGGGGCCAATGTTTACGGCAGGTACATAAAAGGTTACATCAGTGTTTGGAGTCGGTTCCAACACTCCAATGGTTCGCACCGGCGACGGAAGCTTTCCGTCCAATTCCAGGTAACTGATTCTATAGTAATACGTGTTGTTGGCATTGGTATTGGTGATGGTGAGCTCACGATTTGCAAGGATAGAAACGTTAGGGTCCGTTGTTAAAATAAAGGTTACGTTAGTCGCACCAAGGACTCGATACCCTGCAGTGACAGGTGCTTGATTACTCATTAAAATAGTACCATCGAGGTACCAACGAACACCCGCATCCTTAAAATCAGACACAAAGTTTAAATCTGAAAAAATCTGTGCTTCAAGTATTACATAATGGTTGGTTGGATGGGGGCTTAGCGCCACTTGAGAGCTACTAGGGCCTATAGATCCCACAGTTGACCTAAATTTGTGCCCCTTAAACGTGACTAAATCCCAACCTGGGGATTGTTCAATGTTTAAGTTGGCAGATCCAGGGGTAACCTCTAGGTCCAAGGTTTGTGACCACACCCGAAGAGTTTCTTCCGGACAAACCTCAACTGGACCAGACTCCGGAGGGCCAGTGGGCGCAGATGCGGTTTCGACATCAAAGCATCCTAAAGGGTTACCATCACAATCTGTTAAACTATCACAGACCTGTAAATGATTCGTGCGTATGCAACCAGCGCGAACTCTACCAAAGTTTTGAGTTTTACATTCAGTTGACATTTCTTTTGGTGCTGTATTTTTTTTATATAAAGCACCAAAAAAAAAAATATATCTTCGCGTTTAAATGATGGTGGTGGTAAAACGTCTTGTTGACAAACAATAAAACCTACTATGTTTCTGGTTCAATTAGATAATAAGTTAGCACAGGTTCCACATCGAGCAAGCCCTGGCAGTATTGGTTATGATGTTCGTGCTTGTGAATCCGGGGAGATTCCACCACGCCAGCGCCAATGTATTTCAACGGGCTTAAAGTTCCAAATACCAACCACCCATTATATCAGGATTGGACCTCGGAGTGGTTTGGCTTTTCGGCACGGCATTGATGTCTTAGGTGGAATCGTTGACAGCGACTATCGTGGAGAGGTCAAGGTTATCCTGATGAATAATTCAGATAATGTGTGGGCGTACCACTGTGGTGATCGCATAGCACAACTGATCTTTGAAAGAGCGGATTGCCCGGATTTACAAGTTGTGGACCAACTTATGGATACTAGTAGAGGTACAGGTGGTCTAGGATCTACCGGCACCAGATAAAAACTTACCCTAAACAATAAAAACTGAAATCAATGCATCATTTAACTTGGATCCGCATCTTGCTGTTACTGGCTGCTCTAGGTGTTCTCGTGACTTTGATAGTGCTACAGACCACAAAGAGAGAAGATGAACAAGAAGATTGGAATATGTATATGTGGATCTGTGTCTTAGTTTTAGCTATCATTGTTTGTGTTTTTGTCGGATTAAGCCTTATACCACCTAAACCAGAGTGGTGTCCACCCTGGGCAGAGTGTATATATGATCAACAAGGCAGAATAGTGAAACAATATGATCCTATTACGCGTGATATGCAGGCACAAGCTGAGGCCACAAGGCGTGCGAATTTACAGAAACGTTGGGACGCCGAAGCCGCGCTTCAGGAATCTTTGCGTCTAAGACGGCGCCCCTTACCAGCACTACCAACAGCCGCTACACGTCCCAGGCCTCCGCCACCCTCCAGTCGTCCCAGGCCTCCTCCACCCTCCAGTCGTCCCAGGCCTCCTCCACCACCGTCCCCCACCGTAATCCCACAAGCCCCACCTTCCACAATTCCCAAACCTGAACCTCAACGCTTACCGCGCGCTTAAAGGAATGCAGCATTTACGTCAATTGATAGCACAGTGTGGTGAGTTACCTTCAAATTACTTGGACCTTGATGGACCTTTGAAGGCACCACCACTCGCAGAATTTGATAATGTCCGACACATGTTAGAAGGCTTTAAGCGGTTGCAGTTGAGTCAACTGTTTAATGAAAAGACAGATGAAACCTTTGGTCATATGGTTCCCGTGATGCACTGGGGCACTGGGAAAGAGCACACTTACCAACTCTTGGATGATGTACTGGACATGGATACGAGCTTTGTTGCGCGACTTATTTTCCCGTTCTTGTGCGACGGTGATTATGGCTACTTTCCGGAACGCCACGGCTTCATCTTGCATGTAACCCCAAGGCGCCGCGTTCTTCAATGTTGGGACATGATTCGGATTCGTGAACGTTTGGCCCAAGCTGCACTTGATTTATGCCAGTTAACCCTGTGCGTGAAATGTTTGTCCCAAGCCCAACGCCGTTGTGCGAGATGCAAGAAATTTTATTACTGCAATGAGAAGTGTCAATCTGTTCACTGGATCTTCTTGCATAAGGAAGAATGTTTACACTACGAGCCCACACCAAAATTAAAATCTTCACCTAATAATTAAAATATTCATGCCTTCTTATCAATATCAAAGTCAACCTTGTTGTAATCTTGGGCGCTATAATTGGTATAGTGCGCCCTTGTGTGTTGGTCGTGAACAGCGCCCTACTGAAGCTTTGTGTCAACCCCAAAATCCCTTTGGTTACCGTGTAATCGGACAAGTTAGGCCCCGCGGCAATTAAGAATTTATTGATACACACGTATACATTGTTGAATAGTCTGTCTACAGATAGGACATTGAGTCAATTGTTTAGCACAAGTCTGACAGGTTTGTAAATGTCCGCACTGAAATACTGTGTTCTTTTGATATACCATGCACACACAGCAAGTATTGGCATCATTTTCCGCAATCTCATCCTCGTAGATATCCTCAATCTCATCCTCGTAGATAGGTGGTGGCGCAATGGAGTCTTTTTTTTCATTGGGTTGAGAGACAGGGGCAGTATAACTCTGCATCATGTCAAGAACGCTGTGGAGGGCCGGAGACTGGGGTAACATTTGTGGGGCCATACATAAAACATTATTCAAGGTTTCATTAAACAGATCTTCACCGACTTCACCAGCTAGTTGATTAAACGTGTGATGTACAATATTAGTCCAACTTGGAGGCACGTTTATCTTGCGCTCCATAATATATATTTAAATAGAATATAAGCAGATAAAAATGTGGCTTGATTTTGTACGCGTTAACAGTGTGATCTGGGGTTTAACCTGGATTTCTGTGAAGTGTATTGCGTGTCCTTGGGTGCAGAACATGTTTATAAGTGTTTGTCTTTTGTTGTTCATGGAAACTTCGAGCAAACCACAGATCCAAAACACGCGGAAAAAGCGCATTGATTGGACAAAAGGTCTCCTGGGCTTGGTGACTACTTCTAGTCTGAAAACTTGGGCGCACCTATATATACAGAGCCAATTATGGAGCCATGGAGAGTCATTGATTTTACCCTTGGACTATATGGTATTTGTGCTGTGGTCTGGCTTGGTGGAAATTATTTTTGATGGTGTGCATTATTGGGTGCATCGAGCGTTCCACACTCGTTACTTGTGGTGGATTCACCGCATACATCACAAATTTTCATGGCCCACGAGCCTCAGCACCTTTTATATGCACCCCCTCGATGTGATGTTAGCCTATAATCTACCACTGCTGGTGGCCTTAAAACTGTGTGGGGGTCGTTTCTGGCATTTTCAATTGTTGTGCACTTACTTGACGTATCAAGAAATTGGTGGTCACGCGGGAAAAAAGTTGTTCCCAACGTCATCCTTTGCCCAATGTATCTGGCTCCCGAGATTTTTCGGCATTCAATTGCACACAGAGGACCATGATCTTCACCACACTGAACATAAAGTTAATTTTAGTAAGCGGTTTTCCCTCTATGACCGCATGTTTGGGACTTACAAATGTGGCGTGATTTTAGAAACACAAGTTTCAAGACCTAGAAACGCGTAGTTTTGATAATCTAGTAACACTTAACATTGTAATTTTTCTGTAAATACAAAGAAAGACAACACATGGACTATGTATACTGGCTGATGGGATGGGAATTTTCGAAGGTCAATGAATCTAAACCAAGGTGCAAGAAGACTGGAGAAAAAATTACTGACGCAGAGTTGAAGACGTTACGGGAGGCCAAAGCTGAGCAACCCACAAAGCCCGTGGACCCAGCAGAAAATAAGAAATCGTCGGAGGCTAAGGAGTCGGTAGAAAATAAGAAAGAGGCTTCTTCTGATTTGATTATTATGTTGCCTTCCGATCCGGAAACTTCTGTCCCGTCTCCCATGATCAGTCCTGAGATGGCTCCAAAAAAGAAAAAGCGTAAGCGGCGAAAGCGCAAAAAACGCCGGCGTCAAACTCCACAAACCTTATAAATATTCCAAATGGAGATGGATCTTGTTCTGAGGTTGGGAATGTCAATTGGTTTTATTGGTGGTGCATTGTTGGCGTTACCTGAACGACGTCGACGAGCACACGAAGTTTACGAAAAGGCCACAAACGCAATTAACACTCCTACTGATGAAACTCCGAGCCCCGTTGTGTATGAACCCTTGCTAATGAATGATCCAGTGGTCCATAACGCGGTCAGTGGTGCTGGTTTGGGTTTACTTGGAGCTTTGACTATATCAACCCTATGGATGGTGGGTCAGTGCACACTGCGACGCTTCCGAAGCTGATTATCCAGGACACAAAAAAAAAAGATTCTGCAATAATTAAAACAAAACCTCCTCCTTAAAAATGTCTACTTTTTTGAGTGTACTGACTGTATGCCTCTTAGTTTATTCTTTGATTGCTGTTATCGTCACTTACAAATACAATAAACGCTTAGGTATTGCCAGTGCAGTTATGTTGGCCCTGGCTGGTGTTGGAATTATCTTGAGTCTCTTGTCTGGCGAATTTTACAAGAATGATTCTCAAGGTGAAGCTAAGTTTAAGGATACTGTGGGAGGGTTGACTGCTACTGTGGCTGTCATCACGGCCGCCTTACAAACTGCTGCTCTGGTTCAAGTTTACGGAGACAAGCCTAGGAAAGTGAATGGTGGTTAAAGTTGCTTGTGTTTAAATATTGTGTGAGGGGCAATAAAAACAAGCATGACCGATAATTATTTGGATCAAGAAATCCGCAAGCAGATTGACATCATTGTCATGAAGGCTCTACAGTTACCTTTAGCTCGGTGGCTGGAAGAATCTCGCGCTGCAGGTTATAAAGGGATCTTTTGGTTTAAATGGCAGGGCGTGCGTCCCGGAGACTTGAGAGCGATCTTTCCTTCTTTAGTGGATGAATACATTGATGATGGTTATGAACTCAAAATCCATAATAATCACAATGTTACAGTTACGCAGAAGGGGTCCGGGCCGCAGGAAATATTTCCGTTGCTGCGGGCAGTTCTCCATCCTTATGATTGATTGTGTTTGAAACGCAGCGAACTATCAATAAAAGACTATACGAAAGCAAAAACTTGTTGATGGCTTTTGAGGAGAGAGATAAAAAACTTATGATGCAAATTCTAGAAAGCGAAATTAAGGAACAAACTGCAAAATGCAAGGATCTAAAGCCTGTATTTAATCGGATGGTTACATGGTTACATAGGTATACTCAATGTGAGAAGTTCTTGAGTCTGTTTGATCCAGAATCTTTGGAACATGTGGCGGAAGCCGCGTACTGGAGTGTACAGCTCGGCTTAGAACCTCATATTACCTGCCTAGAGTACCGGGATATTAGGACGTTCCAACCTTTAGAGGAGATGATGGATAAGGATAGTCCCCGGGCTGAAATTTTACAGCAAGTAAGCAAGAAGTTAAAACATCCTTATACTACTACTTCGTATGCTTTACAGCAAGCCGCATGGATCTTATTCATTAAACATTATGGTTTCTCCCAAGTCGAAGCCTGGAACCAAGCTTATGAACCTAATGAACCTAATCTGTAAAACTCAAGAAGGCGTTTGTGGTGTGTGATCCTGTATATTTAGTAGCTTGACCATTGTCAAACAAATAAAAAGCTGGGAAGTCAATTACATTATATGTATCCAAGGTGCGCGCTGGTTCTCCAGTGTAAGGTAACAGGAAATAAGGTATTTGACTTTGTTCTGCCGCGGCCATATACTCAGGATAGGCACGCATGCTACGAGCACAATCCTCAGAGTACATCATGACAAAACTTTTCGGATAAGCCGCAATAGCACTATTAAATGTATTATCATTTAAAATTTGAGTGTATGCTGGGCTTGTGTTGCCCGTGTTGGTGGTTCCCTTATTAGTAGTAGTTCCCGTGTTGGTGGTGGTTCCCTTATTAGCAGTTCCCTTATTAGTATCATCGGTGTTGGAAAATACACCGGCGGCCCAAAGTGCTAGAACTATAAGGCCACCCGTACCAAGTACGATACCTACAATAATCCAAATAGTTCTTGGTGGCATTGTTTTGTTTATTTTATCAATTATTTTTAAACATAAATCACGTCTTGATGGTAAAGGATGGTTCATCGCAACCTACCATCCGTTCCAAGTTTCCCAGCATCTTTGATTTTTTGCCACATCCTTCTTCAAAGAGTGTTGCATTTGTCATATTCCACAATTTTTACATTCCCAGGAACGCGGCTGGACTTGGTGTAGCTGGGAGCATTTGGAAATAAATACGCTTTGTTACCATCGGTTGAGTGTCGAGGAGTGCTGGGAGGCGTCTCTAGGTCTTGCGTAGGGACTGGACGATACTCGGAGAAGAAGCGACATAATGTATTGCCCATTTCTGCACACAGTAACAAAAAAAGTTCGAGTTTTTTAGATTTAGGATTTTTAGGTCACTGCGCCGCCCTAAATCGCTGCCCTAAAATCGACCTTTTCGACAATTGACCAATGTCGCCGATTGTCGCCGGCGACATTTGGCGACATTTGGCGACACCATCTACACTGACCGGGTAATGACCGATATATCTTGGTAATGT
>Ga0180433_10000907_pt1 | contig 50484 bp, 53 predicted proteins | sample SS_ome_8_FD_132980 | JGI IMG/M metagenome (GOLD analysis project Ga0180433, IMG submission 132980) | Hypersaline lake sediment archaeal communities from the Salton Sea, California, USA - SS_1_D_1 metaG | ecosystem: Environmental > Aquatic > Non-marine Saline and Alkaline > Hypersaline >...
CAGGGAGATGAACCAGAAGAATTTTTGAATGTCTTTGGTCTCGATTCAATGGAAGTAAAGGAAGAAGATAGACCAGAAGATAAACGATACATTCGAAATATTGAAAAAGAAGAGAAGAGAATTGCGGAGATAAAAAGCACCAAGCTTGTAGGGACTGAAGGATCCAAGTTAAACGAGATCAAGAGCCTCTTAGGCGGGGACGAAAAAATAGCGTGGTTAAGAAGCGACACGATAAACTTGACTGAAAATTGGATAAAAGTACTAACAAAAGACAAGAAGTATAGGAGTCGGATGAAAAGTACGAAAGAAGCAAAAGAAATCGAAATTAAAAGCCATGAAGTGAGGTATGTCGTGACAAACAAGCGAATTATTACTAATCATATCTATAACAAGCTTTACGATTTTTCAAAGATACCAAAATATGCTCTTGAATTGAACGGCAATATTGCGTTCTTAGATTTAAGGGAATTAAGGGGTTTTGAAATTGAAGATAATCGTGGCACCTACGACGTGTGGTTTCATTCTAATCCTGAAAAAAAAGGAGATAACGTGTTTTTATTTGAAGGTCTCACGCCGGATGAGTATGAGAAATTCGTAGATGTAGCTACGGTCGATTTACGATTTAGAGCAGAAATTCCCGCTAAATTGAGGAAATTATCTTATATCCAAATGAAAAAATAAATATTAGGAGAATTTAATTAAGTATAGATGGTAAATTCTTTTAATATGTCTGAAGAAAGGGTCAATAGAAGGACGCATGGAGAGCACTTAACTTCTAAGGAGATTTTTCTAGAGTTTATATTTCCTGAAATTAAGGATCGATTAAAGCAACATATTTGGGTCGATCTTTACTGTGGTGAGGGAAATCTGATTTTACCCATTTTAGAACACCTTCCAGATAACGAAAAAATATCGTTTTTTAAGAATCAGGTTTATCTTTTTGACGTTCAGCCGAAAATGGTTGAGAAGTGCATAGAGAACGCAATACACCATAATATACCGCAAGAGGTAGCTGAAAAAAACATCTTACTTAGAGATAATTTGATTGATTTTCCAGTGTCTTTGAAAGAAAAGAAACTTCCGATATTTCATGTGACGAATCCCCCCTATTTGTACTTGGGATACATTCGAAAGCACGAAGAAACGCAAAAATACTTGAAATTCTTTGAAGGCAATAATAAAGGATATCAAGATCTTTATCAAATTGCGATGATAAACGATTTAAGAAATAAAATTAAAAATTTAATATACATAATTCCATCGAACTTCATTTTTGGAGCGTCTGTCTCTAATAAATTTCGCCTAGATTTTTTAAAGCATTATAAAATAAACAAGATGTTTATATTTGAGACAAGAAAGTTTGAATTTACGGGGACAAACATTTGTATAGCATTTTTCGAAAGGAAGCTAAACATAAAAGTGGAACCACTTGAATTCATGGTTGAAAAATATAAGAAAAAAGATGTTATAATCAAGAAGCAATATGTTCTAAATCCAGAATTTAAGTATCGCGCTGGTTCAGAATTCGACGAATTTATAAAAAAATGTAGAGCTAAAAATCCTCTAACTGTAAAATATTATTTATTAAGAGAAGAAGTAATTAAGAACAAGGGGAGTCATGACATTAGTGTTATAGACGCTAATAAATACGAGAATAATGAGTATAAGAAATTAGCTCTTCATGTTTCTGATGAATTGAAACAAAAAATTGAATCAAATATACTTTACGCACAGACAGTCGACAAAGGATCTCTTTCTGGACGAGTAGGATTAGGTGTGGTTGAAGCCGAATTCAGTGTTAAGGGTATTTATGTATCAACAAATACATATCGAACTCATCCAATCCAAGTTTTTTTTGAACCGGAATTATCAACGGAGGATCAATTGCTGCTCTTGAAATACTTCAATTTCATCCTGGAAGCTTTTAGATATAAACTAGATAGCGAATTTTTAACTACATATAAATATTCTGATGCCGAATACACGAGAAAATATCTAGGATTAACTCAAGTAAGGGGATTGATTGAAACCTTTCCAATTCTTGATTTAAGTGAAAAAAATAAAAAGGAACTCGGAATGTTAATTGATAGCAATGAATTTCAGGATACTATTAATTACATTAACAAATTCTTGTAGCGTATACTGCTAAATTGGGAATATTAAGGATTCTTAAGTGAAAGTATTATATTAAATACTTGCGAAAATAAATGCAATTAATCCAACAAGAGCGCCAATTTTTAAAAGCTTACTTATGATCGAGAAGTCTTTTTTTTCTAGGTGACTCTTCAACATTAGAATTATAGGAACTAATACAAGTATCACTCCACCAATCATTGGAATGAGAAAAAATAGAGGATTAATGATGTTTGTAAATAAAGGTAAGATAAAGAAAACTATGGCTAAAATGGCAGCAATGAGAGAACAAGCTGTTGCTTTTTTAATTCCAATTTTAATTGCTATCGTTTTTACCCCAAATTCTTTGTCTCCTTCAACATCTTCGCAACCCTTAATGATCTCTCGTGAAAGCAATAAAAATGAGGCCGTAAAATAGAAATAAAAGATGAAAATAGGGATATACCCATTTAGTACAGCACCATAGATTAAACCAATGGAAAACGATAAGCTTACAATTATATTGCCAATAAATCCGCTTTTTTTCCCATATTTTGCATACACCCATCCAATAAAGCCAAAAAATGTGGCGATTATAAAGTTAAGGATGTTTTGGAGGAACAAGATTCCGTGAACGAGAGAAAGCAAGGAACCAAATGCATAAGTTCCGATAAACAATTTTTTTGCTTGTTCTATAGAGATTCGTCCAGAAGGTATCGGTCTATCTGGACGATTTATTTTATCAATTTCAATGTCATATATATCGTTTATTATCATTCCAGAAGCTGCCAAAAAGAAGTATGTAATCATTCCAAGAATGATGTTAATAAGAAGAATGTCGAGAGAAACTCCTGTTCTCGTGTTTAAGATTCCAATGATAACCGTGAGACCTCCCATTACATCGTTAATGGGGCGGCATATTTCAACGGCGTCTTTAAATTTCATTTTAACCCTTCCAGATATAATGTCCAGAATTTTACTTGTTATAATTTTTTATCTGACTTTTGCCAGCCTCTTTAATCTCGTCGATGATGACTTTTAATGCAGCTCCCTTGTCTTTTTTCACATGGTCTTCAATATAGGATCCCATAACGATAATGTCCGCTCCCGCTTCAACGAACTTTCTTGCATCATCCTTATTTTGCACTCCGCCGCCGGCAATTACAGGGATATCGATAACGCTTGAACATAATTTGATAGTTTCTGGAGGGATACTATCTCCCCCAGAACCTGCTTCAAGGTAGATTAACTTGAATCCAAACATCTCAGCAGCTAACGCATATGCTGCCGTTAATTTTGGTTTTTTTCTAGGAAGTAGTTTGGCGTCTCCAACCCATCCCGCTGTTGCTCCTGGCTCTATTATTAAATACCCCATCGAAATGTGTTCGAGGTTAGCAACTTTTATCATATAAGAGGCAAGTGCTTGCTGTCCTATAATATAATATGGATTTGAGGAGTTTAATAAGGACATGAAGAGGATTGCATCTGCTTTTGACGAAACGTTGCTTAATCCTCCTGGAAAGATTATGACTGGTATGTCTACTTTTTCCTTGATTATTTCAATGGTTTTATCTACGAAGCTTTGATCAAACGCAGTGCTCCCGCCAACTAAAATTGCGTCAGATCCCGCATCAGCACAAAAATTAGCTAATTTAGCAGCCTTTAAAGGGCTCTGTCTAAGAGGATCTGGATCTATTAAACTAAAATGTAGAGCACCATCTTGATTAATTTTATCTATGATATAGTTGTAAACATCACTTTTTGCTGGTTCAGACATCAATATATTAACCATGTGGTTCACTTCCTTTAATATTTTCTTTTTCGTTTTTTTTTACATTAACAACCATTTTATGAATTTTTTCATAAATTTGAATGGTAGTATCTTTCCATTCGGCAAAATCGTGGATAGTTCTTGGGAATTTTCTGTAGTGCTTTGATATCTCATTCATCCTAATTCTGAGATAATTTAAATCCAATAAAAGTTTTGGGTTGCTTATTCCTTGAATGGCTTTTTTCGCCATGTCAAATAAGGAGAGCGTGATGCTTCCCTTAGCCGCAATTTCTAATATTTCTCCACTCGTTAACAAGTCTTTTTCAAGCCCGAAATTCAAATCCTCTCTAGTTAGAACTTGTAATACAAGTCTTAATAAATCGAGAGAAGCAAATTCGGCTCCAAAAGTCGTCATGACCTTGTAATTAAAATCCCAGAGTTTTTCTAAAGTATAATTTCCAGCCTCAATAGCATCTGCTGCCGTGAATGCGGCGTAAAAACCTGCTCTCATCGAAGGATCAATACCTCCTCCGTGAAGTGGATTGACATGACATCCAGCATCTCCAATTAACATTAGACCGTTATCGGCACAAGACCAGAGAGGCCTTCTCACCGGAACAACACCCCCTCCTGACGACTCTATTTGGATATTTGGGGTTTTAACGAACTCGTCGAAAGCATATTTTTTGTAGAAATCCTTGACTTTTCCGCCATAATCCATGTAAACACCAAGTCCTAAATTTATGGATGATTCATTTTTTGGAAAATACCAAATGTATCCTCCAGGAGCCTTTTCCGGATCTAAAATAATCGTAATATATTCGGGATCTTGAACTTCTTGATCCTTTTTTGGAAAATTAATTATTTCTCGATAACACAGAATCGAGTCGTTTTTAGGAATTTCCTTCTCGATCATTGGATTTTTGACCTTTTTCCGTAAGGGAGAATAAAATCCACTAGCATCAATCACTATCTTTGATCTAAGTTCTGCTTTTTCGCCGTTCTTTGCCTTAACCTTTACTCCGGTAACGATTCCTTCTTTATATATCAAATCTAAGGCCATGGTCTTATCAAGAAATTGCTTGACTCCAAAATCAAGAGCCTCGTTTAGTAACCTTTGTCCAAATTTCAATCTGTCTACAACATATCCTGCTTGTTTTGGATCAGTAAGGGTTATGCATTTTTGAAGATTGGGAGAATATAACTTGGCCCCTTTAATATAACAAGATAAATCCTGTCCTGCTTTTGGAGGATTGATTTTTAACAGTTCAAATGCTTCAGTTCCAACTGCGTCACCGCAAATTTTATCTCCAATTTTTTCTCTGGGTTTGCTATCGATTAAACACACATCCAATCCTCTTTGGGCAGCAAATCGAGCTGCTGTGGTCCCTCCAGTTCCCGCACCTACGATAATTATATCAAAATCTACCATCTTTCCCGCTTTTCAAACTTTTCTTTTGGACATTATGCTTGTAATTAAGATAAAAAAAATAAAAAAATTTTAAACTACTAATACAAATGTTAGCAGATAGATTAGTAATGTAGTGATTATCGGTATGGTTAAATCATCATAAGTACTAGGTGAAAGCAGCTCAACAATCATTGCGATTGCGGCAGTGATTAGTGAATAGACTATGACCTGAACGAAGTTTAATGCTATTTGTCCGGGAATCTGAATTATCATTCCATATAAGGAATAGGTTATCAGGCAAATAACGAGTGAACAAATGAAGAACACGAGTGACCCTTCGAGCGTTCTTGTCGTTCCCGTCCATGACAAATTGATATCGTGCTTTCCGTATTTCTTTCCTAAAATGGAAGCAAGCGTATCTGCAATTATCATTATAGTTATACCTGCAATTGGAAGATACATTTGATTTGGTGCAATAATTACGAATATTAATACTAATACCGTAATTGAGACACAATAGTTAAAAGGTCCTTGTAAAAATTGTCGTTTTAACTTTTCTTCTTGCTCCTCCGAGATTGCTTCGTAGAGATCGTCGAGAAGTTTTACTTTCGAACCTTTCTCGCTGAAAAACACTACTAATGTTAAAGATCCCGCGATAAAGACTGCAAACCATTTGAATATAAAAAATGGAACGACAAATACTACTAATCCTGCGAATAAATGAACCATTTTTCTCGCCGTAAACTTCGAAATCTTGTCCTTCTTTTTTAGAGTGACCGGGATCAAAATTGTGGCGAGTACATATGCATAAGCAATCAATATTACTATTATATCGTTTACTAAACCGTTTGGAAAATACTGTAAGATCATTTATAATTCATTTTTTTTTTTATTTTGCATGCAACTATAGAAAAAACTTAGCAATAGTCGTTTCTGATTAAAAAGGCATGCTAATAATATTCAGTATATTCAATTATTTAAATTATTTCGGTTAATTCGTCAAGCAGCTTTATTAAAGTTTTCTTTTTTTTCATTAATTTTCATACTCTTATTAATATTATTTAAGATAATATTCGTGAAACGAGGCTTTCACGACTTCTCATACATATCATGAGAATGTTTAGATGTGGAGGAAGATAATACCAGAAAAAAATGCATAATATTCTTAATTTACTCAAAATACTATCGGTATATGACAAAGAAAAAAATTGGTCCGAGTTCTATTCTCTTTCCCATGCCATCTACAATTATCGGTGCTAATGTGAAAGGCAAACCAAACTTCCTTACCGTAGCATATTGTGGAATCGTTGAGGCGAAACCACCTTTAATAATGATATCTTTGGGAAAATCTCACTTCACTAATGATGGTATCAGGGAAAACGAAACATTTAGCGTGAACATTCCATCAACAGATATGGTCGAAGCGACAGATTACGTGGGAATATATTCGGGAAAAGATACCGATAAATCGGATGTGTTTAACGTTTTTTATGGCGAGTTAAAAACTGCACCCATGATTCAAGAAGCCCCCTTAAATTTGGAGTGTAAATTAGTGAAAAATGTCGATCTCTCGATTAAACACGATGTCTTTATAGGTGAAGTGGTTCAAACTCACGTGAAAGAAGATTGTTTAACGAATGGAGTTCCAGATATACATAAAGTTGATCCCATAATATACGCAACTAAAATACAGAGCTACGTGAAAGTAGGAGATATTATTGGAAAAGCGTGGAAAATAGGAAAGAATTATAAATAATAATGTGAAACAATATCAAAATTGAGAAAGGTTCTCTTTTTTATTCTAAGTGTATTGCAGGAAAAAATCGCTTATCTTGTAATCGGGTAAAATCATATCAGCAACTCCTTGTTGTTTAGCAAATTTGGGCATTCCATAGAGTACAGCAGTCTCTTCTGATTCAGCAATAGTTTTACCACCAAGCTTTTGAATCGCACCAAGTCCCGCCACACCGTCTTTTCCCATTCCTGTTAAAAGAACACCGAGGGTTTTTTCTCTATAAATTCGAGCCGCTGAAAAAAACAACACATCGATTGAGGGAATGCAAAAATTCACGGGTTCGCTTTTAAAAATTCTTATATGTGGATCGGTTCCTTTTAGAGTCAATTCCATGTGTTTTTCTCCCGGAGACACATACACAATTCCGGGACGCAGTGATTCTCCGTCTTTTGCCGTTCTTACTTGAACTTTACAAGCGGTATTTAATGATTTAACAAATGATTCTAAGAAGAAAGCGTTTAAATGCTGAACCAACAAAATTGGACACGAAAGATTGAGAGGGAGGTCTTTTAGAATCGTTCTGAGAGTTCGAGGACCACCAACCGATGCACCTATAACAATTATATTAGATTTTACAAAAGCTCCGATGGCTGGTTTGAGATCAGGAATGGTAAATGTCGATTTTTTTTTATCTCTCGAGACTTCTTTGACTTCCTTTTTACTAATCGTGACTTTTCTTTTCACTTTAGGTTTTTTAGGGGGTATAACTTCTTTAACCTCAGCCTTTGCTGGTTTAATTTTTGGTTTGACTGCTTTTTTACTGACTAGATCTATTTCTTCACTTTTTTCCTCCTCAATTGGCTTTACATCCTTTAAATATAAGCCAAATTCAAAGGTTTCGTCAATTCTTTGCTGACGGAGCGATGTTATTTTTCTTTTAGAACTTGCTTTAGAGAAAATCTTTTTTATTTGGGATTGAGACGCTAGTAATACTTTTGATCGTAATTCTTCTCGAAACCTTGGTAAATCTTTTGCGCCTATACCTCCAGGCTTTACAATATAATCAAAAGCACCCATTAATAGCGCTTGAACTGAAGCATCCATATTTTGTGGATTTATTGCAGAAAGGATTATAGTTGGTACGGGATAATCATCCATTATTCGCTTGAAAGCTTCGAGTCCATCCATTTCGGGCATTATCAAGTCGAGGACCAATACGTCAGGGCGATGTTTATTTACCTTTTCAACAGCTTCTATTCCATTGACGGCCGTGTCAACGATGGTTACTGTTTTTTCTTCAGATAATATATCTGTAATTGATTTTCTTAGAAATGCTGAATCGTCAGCAACAACAACTTTAATAGACATTTTTTAGTTAAAGAATTACTACAACTAAATTATATGATAAAATAATAATAAAACAATTTGAAAATAAATGTTTTCAATAACAAAAATAAATGTAATTTATAGGAATAAAATATTTTATGTTTCATTAAACATGATCAAGTCATAGTCAATCAGGAGTGTTGAATAATTAACGAATTTAAAGATAAAGAACTGGGTGTTGTATTAACTCCACCAAAAACAGCAGATTACATAATATCAAGATTAGGGCAGATTAAAAGGGAAGAAAAAATATGTGATCCTTGCGTAGGACCGGGAGTTTTTGTAGAAAGCTTGTTAAAAGGAGGCGTGAATCACGACCAGATTTTTGCGTTTGATGTGAATCCCGCTCATGAAAATAAAATCAAGAATCTAAAGATTTCATTTAAAGAACAGGATTCGCTTCTATCGTTTACGCCAGATTCTTACAATGAATACGATTATATCGTTGGAAATCCACCATATTTAAATAAAGCGAGCTCATATGTACGAGAACATAGAGCAGAATTGAAAAAGATCTACGGAAAAATAAATGCTCATGAAACTTATTCAATGTTCATGGTAAATGGTATTTGGAGGTTAAAAGAAGGAGGTAAATTAGGATTCATCACGAGCGATTCCTTTTTAACATTAAGAACCCACGCTAAGTTGCGAAGATTCATATTGGATAATTGCTTTATTGAGGAAATATTGCTTGCACCGAAAAATTTATTTGATAACCAAGATGTAAGCACGAGTCCTGCAATCATCATTTTAACCAAGTGCTCAGGAAAGACAAACGAAGAGAAAAGAAAGAGGAACACGATGAAGATCATTCCTCGCCTAAAAAGCGAAGATGATTATTTAAATCCATCAATGATTCACGAAATAAGGCAGGAAAAGTACGAGCTATTACCATTCAATTTATTTTTCACCGATGTAGAAGAGCAGATCATAGAGTTATTTGAAAATTCTTCGAAACTGGAGAATTACATAAAAGGTTTCATTGGAATGCATACCCATAACAATATGAAATACATTGCTGCCGTGGAACAGACTGAACTTGCTGAAATCTTCAAAAAAAGGAACATTAAAAACCAATATAATAGTAAAAAGTACGCAATTATACCTAGAGAAGAATTAAAATCAGGGAATTGGAAACCGTATCTAAAGCGAGGTGGAAGTGACCAATACTATAGACCAATCATGGAAGCATTAGACTGGAGTATAGACTCGATTCCTATCTACGACATTCCTAACAACGTTCCTTTCGAGGAAGAAGGTATCGTAATCAGTGGCGTCAGTTCTCGATTAGCAGCACGATACATGCCAAAAGGATGTTATTGGGATTCAAACAAAGCAATTGGATTCATAATAAAAGATAAAGCAATATCTATAGAGTATACCTTAGGATTATTAAATAGCTCGCTATACAATTATTTAGCAAAGGGAATAATAAATAACACGAGTAGCATCCAAATTACTGGGATTCACGCTTTACCGTTTATTCCTCCTAGTAAAGAATTAAAGGAACAAGTAGAACAATTAGTAAAGCAAATTATCTCTAATAAAAAAAGAGATCTTGATTACGATTATAACCCAGAACAAAAATTAATTGATACCGTAATTTTTAACTTTTACGCAGAAAGATTTAATTTATCAGAAGAATTCAAGAAAAAATTGGACGAATCTTACTCAATCTAAATCTTACGACCAATTTTTTTACCGATTTTTTTAGCCTGTTCTAAAACATCTTCTTTTTTCAGAACATCTCCTTTCTTGAAAACGCCTGGAACTATTAGTTTTTCAACAATATCCATTTTTATATATTTAAAGCTCTTTTCAAACATTTTTACTATAGGCGTGGCGATTTCAATGTTGTTTTCTTGAAAAGGAATGACTAAGACAGCCGATTTACCTTGTATTTTAGGTAAATTATTAGGACTAGTAACATAAAAAAGGCGATCAAGAAAGGCTTTAATTAACGCGGTAGGTCCATACCAGTATACTGGCGTGCCCCATACTATTACATCACTTTCAAAAATCTTTGGATACAAATTATTCATGTCATCTTTCCTACTGCATTCATTACCCTTCCAACAGGAGAAGCATCCCATACATTCCCCTATATTTAGTTCGTCAAGAAACAGTAACTCTCCTTTTGCGCCTACTTCTTTAGCACTTTCTAAAATCTTCGAGATTAGAACGTGGGTATTTCCTTCTTTTCGTGGACTACCTAAAACTCCTAGAATTTTTTTCATTACTTTTGTTTTGGTTTATGTTTAGAATTAAATTTTAAATGATATTACCAAATATTTCTTTAGCCTGTAAATATGCTGAATTATTTGTTTGTAAATCTATAAGGCTCTGACCGGTAAGGTTTATCTTGCTAATTTCATCGTTACTTGGGATGAAGCCTAATAATTTTACATTTTTATCTTTAAGTGCTTCTACTTCTTTTTCTAAAATGTTTTTTAAATCGTCTGGAAACCTATTACCAAGAACCCATATATTTTCAAATTTTAAATCTACTTCCTTGCTGACATCAAGAATGCGTTGCATGGTATGAAGGCCCATCTTGCTAGGATCAGTCACGATGATCAAGTCTGTTATGTTGCGGCCAGTCTTTCGAGCAAAATGTTCCAATCCCGCAGGTGAGTCATATAATGTGACATCATAGTTCTTTGATAGAACATCAATAACCCGCTTCAAAATATTGTTAATGCTGCAATAACATCCAGTACCTTCGCTTCGCCCCATCTCTAAAATATCAAAATCGTCCATTTCTAGCAAACATTCAAAGACATCGCTTTCAACAATATCGCTTTTTGGAACATTAATAGGTATCTGTCTTTTTTCAATTTTTTTTTTTAATTCAGCCATTTTTCCGCCAATAGTGTCGCTGAATTTAACTTCTTTTCCAATAACATCGGCAACATTAGCATCAGGATCTGCATCAATGACTAAAATATCCATTTTTGATTTTTCAAGAATATATTTTAAAAATAATACCAAAGAGGTCGTTTTTCCAACGCCGCCTTTCCCTGCGAATGCAATTAACTTTTTCATAATTATCACTTGAAAATTTAAAATACTTATCTAAGTAAAGGAAATTGATATAAGATATTAAATTTATCATGTATATTTTAAAAAATATGAGAATGAAGGAATATACAATTTAAAGTACATGAATTAAAGAATTAATAATTAATAAGTTCGGCCTCGTGATTGTGTTTGATGACCCCGTGTCGGTCCTTGACTATCAGGACGATATACCGGCACGATCTTTGATGTAAAGTCCTCAAGAGTATAAGGAAATTCGTCCTCGCTAGAAATTTTACCAAGCTCGAGCATTATCATTCTTGCTAGCATCCAGAAAGCTAAACCTAAGGCTTTCTTCCCTCGATTATTGGCTGGAATTGCTAGGTCTATTCCAGAAAGAGTGTCATCCGTGTCAAACAGTGAAACAACTGGTACTCTTGCTAATTTCGCTTCTCTAAGAATTACTTTATCCGCATGTGGATCGACTATAACGACGACAGAAGCATCCTTAATATAATCGTCTATTTGAGGGTTGGTCAGACTTCCAGGAATAAACCTAGATGTAACGGCTCGGCACCCTAATGATTCACAGAATTTTATAACAGGTTCCTTACCATATCGTCTAACAGAGCATACTATAACCCTATCGCTTCCTTCTTCAACATATTTACTTAGAAATTTAGCTGCAATTGCCAATCGATCACTAGTTTGAGTTAAATCAATAACATATAGTCCATAATTAGTCTGCCTGTAAATAAACCTTCGAGCGTCACCAGATAATAATTTTGTACCAATGTGTATTCCGCAAGAAAGATACAATTGTTTTAGAGCTTCGTCTTTATCAACAATTTTATCTTCTTCAATACTTTCTATATCTCTAGAATCAATTAATTCCAATTCTTTTTCAAGGTCAAGCTCTAGATCGTCTTGAAAATCCTCTTCAAAGTCTTCAAAATCCTCTATGTCAGATTTAATATCTTCTTCTTCGGTTTCTGGTTCTAATTCTTCAAGCTTTTTCTTTTTTCTTGCCAATAAACAATCGCCTTACGTGGCTTCTTAATTTGTACAATTAATATTTAAAATACTATAGGAATAAATAGTAAAAGGAATCATAATTTTAATATTTTTTGATAATATCAAGAAGAATCCTCTAATTCCTTTAGGTTTAATTTTTTTTTATACTATATACGCAATAATAAATGCTAAAATAAATCTTGAGGTTATTTCTGTTTGTTAGAACTATTTCCAATTAAGTACTTCATAAAAAATCATTATTTATATAATATTATGAATTATTAAGATCATGGTAAATAGTAGCACTTTGCGATTAACATTTGGTATATTAATTGCGGTGGGATTTTCATTCTTTTCTCCATACTTTTTTAACATGATTGACTTGATCAGTCAAATTCAATCCTATACTGGAACTAATATTGTTAAAGCTGTTGCTATTGCACTCGGCTCGAATTTCAGATTTGATTTTGTGTCAGTGTGGACCGGGACACCTACTACACTAGGTTTTTTTGTACCACAAATTGTCGTATGGTTTGTTTTATGCTATATATGCGGTACAATTGCTAAAGGAACAAAAAGGGGAGTCATGTCGAGCTTTCTCGTGATAGTTATCGTTTTTATATTATGGATCATGTTGAGCATTTTCTCACAGGTGGATTTAATGGCAATTTTCTCTGGTAATCAACTTTTATACACATTAGGAGGATTATTAGTCTCATTAGTTGGAGGGTTAGCTGGTGGTCTTATTGGAGGGAAAATTTCTGGTCCTTATGAGGGAATTTAGTATACTACTGATTGTATAAGGTTCTCATGAGTACTTTTTTTTCACTTAATTGATATAGCTAAAATTTAATTTATTTCTAAATTTTTAAAACATAATGGAAGATATATTACCCGATCGGGATTTCGCAATCGAATTAATGAAAAAACTAAAACTTCCCGTTTCAATAAGATTTCATTCGCTTCAGGTTGCAAAAAAAGCAATGGAAATTGCAAATCAAATCACTAAAGTAAAAGTAGATAAGCATCTAATAGAAATGGGCGCGTTATTACATGATATCGGTCGGACAAAAACACATGGATTCAAACACGCTCTAATCGGAGGAAAAATTTTAAGAGAGAGGGGGCTTCCAGGAAAACTTGCACGAATTTGTGAGACACACATTCTAGGAGGGTTAGATGCGGAAGACGCCGTTGAAGTAGGGTTACCAGATAAAGATTATCTTCCGATAAGTATAGAAGAGAAAATCGTGTGCTTGGCTGATAAACATATGACGGGCAGGTTCGAGGTTTCTATAGAAGAGAGATTTGATAAATGGTTTCTAAAATATGGTCGAACTAAAATCTTGTTAAAAGCAAAAAAGAGAATCGAGAAAATTCAACAAGAGATAGAATCATTGATGTAAATCCTTCAACTATCTAATTTTTTCTTTAATTGGTTTAGAATGCCGCCTTCTTTCAATATATTTGTTAAAAATTCCGGAATCTTTATGAAATTGACTTTTTTATTCTTGGTAAGATTAATAATCTCTCCATTTTGTAGGGATATTTCTATTTTATCTTCGTTTGTAAACATCTTACCGTCCCAATCTAATTTTATACCCGGGATTCCCTTATTTATCAAATTTCTGAAATAAATTCTCGCAAATGATTTTGCTATTATTGCTTTTATGCCGAGAATTTTAAACACGTTGACAGCTTCTTCTCGAGAGCTCCCCGTGCCAAAATTTTCACCGGCAACGATGATATTTCCTTTCTTAATATTTTTGACGAAGTTAGCGTCAACAAATTCAAGAGTATATTGGGCCATTTCTTCAGGATCTCTCATGGTTAAGGTATGAGAGGGAACTATATCGTCAGTGTTAATATCGTCGCCTAAAATGTAAGAAAATCCTTCAATCTTTTCCATGATTTACAACACCTCTCGAGGATCGGTTATTTTTCCATTTAATGCAGACGCTGCAACAGTTGCGGGTGATGCTAAGTACACTTTTGAACTTGGAGCGCCCATTCGACCAACAAAATTTCGATTTGTCGAACTAATACAGGTTTCATCCTCACCGAGAACACCCAAATGTCCTCCAATACAAGCACCACACGTAGAATGGGTAAAAACAGCTCCCGCTTTGATGAATATTTCAATTAAACCTTCTTTTAAAGCCATGTTATAGATTTCTTGGGATGCAGGAGTTATGATTAACCGCGTTCTAGCGTTTACCGTTTTCTCTTTTAAAATTTTGGCCGCTATTCGCAGATCTTCCATTCTTCCATTCGTACAGCTTCCCAAAAACGCTTGATCAATTTCTAATCCTTCGACATTTTTAACTTGATCTATGTTTCCAGGACTGGATGGTTTTGCAACCACGGGCTCGATTTCTTGTAGGTTGTATTCCATTATTTTTTCGTAATGAGCGTCTTTATCTGGTTTTATTAAATGATAGGGAACTCTTGTTCGAAATTCTAACCATTTTTCTAGTTTTTTATCAGGTAAAAAGACTCCAAATTTTGCTCCAGCTTCTACAACCATATTCGAAACGGTCATCCGACCGTCAATTGAAATCGACTCTCCACCGTGAAACTCCAAGGACTTATATATCGCACCTTTAGTGCTAAGATCTCCTATTAATTTGAGAACAAGATCTTTTGACATCACGTTATTTTCAAAAACTCCTTTTAAACCAATTTTATACGATTCGGGCACTTTAAACCATAGATTACCCGTAGCAAAGACAACTGAGACGTCAGTTGCACCAATTCCAGTAGAAAGACAATTAAAAGCACCATATGTAGTCGTATGACTATCAGATCCAACAATTAACATTCCAGGTCTTGCAAAGCCCATTTCTGGTAAAACTTGATGGCAAATTCCCTTATTAATTCCCATATTGTGAATGAAATTATATTTTTTAGCAAATGCACGGCAATCTTGATGCATTTGAGCAGCATTAATCGTAGGGGCAGGTATCCAGTGATCCAATATAAAAAATATCTTATCAGGATCCCAAACACGATCAAGCCCTAGTTTTTCGTATTCCATGTGAATCCTTCCTCCTAATTGTTCGTGGACCATGATAAGGTCAATGCTACAATCAATAAATTGACCCGGTGCGAGTTCTTTAATTCCAGATGCGTGATCTAAAAGTATTTTTTCAGCAATAGTATGACTCATTTTTCACCAACTCTTCTTGTTAGCTTATTATTACTCTTTGAAGTCTCTCTCTAACATTAAAATTGTTTTACGCGCAATGATGCACGATTCCAGTAGTTTTTGGGGATCAACCTTATCAGGTGTATCAACTTTATTATGTGTATATTTAGCAGCTGCTCTTGTAGTAATATCAATGGCATCGTAATTTCTTAAATGAAAAGGGACGGAATCTAAATGTGCTCCAGTGGACAAGTGAAATCCGCGAAATTCGAGATTTTCTTCTCTGGCGGCCTCATCCATGTATTTTCCAAGGATCGGCGAGATTTTCTTGCGAGGAAGAACGCCAAATGATTCCAAGTATTCAACTTTATTTTTACCTGGTTTATGCATTGCTGACGAAACCATGTCAAAATTGATTTGAAAGATCTTTCCTTTTACAAATTGATCCTCGCGATTATTCACAAAAACTCTTGATCCCATGGTTCCTAACTCTTCGGCTGAAAATTGACAAAAATATAGATTAAAATTATCTAATGGATGGTTTATGAAATATGAGCTCAATTCAAATACAATTGCCATCCCTGAGGCGTTATCAAGAGCCCCAGGAGATTTATTATGAGTAGTAAGGAACATTAGTAAGACATTGGAAAATGATGTTAAAGTTACTGATATCCAAATGCAAACTTGAAGAAAGAGAGGAAAGTTACCTAGACTAAAAGTTGCTAAACTTGAAAAAATAAAAATAAAGTAGAAGATTCCTAGTAGAATACCGCTAAATAACCATACTCTATATAACACGATTCTCCAGGCGGTCTTAAATGTTTGTGACTTCGAGTCTAAATGAGCAGAAACAATGATATTCCCAGCAGTCTTCACAGGTTGAACTTTTGCAGGTATTTTTACAATTACATTAGTTGACGAGAAAGTTTTTCCGAAGTATTCGCCCCAAAATCCCGTTTCAGGGTGTCTTAATCCCCTCACGATTAATATCACGATAATTGCCATGGCACCTATAGCTATTATCGTGACAACAGGATAAATATATGACATCAATATAAAAATTAAGTAAAAAGTTAAGTTCATAATCATTATTAACTGAATTAGCGTAGTAGAATAGAAATCTGAGAATTCGAAGTTTTCTCTTTCAATTTGATCTTCTTCAAAACCGATATTTTTAAAGCTTTTAACAGCAAGTTCTACCGCTTTTCTCTCGCCTTCAGTTCCCGAAAGTCGGGGGAAACTGAAAAATTTAACGTAATCATATATTCTCTCTTTATCAAATGAATATTCCGCAGAATTCTTTGATTCGTTCATTTGTTCTTTTTATGTCTATTTTTTATTTTTTCCATTACTAATTTTTGTATTATTTCTTGAACAACCTCTATCACATCATCCGAATTCACGACATGGTATCCTTCTTCTTTGGCTCTACTGAGGTACAAGCTTCGAACTTTTTCTAAGAAAGCAATATCTTCAAATTTTTCTAATTCTTGATCAGGTTTTCTAGCAAGTGAAATTTCCGGATCAACATCCAATATTATTGTTAAATCAGGTTTTCCAGCAAATATATTAATTGTTTTTACCCATTCCATTGAGATATCTTCAGATGATAGTGATTGATAAATGATAGAAGATTCAAGGTATCGATCGGAAATTACAATCATTCCTTCATAAAGTTTTTTCTTAATTTCGTTCCAATGAAGGTCCCTATCTGCTGCGAACATAAGGGCATCTGTAGTTGGAGGGATATTAGAATCTTTCAAGAACTCTCTTAATAATTTCCCAATTTCACTATTAGATGGTTCTTGAGTCAAGTAAACCTTAAATCCATTGCTTTCTAAATAACCTTTTAACAGTTTGCTATGAGTGGAACTTCCACATCCATCAATACCATCTAAGACCAAGAAAAACGGCGTATCCTTCAAAATAATTCAATACAATGACTTAAGCTATATATTTAGATAAATTTAACTTGACTTTCTATAAGTAAAATTTTTTATATTTATTTAGTATTTGTATATCGTTTATAATAAGGTATAAATAAAATATTAATTCTTATTTAAGTATAGAACAAATGTATCGAATAATTTAGAAAAAATGGAAGAGTGGGGCGCAGTAGCCATGGAAGAGAAAGAGGCAAAAGTCAGAGAGCTTTTCGTGAAGATGTTGGAAGATGCCGCAAAGTATGCAAAACAGGAGAAGTACTACGCAGAGGACATGAAAGATTTCCACGAAGTAGTGCAATGGAAGTTCGGCTCTATCAGAGGATATCAAATATTCGACGAGACAGAGTATTCATTCAAGATCGATGAAGAAGCTGAAGACCCGACCCTAGTACTGGGGTGTACTGATCTTGATCTGGCCTACCAGTTCCTCAACGACGAAATCAGTCATTGGCCAGCCTTTGGAATGACTAAATTCTTGGTTGGTGTGAAGGGCCCCGACGGTACTCTGAAGGAAAAGAAAATTGGAAAAGTAACCGGTTTTGCCCCCGGAAATGCCCCTACGACCACTTCCGCAAAAGAGAATGCTCCCGGCAAGCAAAGAAGCGTGTCTGCCCGCCTGGTAAGAATACCTGCGTTTCGGCCTATCTTTGAGCGGACCTATGACCCCGAGAACTCGAACGACGTTCGTATTCCAATCAATGAGTCCTTGGGCACGTACGAGAACCAGCTGATACCTCTCGCAGTTCTCGAATACTTCATAAACAAGGCAAGTCACGTCTATATCTTCTCGATGTGCCCGTGTCGATCGCTCGCCAATTGCCAGAATTATGACCAGTCTCTTGGATGCATGGCCCTGGGCAAGGGGGCTCTGAGGATGAATACATTTGGGAGGATCGGTACTAAAGAAGAGGCATTGGAACGTTCGAGACGCGCTGTTGTGGCTGGTCTCTTGCCTTCTCTGGGGAGAGTCAAATCAGATACGATCGTATATAGAGCTCTGCCTGAACAGGGCGATCTGATGCATATTTGCTTCTGTTGCCCCTGTTGCTGTGTCGAGGCCCATGGCAAGGACTCGCCGAGATATCTGAGGGAGTGGCATCAAAAGATGGAGGGAGTGTCCGTCACGGTCGATGAGAATCTCTGTAATGGATGCGAGCGATGTCTCGAGGTGTGCATATACGGAGGAATGGAGGTCATCGATCACGTAGCTGTGATTGACCGGAAGGGACAGAATCGCTGCAGAGGCTGCGGGAGGTGCGAGAGAGTATGCCCAACTGGAGCGATAACCATTACTATCGAGGAAGATGGAGTGGATAGAATGATAGCTCGCTTAGAATCCCACGTTGACGTCACTTAGAAGGAAAACAAGCGAGGGGAGTATTCAATTAATTTAAATAAGTTAAACATTTTTATTTAAAATGGATGGGGAAAACAAAGAGAAGAAAAAAGTCAAGTTTGCATATTGTAAGAAGTGTAAGAAAGCCGTTAAACCAGTTAGATTCATAAAGAATGATCTATACAATCGCATGTGGGCAATTACCATCATTTCCAGTTTAGGACTGGCGTTGCCCATCTTTATTCTTTTTCACCGCTTCGTTAAAAAGAAAATATTTTGCGAAAGATGCCTCTCAAAGGTAAAGTTTTACGATTCTCCTGATAAGATTCCTGGTACAAAAGAGCAGATTGCTCGCATTGTTAATACAATTAACTTAGATGAGAAGGAGCCCATCTATTGCAATTATTGCCACGAAGAAATTGATATTAATACGAGCGTCTGTCCTGAGTGTGGTGCGAACTTAAACAATTTGGTTGTTGTAAAAGAATAAACATAAATATGATATTGAATTTCAATCCTATAAAGAATCAAAAATGGAGAGAATATGCCAACTTTAAATCCAACAGGTTATTGTTATCATTGCAAACAGAATGTATTGCTTACACGAGAGGATATAGATATTTGCTTAGCGCTCATATTGTTGATCTTCACGGTTGGAATCGGACTAATTTTTTACATCGCTTATTATTACAGTAAAGAAGAAAATCGATGCGTACACTGTGGTGCTACTTGTAGTCTAGCTATCGAGCGTTCTGATTCACAATTACCTCCTCAAGTGTCGAACCAACCTCAAATTCAAAATAGATCTCAATATGTAGAACAAGCTGTACAAGAGAAAAAGACAGATGTTAATTTTTGTCCGTTTTGTGGAGAAACCTTCGATCAGGAAGGAGTTAAATTTTGTCCTAACTGTGGAAGCAAAGTTTAGGACAATAAATTAGGATATTCTTTATAGATCGTGTTTAAATTACTTTATTTATAATTCTCGTTTAAAAAAATATTGGACTCCTAATTATTTTAGTATCTACTTTTCCAAGATTTAATTAGAAAAAAAAATTTATAACAACGAGAAAAAAAAAATGTCAATGATGTATTGCCCGCGCTGCGAAACAAACGTGTTAACGACACGTGAGGATATCGACATATGCTTAGCAATAATTCTTTTCATTTTTACAGCAGGTTTTGGATTATTCATATATCTTATTTATTATTATTCCCAAGAGGAGAATCGTTGCGTTCATTGTCATAGCACGTGCGTTCCTCACAAGACAGGTCAAGAAATAAGCTTGACTACTCCAGTGGCGAATCCATATCATTTGAATCAAGAAACGCAACAGGTTCAAATAGTTCAGACCGTAAGTGAAGTAAAAGAAGGAGCAAAATACTGTAGTAATTGCGGAGTGAAATTAAACAGACTGGATATGAATTTTTGTCCATTCTGTGGCACGAATATTTAATAATATTTTACTTTTTCTATTTTATTGATTTATAAACTTAGCAGGGAATTCACAATTCTTCTTTAATAATTTTCATAATGGTACTCTCTACGGGTGTACATCCTCTTATAAATACACCATTTTTGCGCTGCTTAGAAGTACAATTACCAATAAGAAATGTTTTTTCGTATAAATCTGATTGTTTTATTCCCTTGCCTATTGCTAAATTGAGTGGATTTTCTTTAGTATAGTTTTTGTCAATAAATTCCTTGTTGTTTTTTAACAAATTGAAAATAGTCGATAAACACGCCGAACATGAATCAATATCGACTAAGTTAACATTTTCATACTTGATAGATATTGATGAAGGGGGAGGCTCTAACGAAGTAATATATTCTTGAATATTTTCTGGTTTTGTCTGTACATCGTCGAGATTTTTAGGACCATTGTTAAAAATTTCTGAAATTAATTTCAAATGTGGTACGTCATCCAACGTCCATTCTGGTTGAGTTATTGCAAGAGCTAAAATGTCGGCTGCGAGAAAATTGGTTGATGCTATGATCGTATCCATTTTTACGATATTACCTGAAGATGGTCCCATCCCTTCTTGAGCATAAGATGCGTCTATAACCACCAAATCAGGTTGCATGACCCGTGCTAGATCTGAAATTGCGATATCTAATTCTTTAATTTTTTTAGTAGAGTTAGAAATTTTTTCGATTAAATCTGGAGCTTGTAAGTGATGTAAAGTTATCTTTTCTCTTTTGTAGATTAAGCCTTTCATGTTTTTAAAGCTAAGAGAAGCACCTGTATGCATGTGCATTTTTAACACGGGAATTGATATGATATAATCAAATTCTTCCCAATAACCTGTTAGTTTTATCTTCTTTAAAATCTTTCCATCTAAGATATCTAATTCAACGGGAGGACGATCATCCAAATCAACAAACTGGATATTGGGTTCGTTGATTAATTTAGAATAGCCTGATTGTTCAAATGCTTCTTTAGTATCCGTATTAATGATTGGAGAATCTCCAATAATATATTTTGCATTGAATTTTTCTTTTAGATAATGAAAAACAGCGCTAACAACGTCTGGATTTGTATTCACTGCTTCTTTTGGTCCTACTACTCTACCTACATTTGGTTTTAATAAGACAGTTTTCCCCGTCAGATCAGGAATAACAAGTCGATCAAGACATGTATTTACAGCAAAAGCAACATTTTCATTGCGTGTAATTGTAGCAATTCGATCCTTCCTTAATTTCATTATACTAAACAATAAAAAGCTATTACTATAAAACTTAACTTAAGTATCGTCTTGTCGCATTGTGAAAATATAATCCTAATCTCTGGGAGGTCCCAGGTAATGTGATGATTGTAGTTGTCGTATTGAAGTTTTGTGTACAATAAGGATTGTCGAACCGCTTGTAAGGGCCTAAATCAACATTCGACCCACTAACTTGTAAGGGGTCGTCCCAAGACACGCTCATGAGCCCTTGGGAAGGAGATGTATATCGTATGTTATAACCTAAGGCTTGAGGAGAAATCCACATGGGAGCTTGCCGAACTAAAGTGGTAAAATTTTCAAAGGTGTTATACTCGTTTGCGCTTCCTAATTCACAAATCCACGCGTTCTTACTTCCTTGGACTCTAAGATCGTGATTATTATGCCACCATGTCGGTTTATAAGAATATAAGGCAACATATCCGTCCCCTTTTTTACCAAAAGTCCAATCTCCATATTGTACCCATTCGTCGAATGCCCATCGAGGAAAATGAGCATGGATATAATGAGTATCAGGTCCAAAAATAAGCCTCAAGATGAGCAAGAGGAACTCTGCCTCAAGAGGTAGCGTTGTACGGTCGTACTGAATGATATTCACGTTTTTATATGCTGTTGCTCGAGGCAGCCAACCCCCAACCCATCTTTGTTCGAATCCTTGAGTAATTTCACCCGGCGAGCATGTAAACACCGTTGCATTTACATCTAGAGTTGCCTGCCACACATGCGATTGCATGCTATTCCTACCTTTCCGATGATCTTGAGCAACAGAAAGCTGATAATCTTGCGTTCGATAGGTATATATGTTTGCAGCTTCTAAACAAACACCTTGAGTGATAATATTCAACGCATTACTATATTGACCTAAAGACATTCCGCGAAGGAAACCTAATATGCTGAGAGCAGTAGTAAGTAAGTCAATTCCTCCTTCTAGTTCACCTCTGATGTTATGTTTGTTAAAGATTCTAAGCGTTTCAACAATTGTTTGAGGGGCGAGAAGGGCAGACATTCCCCACCAGTATGTTATATCTTCTTCATCATAAGTTATTCCGTATTCATGACCATCTTCCATGTTAATACCATTGCGTTCCCATTGTTCAATGGATTTGCTCGCATTTTTTGCTATCTCCTCAAGAATTGGGGGCGGTGCATAATGGTCGCTCGTCGCTAAAGCAATAGCAGCCATACTACCAGTGCTATTTTCAACATGCGCCCCAATTCCTAACATTAACCATGCCGCTTCCGCTATGCTATCTCTAGAGGCCCTATCAGTAGCACTTTTGCCTTCTTTGTGACCATCGTACTCGCGACCTTGTGGTACAGCGTAAGTGGCTTGTGTACTATTGAAATAGTTCGTAGCAAAATCGAACGCAATAAGATCTAAAACCATAGCACTTTTTGTAACTATCTCTGTATCGTTAGCAAAGTCTACTAAATTGACTAATGCCGCAATATCTTCATTATAATACACATTTGAATGCCATTCTGAAAAACCCAATCTTGCTCGCCAATCAAGCCATTGAATTATTCGTTCTTTTGCATGGGTATAATGGTAATATCCCTTCCTATTAGAATACATGAAGGTAGAAGTTGGATATAATTGCCCAACGAGAAGTTCTGCGGAATGATAGAGGATCTGGTGGTTTTCTGTTGAGTATATGCAATTAGTAGTGTGAGGTTCATCGTACCAGTACTTGCACTTGCCAAACGCATCAGAAATTTGGTGTTTTAGAGAAGTATTCAAAAGTGGATTTCCCAACTTCGTTTGATTTATATCTAAATAAATGAAGCGGACGAGGGAAGCTAAATCAAAATCAAGGCAGTCCTCATAATTGTATATTCTCTCGAGGTGATTTATTATTCCTTGATCGTCTGTAACATTATATCCTAAATATAATCGAGCAGCTTGTTCACGCCAACCCTCACTATCGTTAGCATCAGCTAGAAATATAGCCTTTCTTATTAAGGACTCATTGGTGGGATTCCATGTCGCAAACATGTCAACGGGATGGGTGAAATCCGTTTTCATCCAATACGTCCATTCAGGTACGGGAGCTTCGAATGAGAAAACATCTAATATTGGGTTCGTTAGGAATAGTAACGCCAAGAGGAGCGATTCAACAATGGTTATAGCTCTTTTTCTTTTCATATTAATACCACTTTATCTTGAGTTTTTTTTCTTCTAATTTTTTAAATTTTATTTCGTGCTTTCTTCAGCTCCCAACCACGAGAAAGGAAATTAATTCGAATAGAATTCCATATTTCAACAACCAGCTCATTCTCAGGTAATCTTTCTTTTCCCTCATGCTTTTTAAAATGAGAATCATAGCAGAAATGATGAAAAATAAGCCAATTAGCATCATAAAGAGATATAGGACGGGATACGCAATATTAGAAAAGAGAATCATCACCAAAAATATACATGATATTACCTGAAATCCTAAGGAAACCCTGAGAATTAGATCCCGCTCCTTTTCATTAGTTATTGATATGAATCCCCCTCCTCTGTCTTTTTTATCGTAACTTTTTACCATTTCGCGTGCCGATTGCAAGAACGTGGCTGTTATAAATGCAAAATAGATTGATATTGGGATTGAAAAAGTATTCAGTAGAGCTCCATAAATAATACCTAAGGTGAAGACTAAGCTTACGAGAGAAACATAAATGAATTCGCTTTTTACTATATTCTTATTAGCAAGCAAGGCCATTATAACCCAGAGAACTCCAATAATAATAATATAAATAATAATAATAATATTAAAAACATATAATACCACGTTTACAACTGTCAAGACAATTCCGATTATAAAAAACGCCCCAAATAACGCTAAGGCTTGTTTTAAATTTAATTTACCGGTATTTGATGGAGCTTGTAATATTTGGAGGATTTTAATCACTGTTAATCCGGATAAAGCGATAAATAAGTATGCAATCGGGGCATATATTAAATTAGCAACGAATAATTCAATACCAACATTCACACGCGAGATCAAAACTCCGATTATTGCCATGATGCTTCCTTTCACGCTTGGTTTGATAGGTCTTAACTTTTTTTTTATTCTTCCTTTCCGCTTCAGATCGCACCACCCTTTCGATAATTGTTCTGAAATAAAATATATTTAAAATTTAGTAGTAATAAAACCTAAGAATATTTAAAACTTCACCATTGTAAAAACCAACTATTTGATGCCAAGAAAGTCGATAATCTTGCTTCTCATTAAAGTAGCATTTGGAGATTTACCAGTCCACCATTCAAATGCCAACACTCCTTGATTAACTAACATGTCCAAACCTCCTAAGGTTTTACAACCAATTTCAACGGCATCTTTTATTAACTTGGTTTTTAAGGGATTATAAATCACATCAAACACAAACAGGTCCTCATGTAGCAACTCTTTTGATATTGGGGACGTATTCACGTTTGGATGCATGCCTAATGGTGTTGCATTAACGAGAATGTCAGCCTTATTAATTTCTTTTTTTATTATCGTTTCATTACTCATTTTACCTTCTACATTTGCCCCCATGTTTTCCTTTATTTCTTTGGCAACTTTTAAGGCTGTTTTTTCAACAATATCAGTCAACACGATTTCATTAGCTTCTTCTGATAAAACATAAGCAACTGACCTTGCTACACCTCCAGATCCTAAGAAAAGTATGTTTTTTCCTGATATTTCGCAACCGGCATCTAATAATGACTTTTTCGCACCTCCTGCGTCAGTATTTCTAGCTTTTAAAAGTCCATCATCGTTCTTTATTGTATTGATTGCTCCCATCTTTTTAGCAATTGGGTCAATCTCATCTAAATATTGAATGACATTTTCTTTATGTGGAATTGTTACATTCATTCCTTTTATGCCTAGTGCTCTCATGCCATTAATTGCTTTTTTTAAATTGTCGGGATGAACGTCAAATGCCATATAAGCATAATCAAGACCTAATTCTTGGAGAGCAGGATTCCACATGGTTGGTGACATCGAGTGATCAACAGGATGCCCTATTATGCAGAAAATTTTCGTGTGTGCTGTTAAAGATACTTTTTCTATCATAATGTATCTATAGGTATTTGTTTTAAGTTTAGAATTCAGAATACATTTTAACTTTTTTGATTGAAAATACGCTTGATTGCATCAATTCGAGATTCATTTTCCAAGGAATCAATTGTACCAACAAAAATTGCTTGGTGTGGACACGAAGCAATGCATTGGGGTTGCTTGCCAATTTCAGGATCTATATATTCCGCTTTTGCACCTTGACAGAGATCGCAGGATATTGCCCATTCCAATTCAATCCTCTTGCGCTTCCCAACGACTCTTTTTTCTAAAGGAATGTAATTTCTCTCGTGAACAAAAGCACAAATCGTCATACATGACTCGCAATCTGAACATCTCTTCGGATTTACTACGATGACTTGAAATTCAGGCATGTATAAACCTCAAAATTAAAATAAAAACATAAATACTAGGTATCTGGAGTTATAATGCGTCATTAATTGTTTCTATGATCCTATCTCTGAATTTACTTGATGAAAATAACCCATAATTTTTAATCATTTCTACAATTTTTTCAGTCATCATACCTTTTCCTTCTAATTCGGTTTCCAAATACACATCCATATTAGTTCCATTTTTAGTTGGAACGAAATTAAGAGTTATAAAAGCAAATATTTTTGACCTCTTTACTTTTAATTGATAAACTATCTCTTTTATACCTCCTTCAATGTCATGCTTCTCAATTTTGACATTTTTATTATCAAATTTGAATTGGTCAGTCTTTATAGGATGACTTAAGAATATTTCAGAAAACCTATCTAAAAATGTATTAAAATCTGAAGGAAATCTTGTCATTACATAAAACTTTTCCTTTTTACCTGCCTCAAACGGAACAGTGTCAAAAACGTCTTGACCAATTATATCTAATTTGCTTCCACATCCTTCGCAAATTTCAGCGCCCAAAGTGTTTTTTTTCCCACAATTTGGACATAATAGGCCTTGAACTTCCGCCTCAGATATTGGTTCAGGTTGAAGCGCAGGTTGATCCGCAGGTTGAATCACTGATGTAGTTACTGGTGTATAAGATGGTTCTGCAGTACTCACTTGGATTTTTTGCCAATAAAAATCAAAAAGACGATAAAAAACCATCACTAAATTGTATGCCTTTGATCCAACTACCAATTTCCTCCTCCATTCACCTCCCATATAAGAACCAGGGTAAAATCTCTTTATTCTACCGTTTACTAAATAACATCTAACATGAAACTTAATTCTTGGTCCGGTTTTAGTGTTAATTTTTTCTACTTCCGTCCAGGGAATATAGGTCGGTTTACCCAAGTACTTCTTACTATAGAATCCTTGAGAACCTATCACTACGAACGCTTTGCTCAAGGATCTAACGATAAGGAGAAGCACGACAAATGCAATCACACCACCCGTAATAGCCAAGAAAATGTTTCCTACATATACCAATATAATGGCGTACGTGAGTACTGTTACTAATAGCTCCCCACCAATCAACCAACAATATAGCTCTCTCGGATTACGTTTTAGTACAAAAATTCTGTCATTAGCAATTAATTGTTTTAGCTCCTCTTCTTTCAAGGTAAAATCATAACTATAATCTTCATAATCAGAGTTTTTTAGAGCATTTTTTAAATTTTCCATTTCAATCCTTCTTAATTTTGGTTTTTTAACATCATTGATTTTCTTACATAAATATCAAAATTTATATTTATAAGTTTATTGTGTAAAAAATCATCTAAAAAAAACAAAAAGCATTTAAGAATGGTATTATAATTAATCTACAACACTTTCCTTGATTTTGGAGATAACAACACATGATAAAAAATTCTATAGCACTCATTGGATTCATGGCAACTGGAAAAACCACCGTTGGTAAAGATTTGGTTAAAGAACTTGGGGAAGTATATCGGCTCGTAGAAATGGATAACATGATCATTGAAGATGCTGGAAAATCCATACCTAAGATCTTTTCTGAGGATGGTGAAATTAGATTTAGAGAATATGAAATTGCTGCATGTAAAAAAGCTTCGCAATTTAATAATGTTGTCATCTCATGTGGGGGAGGGTGCGTTTTAAATAAAATCAACATTGATTATTTAAAACAAAATTGTCATATCGTCCTATTACAAGCATCTGCTGAAGAGATTTATAAAAGGTGCATGAATGATGGCCCTGAAACTCGCCCTGTAATTGATAAAGCTGATCCTAAAGCAGAAATTGAAAAAGTGTTAGTCTTTAGAAAACCATTTTACGAGGCAGCAGCGGAGATAATAATAGAAACAACGGAGAGAACTATTGATGAGATTGTTAAAGAAATATTAGACAAAATGAAAGAAGAAGGAAGTTTTTAAATTCTTCATGTAAATGCGACTAAGGATTGGCTTTACTGATAATTTTTGCAATGAATTTCTTTCCGATTACTTTTAATCCTTCTATAATCAATTCCTTTCTATCTATTTTCCCAGATTTATAATCCTCCCAGGCAAATTTGATTTTTTGCCAGTCAGAAGCCAATCTACTTTTTAAAAAGCTTTCGAGATCTGCGGTTTGATCAAAGATTTCCTCGATTTGTGAGGTGTATTCCTTGATAAGTTCAGTGTCGCTCTTTATATCATCGCATTTAAGACTAATATCTCTCAACAAATCGATTACTTTCTCCTGCCTTTCGCTCATAGCTTGTATAACTAATTTAGTGGTATTATCGTCAATTTTTTCCATGCTGGCAGATAAAGCCACGTCTTTTTGGTCGTATTTACCTTCTGCATATCCTTTTAATGTTCTAGTGGAGGCTTCCGTCGGTTCAGGCGTCTTATCTAACAAAAAGAAATTATTATTAGCTAAGATTTTGGAGAGTTCTTCCTCGATTTCATCAGGTTTCATGTTACAATCTAATACGATCTCGTCTTTTTCCATATTCTTGATATTGTAATCGTATTCTTCGTCACTTACCCGTTTAGGAACTAACAGATTACACACATATCTGATTTCAAACGGTTCAATAGTGAGCGTCTGAGCATTTCCCGTAGGATCTACGTAAGAAACGAACCCTTCAATGATATCGCCCACGCAGCTCTCTTTTGCGAGTAACTTAAAGGAGGGACTTTCATACGAATTGGGACGTAATGAACTTATTTGATATCGATCGTTTGTCTTTTCTAATCCGCGAGGAATTGAAGTTAAAAGGATTTGTATGTTAGTAATTACTAGTGGAGACGTATTTTCAACCTTTACCTTAAAGTAAAACACGCTCTGATTACCTTCAATCTTCCAATCACCTCCCCGAATTACTTTTAGCTCCTCTCCTGTCTCTGTAATGAGTGAAACTTTTCCAGCCTTTTTCTCAGGAACGTTCGGAAACACGTTAATGATTCCCTCTTCAAGCATGTAAACGCCTAATTTTTTAGCCTTTTCAAAGGTATACTCCATCGTATAAATCATGTCATACAAGTTCGGCTTCACCAGCTTTTGGATTACCACTTCTGCCTCTCGTTTTAAAATCTCTTTTTCAGATTTCCTAATACTAACCGAAGAAGTTAATAAGCTCAGAAGTTTATCAGATTCGTCTATAGAATATTTTAATTCTCTAACAATCACGAGGATCGTGAGCTCTTCTTGTAGTTCGTATTCTAAGTCCAATAGACGTTTCATCCTTTCTGTCAATTCAAGAGCGTCTGCTAATTCGGATAATTTTTTAGCCTCGCTAAATTGCTTAGAAAGTTTTAATGCTTTAGATTCTGTCATGATATTAGCGGATTTTCGTTTTACTTCCAAGAATTTTTTTTGATCTAAAAGAACTTCGATTTGTCCCAAAGATTCCTCAAGTACTTGTTTTTTATCTTTATATTCAAGCTCCTGCGCTTCTTTCTCTTTCAATTCTTTCTCGGTTCTTCGAAAGGCTTCTTGTGCATCTCTTTCTTTTTTGAGCTCTTGCTTTTCTAATTTTGCCTTCTTTTGTTCGCTCTTCATTGAGGATTGTGCCATTTTCATAACAGATTTTAAATCCTTCATTTCAGATTTGACGGTATTAATATTCAGGTTCATTTCTGAAAGGATAGGAATATCCAATTTCTTGGCAACTTTAGCAGTGATATCAAGGAATCCGAGGGCTTGCTTTCCTAGATCTAAAATTTTTTGAAAATTTCCAACTTCTTTTTCTTGTAGTACTTGCGCTCTTAATTCTTCGGCTTTTTGCCTATTACTCGCAAGCCTCTCCTTTATTTGCGCATCACTTAATTTTTTTAGATCAGAGGGAACTATATCGTAAAGAGCAGGTGCTTTTTTTTTAACTTTAACTATGACCAAGCCTACTATAGCAACAATAATTATCCCCGCTCCGATTAATATGTAATGTAAAAGGCTTAAACCACCTGGAAAACCACCAGATTCACGGTTTTGAATTGTATTATCGTGAATGTTAATATTAGAGCAATCACTATCTATTGAAAATGCCATGGAATTATTTATCATCGTGTTATACGCAATTTCAAAATAAGAACTATTTACTATCCAAATAGCATACGAACTGCTGTTATCAATAGTATTATTAAAAATATTAATGTGTTCGCAATTTACAAATCCAACTCCATATCCCAAACTATTAGTTATCGTATTACCGGTTATATTGTTGAATGAGCAACCATCAAATTTGATATAATCAGCATTATGATTACATGTATTATTTGCGATGAGATTGAAATGAGAATTAGATAAATGAATTCCATGATCACCATTGTCGTTAATATTATTGTCAATTATGAACGAATTATTCATATTATCTGTTTTAATTCCACATTCTTCATTATTTTCAATTGTATTATCAGTAATATTAATAAATCGTGCTGATGTTTCAGTAACAATACCACCAAAATTAACATTATATCCTATGGTGTTATTGTAAACGATAATATTTTCGCTTTGATAAAACCAAATTCCGCCATCATCATTAGTGTTAACTATATTATCAATTATGGAAATGTTAAAAACATTAGCTGTATATACGCCTCTATTATTACCATTCAGCTGATTACCAAAAATAATTAGAGCATTACATGACCCGAGTTTAATACCTTCACCTGTGTTATCATTTATTATATTATTAATTATAAAGGAATTATTCATACCCGTATCAATTCCATTTTCACCATTATTTTCAATCGTATTATCACTGATATTGTAAAACCGAGCGAAATCTCCTCCAGTACCAATACCATTACCAGCACTATACTTGATAGTATTGTTGAAAATTGTGATATCCTCGCATGTAGTGAACGATAAGCCAACATCACAATAAGTACATGTATTATTCAAGATTTGGATGCCCTCAGTTTGTTCACCGTGAAGCCCTGTACTCGTAGTAATATCATTTTTTATTCTATTTCCAATAACTACATTATTTCCTCCCCATCTAAATTTAATACCTTCTTGTAGGTTGTTGTTTATTTCATTATCAATAATATATGAATTATTCATATATACAAATTCTATACCCTTGTAAGTATTGCCAATAATACGATTTTGAGTGATATTAACATCTAAGCTATTAGTAGCATATATACCATTATCCTCATTTCCTATAATTGTATTATTGTAAATTTTAACATTATCAACACATCCTTCTATTTTGATACCCATATTCTTGTTATTACATATTTGATTATATTGTACCGTTATGTTATTATTTTGTACGATAGATAGCCCTACATTTGTATTAAAATCAAGAGTATTGTTAATAACTCTAATAATATCTGAATTCGCTATCTTAATGCCCTCACCATAATTATAGCTTAGATTATTCTTTAAAAAAGTATTATTATAACCATTACCCATTTCCATTCCAGGATTTGTATTATAATGCATGTTATTGCCGTAGAAATATGAATGATTAACATTACTCACGCTCAATCCACTCAAACCACTATATGATGCATTATTTAATGAAACATTTATATAACTACTGATAGAAAAAGCAATGCAATGATCTGAATTATTGAATGCGGTATTTTGTACTAAAGTCATGTTTTCACAATACTGCATCCAAATCCCGTATTTATTAAAAGAACAATTATTTCTTTCTAATGTCCCATTACTAACGAATTGTAAAATTAAACCACCCTCATTTACACCATCAGAAGAATTATGGAAAGTACAATTTCGAATTATGAAAACTTCATTAGTACCCGAGATTTGGAGGCAGGATGATGAGTTCATACCATTTATAGAAATGTTTTCAATTATGTATGGTTTATCCCAAGTCCCATTACCCGTACACCATGGTTCCGTCGCTGCTAAAGTCTCCCAGTCATTAACACTAATAATTGTAAAAGGGGATATTTCCCAAAAACCTGAAGTTTTAAGTTTTAAAGGATTACCTTTTTCTGTATCGTCATAAACTTCTGTAAAGAGGAGAGAATAATATCCATAGAGGGAGGATATAATTATTAGGGTAAATAATATTGAGATTTGCTTCTTTTTCATTAGAATTCACATTTATGTATAATAATGATTATTATTATTACGTGTTATTATTTAAGCCTTTTTTGAAAGGGAATTTGGACAATAATGTAATCGCTCTCAAATACCTAGAAATAAATACCAATAGAGATTACCTAGAAGTAAAAAGTTAAGGTTAAAGTTATTAAAGATATAACCTAAAAGAATTAAATTATTTGATCAATCTATGACGATTACTCAAGATTTTCTTGAAATAATCAAAAAAGTAGACGATGTAATTGAAATTCCTTCAATTCAAGAAGCATTTTTTCCTCCTTTAGAAGTAGAAGATATATCCTGTAAAGCATCAAATTTTGGCGCAATAAAGTTAGAAGATGGATCAATTGGCATTATATTTATAAACCTGACTCCTGAAATTAAACAAATCGCCGCAAAATTTGACCCGTCTCAGTTAATAGGGATGGATCCAATTGAACTGGCAGGAAATTTTAACTCTCAAGACGATTTTAAAAAGACATTGGGATTAGGAGCGATTAACGCTGTTAGTCAACTTGTTTTTAATAAAGCGGATTTAATACTAGATTTTACGACAGATTCGTTAGGTTTGCTAAATCTGCAATCTGGTGATAATGTTGGCATGGTGGGTTTTTTCCCTCCGTTAGTAAAAAAAATAGAACTATTAGGTAATACACTCGTCGTTATTGAAAAAAAAGAACAATTGATAAAAAGGAGAGATAAATGGGAAATAACACTAGATCCAGAACGATTAATAGCGTGTAATAAAGTGCTTATCACGAGTACCACGGTTCTGAACGATTCTATAGACGATATACTACAATACTGTTCTCAAGCTGAAAAGATCTCGGTAATAGGCCCGACCGGAGGTTTCCTTCCGGATCCCTTGTTTAAGAGGGGTGTTAATGTTCTTGGAGGTACTTTTATTCACGACTCTGAGCTTTTTATGAATTTAATTCGTCAAAATCAAAAATGGGGGTCCTCTACTAAGAAGTATTGCATTCAAAAAATTGCATATGCGGGATTTGATTCACTTTTAGAAAAAATATAAGTGAAATAGAAAGAATAAGATAGTTATTTTTATAATTTTAATATCTAAATAACACTAAAAATCATTTACTTCTTGGTTTAACTTAGATTTAAATTAATTTAACTTTATTAGATATATATAGAAAATAATGACAAGGAGAGAAGTATGTCAGAAGAAGAATATAAGCGAATGAAATGTCCTAATTGCGGAAATAACGACAGAAGAATGATTCATGAAGAGCCGGATAAAAGTGAAGTGCTTTACTATAGCATGCAGGGGACTCCTGTCTACAAACGGATATTTAAATGCGGTCAATGCGGAAATATTATCCCAAAAGAATAGATGTAAATCGTAATCTAACTTTTTTATTCTCTTTTTATATCAAGAGATATTTCTTGCCCATTAGATATTGTTTGTTATCATGTCACACATATCTTCAAAAATAATTCTGTTTATTAAAGCATATTTTTACTACTTATTTAGCAAATTATTGATGAGATACGAATAATTAATAATTTTTAAATAAAAAAGCAGCGTGAATAAGTAAAATGGAAGTTAAAAGAACTGTTTGTCCAAGTTGTGAGAATAGAGATCGCCGCAAGATTCTTGAAGAACCCGATAAAGGGACCGTGTTATATTATAGCATGCAAGGTACTCCAGTTTATTCAATGAAATATAAATGCGGCACGTGCGGAACGAAATGGGATAAGAGTTAACCCTATAACTATTTTTATTTCTTTTTTTAATTTTTTTCAAAATATTCTTGAGTTATAAAGATAATATTATTTTATTTTGTGCTTTTAGCATATCTTCCATAATGAGTTCCATTGCATCTTTTATATCTGGAGCGTTATCAGGTACGCTACGCTTAGCGTTCACGCTGGCCATCAATACTTCGTTTAATCCTCTAAGAATCATATCTGGATTATACCAAGGGCGTTTTGAGGCCCACCACTGCTGACATGAGTGAATTCCACGATCAAGCAAGTTTCTTGCATTATCAAATATTCTTTTCCTCTCGTCATCCATGGCTTCTCGATATTTAAACGCCAGATGCACTAATGTTAGAGCGTACATGAGAAACCTGTGTTGTTCGAAGTGTATCTCGTTTCCTGGATCTGACCATAGAGGAAATGGAACGTCCTGAGCAATATCATAGGGCATCGTGGACCAAGAAGAGTCTCTTGGGACTTGATTAGCACCATTTCCAAATCTTTCTACAATTTCTGATACCGTACACAGTTTCACATCACCTCTATGAGGCAGAGCGTCAAATAAAGGTATTAGAAAATTACTAATTGCGTGTTTCACGTGATGTCCGAAAGTTTCACCATCCATTGCCAGAATCACATAGTAGTCTTCTGAAGTATGTCTATAATACAATCTTTCAATAAAAGCATCAATAGTGTTGATTTTATCAAATGCACAGTCAATTGAGATGTAATCGTCCCTAAACATTAATCTTAATCCATTTGGATGTTGAGAAACTACATTGGTTGGAAACTCTGGTAATGTATTTGCAATACCACTCATTATTATCCATTCAAATCCCAATTCCTTCACAACTGATAAAACTTCCTCAGATATAGCCATCTCGGGAGGGAAGAAACCTTTAGGCTGGAAGACATCTCCAAAAAAATGGCGGCTTGTCTCATTATTGAGTTCGATTTGCCGTCTGATTTCTGGCGCGGGTATTAACGGCAATAAAGGATGAAATTTCCCCGAACCCGTGAATTCAACTTGACCTCTTGACGCTAATGTAGTAAGGGCTTCAATTAAATCCGTATATCCATAATCATTTAATTGCTCCGTTAGAGTTCCATTGATATTTAAAGTGATCTTTGCCTCTGGATGATTCCTTAGAGCGTTAATAATCGGCCTATAAGATTCATTAACTATTTGCTTGATTACAGGAGCGATTTGAACTGGTGGTTGGTAAATATGAAAGAGAAAGGAAAAATAGACCGTCAATTTTAGGATTGCTCTCTATAAGATTTTAATTTTTAATACTAGTATGAAACTATACTTCTTAATTTAATTTATGTGAAATTTTTTTCTAAATCAATTCTTAAAAATAAAAAATAGATCACTTTCGTCATAGGTGCCTTTATATGGCACAATAGAAGTTATTAATGTAATGATGAATAAAAAAAATGGTGATAATGAAAAAATGAGTAAAAATGAATGTATGGTCATAAGTCGAGAAGATTGGCTGAATTTGAAGGAAAGAAGTTACGGAATACCTTCGTATAAGGTTAGGTACTTGAAGAATATGGAGAAACGAGAGAAGAGTAATTATTTCAATTAATGTTTATTTTCTTTTTAACTAAAAATAGATCACTATCGTCATAGATGCCTTTTAATATGCCCATGGAGACTTTTAAGATAATGATGAATAATAAAAAAAAAGGTGATGATGAGAAAATGAATAACAGACCAATAGTAATAAGTCGAGAAGAGTATCAGAATTTTAAAGAAAGAAGTTACGGAATGCCTTCCTATAAGGTTAGGTACTTGAAGAATAAGCAGAAACGAGAAAGGGGCAAAAAATGATATTGAGCTTCATCTATTTCTCAAATAATCAAGTTTTTAGTTTAACAAATAACAAGTAAGATAAAAATTTTTTAAATTTCGCATGTTTATCATCATAATCAAAAAGGTTATGGAGTTTTTTTACTTATCATTCAATTTATAAAAAAAAAAAAGACTATTAAAAATGAAAAAGAGAATCGGAATTTTATTTCTAATAATATCGGTATTAGTTTGGATACCTATTAGTCTCAATACTGCTAGTGTTTCTGGGACACCCTCAGAGTCGTGGCATTTTACTGCTACAGGCCCTATTAACGCTGTTGCGATCTCTGCTGATGGAAATTACATAGTAGCAGGAACGAGTGATAATTATTTATATTTATTTGAGAAGGGTAGTTCAACACCTTTATGGAATTTTTCAGCGAGTGATAGCATTAACTCTGTAGCTATTTCTGCTGATGGCAGTTATATAATCGCAGGAAGTGAGAATAACAACGTGTATTTTTTTGATCAATCTATTAACACTCCAAATTTACCTGCGTGGAGTTATGAAGCGTCATTTTCAATTGAATCAGTAGTAATATCTGCAAACGGAACTCAGGCTGCTGCATCCGACTTAGAGCATGTCTATTGCTTTAATACAACAAATATTTCAAGTCCAAAAACATGGGATAGATTTACAGCCATCGTAAAATCCATCGCAATTTCAGCTGATGGAAGATATCTTGTTGTTGGAGATTCAATAAACTCAATCACTTTCTATAATACAACAGATGTAGCTGATCCTTTTTTATGGACATATCGTCCTCCTGCTCCTCTTGCTTGGGATTTCAATGATGTAGCTATCTCTTCTGATGGTGAATATATTGTAGCGGGATCTCAAAGTAATCGCGTTTATCTGTTAAATAAAACAGTGCCAGCACCATCTAAAAGGCCTTTATGGTTTAATGATACAGATAATGAGGTAAGATCGGTAGATATATCGTCTGATGGGGGACTAATCGTGTCTGGGAACGCTCAAGGAAATTTCTCGTTATTTAACAAATCAACTTCACTACCCTTATGGAGTCATTCTGTTTGCGATGTAATTATTTCAGTAGCGATTTCTAACGATGGAAGCTATGTCGCTTACAGCGGTAATCTTTCTTCTGGTGAATCCGTAGTATTCGTATTTAATAGCAATAATCCTTCACCTCTATTTTCTTACAATGCAAATCAAAGCGGAATTGTCCAATCACTGGCTATATCGGCCAATGGAAGGTATGTAGTAGTAGGTACGAGCGGTGTTAATGATTGCGTGTATTTATTCGAGGTTTATCCTGTTTCAGGTGGTGTTAATTGGCTCCTGGTAGGAGGAGTTGTTATAGTAGTCGGAGGAACCGCAGGCGGATTAGCGGGACTAAGACGAAGTGTTAAAAAGAGAAGAAGACGCAAGAAACGAAAACTAAAAGTAGTTTCTGGTCCGGGCACGCCTCTCAGCCCTATTGAAATCTTGAAAGAAGTAGGACACAAAAACTCTTTACTTAATAAATTCCAAGAGGCAAAAACAACTCAAAGCATTTCTCCAATAAAAAGCATAGTTCTCACCTCAATATCAGCTAGTTTTGTTGAAAAAGCGGGAAAATTGGGTTTAGATCCTCTGGAGTTACGAGACTTTCTCGAAGAAATGTTAGGGTTACCTCCCGTAGAAAGGAATGACATTATCGATCGAATGCTACTAGTATCTGGAGGTGCGGATTAAAGTTGATGGCTGATTTAGTAGTAGAAGAAAAAATGGTTTTAGATGTTGTTCACGAGTATTTAGATAAAAATAGGTACTTGACAACGGATAAGATCGTTCCGTTTATCAGTTCTCGATTTTCTAAAGCCGCTGTAAATATTAACACTAACGGAATTGTTGAAATACTCGAATCACTCGTGAAAAAGAACCATATTTTAGAGGGATCAAAATTATCAAAAAGAAATGTATTGAACAATGCAAATCGAAAAGCCATATTAAATATAATCAAGGATTATCCTGGAACCTATCTTAGTCGAATTGCTAAGGAATTAAGTTTAAAAAAACCAATAACGGAATGGCATTTAAGCATATTATTAAAGTTTAAATGCGTCAAAAAAGTTAGAATTAATGGACACGAGGCGTATTTTGACAATAAATTCGAGCACGAAAAGCCCGAATTGATACATTTCATGCAAAGAGAAAAATATAGGAAAGTCATAGAATATATAAAAGATAATCATAAGGGTATTACAAAAACTCGTCTCTCTAAAAACTTGGGAATGCATCCTAATACCATAAAGAAATACATTACTAGGTTAGAAGGACTGGGCATTATCTATAAAAAGAAAAAGTCCAATAAGGAACTTTATTTTTTGGATGAGAAAATAATGGATTCTCTAAAACAAAATTGATATTTAAGAAAATAATGCTCTTTGATATTCTCTCATTTCTTCCAACGAAATTTGACCTGGAGCAGTTTTTTCTTCGAAGGAGGCGTAAGTAAAGAAAGCTCCAGCCATCACGCAGGCTACTCTCGAGAAGATCCCAGGAATCCCCATGCAAAAACTAATAATTCTTTGCCCTTTCTGCGAAAATTTTTTGCATAATTTAATTGGAACTAAATTGTCTTCGAAGGATTGGGCAGTAAAAATGATTTTATACACGCTCTCTTCTACAATTTTAGATTCAACGTTACAACATAATTTATTAATGAAAGCATCAACCATTTCAACGCTTCTTTCGTATACAAAGGTCTGTTCGAAATTGTGGTACGAGAAAATCAAAATCACATTATTATAAGCTGCAAGATTGATGACCTCGCTTAAAATTTCGTACGGTGTAATCATTTCAATGTCAAAATACCTGGGCCGGGCGTTTATTAAGGTTTTTAGAATAGAAAATCGTGTTTCTTGGTCAATTTCCATTTGTCCACCTTCAGACGAATCCCTGAACGTGAAAATCGCGGGAATTTGAGGTTGGATGAGATGTAACAAGTGTTGAAGTAAATCTGAAGTAATATCTTCGACATTATCAATATAATCAAACCTGAATTCAATTAAATCAGGTTTTTTTTCTAATAATGTTCTAATATTTGCCTCGTTTTCCCTGAGGTCTCCCGACTTTACTTGAAGCGCCACGCAGTTATAAAATTTCATGATTTTTCAAATTAAAAAAAAATAAATTATGATACACGCTTAAATTTCCAACGCTTTTTTAATATCATCGTCCGTCATTTTAAGCGTGTTTTCGGCGTTAATAGCTTTGGTTATGTTCTTGTAGTATTCAAGCAGTGGTTTAGCGTTTTCTTCATATACATCCAGTCGATTGTTTAAAGTGTCTTCGTTATCGTCTGCTCTTTGCTCAAAAACAACGTCAGAACCACATTTATCGCATTTCCATTTATCATCTCCCAATTTTTCCTTAGGAGGTAAGGTCCACTTATTGTAAATAGAACCGCATTTCTTGCAACCGAATCTTCCAAGTATTCTCTTCATTATTATGTCTCTAGAGACTTCTAACAAGAGTAATAAATCTACTTTAGTCATTTTACTAAGTGCTTCAGCTTGTTTTAATGTTCTCGGAAAGCCATCAAGAATGTATCCATTGTTTTTCACTTCTTCAGTATTTAACTTATCCCTTACCATTTCAATTACTACTTCATCTGGGACTAGAGCTCCTTTATCCATGTATTCCTTGGCTTTCAACCCAATTGGGGTATTATTCTTTAAATTGTATCTAAAAAGATCTCCCGTGCTAATATGAACTATATCAGGCAAGATCTTTAATATTTGCCCCGAGAAAGTTCCTTTCCCGGCACCAGGAGGACCAAATAATATAATATTTCTTTTCATGTTTATCAATTTTTTATCGAGTTATTAAGTTTTAATCTAGGTTAATTAATTCTCGTTAAAAAACACAATTAAAAAATTGACCTTATCACCTATATATCACTTGCTTTTACAAATCATGCCATGTGAAATAACATTAACCTTACAAATTAAAGGAAATTCAAGATGAAATATTCAAGTATAGAAGACCATATTTGCCCTAAACTAGCGGAAGAAGAGTTCTTCTTCGATTTTATCGAACAAGAGTTGCAATTTGAGACGCCATTGGAAACGATGGATAGAAATGCTTTTCAAAAAAAGAAATGTTCATTAATCAATAAACTTGTTAATGATTTGTATGAATACAAGAACTCGAGAGATCATTATAGCCTGATATCAAACATGATAATCCTTTCATTAACATCTTTTGAAGAATGGTTTCCCTTTGACGTGTTTACCGAAGAAGAGGACGAGTTTGAGGATCTTTATAAAGAATCAGACTGTGATTTCAAGGATATTCTAAGACTAGAATTGTACAGTTAAATTACCGGATTAACATGAATTAATCAGTTGAATAAGAGTTCTCGATTTTTTTTACGAGAGATTCTACCATCTTCTTCTCTTTGAGGCTAAAATCATATGTGAAATTTCTGTTTATAGACGTTCCATAGTATGCATTCCCAAAAAAAGTGCGTGCTTTTTTAATCGTTTTTAAAAGATAGTTAAGTTTTCCCACATGAGTATGAATAGTAATGTCGTTGATAATTAAAACAAGTGTTGGATTATGTCGATATTCTTCTAGAATTTGTGAAGTTTTATTAAAATTCTTACGAGCATTATCATTAAGCTCTTTTAAATTAGTTGAACGTAACCGGGGTGGAATAATTTCTCCCTTAAAATTTAAGTTTTTACACGCTTTAATATTCTCGTAGAAGTCTTCAATCCTACCGCCAATCTTTAAATCATTAACTCTAATTATTTTAGGAGCAAAATCTAGGATTGTAATTTCCAAGGGATTAAAGTTTGATTCGATAAGAAATTGAACGAATTTTGCCGTATAATAGGTCTTTTTTGTGTTTGTTTCGCCGTATAATAAAGTATGATGGTTAAGATATTCGCTATAACTCTTATTATTATCAAATTTCATGATACATTTTTTTAAATTATTAATTAAAATCTTCCCACGTGATTCCTGCTGCTTGTAATATTCCTAATATAACAAATCCAATAATACACCCAGGGATACAACTCAACGCAAATAATCCCCAATAAAGAGATAATCCTTCAATAACCGTCCCTATAGGTGCGATAATATATGCGATCGTACCCCCGATAAAAATAGTCCCTATTGGCTCGGTTAAAGCAGCTAAAGCAATATATTTTGGATTTTTCTTCTTAATGATATACGCAACCGTCCCAACAACGAGCGCCCCCGAAATTCCCCCGTGAAAAGCGTGAATTGATCCTATTGAGAGAGAATACCGTAGTATAGCTATGCCTAAGGCCGCAATGCACGAGAAAACCACGCCGATTAAAACGCCAGTTATTGCGTTCATGATATGAGCAAATGGATTGATTTTCGTTCCAAAAATTAGAAAATACGCAAATGGATTGAGATAGCTCAAAACCAAACCAACAGGTATGAAAATTGCTGCTGCCGCTATTTTTTTAGTTGGAGTCTTTTGAAAAGTACTTGTATACTCTTTCTCTTTTGTAACATTGTTATCATTCAATTTATTTGACACCTTAAAGAATTCTATTAAATGCTGTAGTCTTATAAGTAATAAAAATTTAATTATCAATAAGAAAAAGAATTAAAATCAAAAATTAACCTGATTCCATGATAAAAATTGGAGATATTGTGATCAATCCTACAAAAGTAATATGTTTGGGTTTAAATTATCAAGATCACATCGACGAATTCAAGCGTGAAACGCCCAAAGAGCCCGTTTTGTTCACAAAAACTTTAAATTGTCTCATAACAGACGGAGAGCCAATAATATATCCGAAAATATTATATAACGATAGGAAGAATAATCAAGTAGATTATGAGGTGGAATTGGCATTTATAATAAAAGATAAATGCAAAAACGTGCCTGAAAAAGAAGCTTATAACCATATTTTAGGATATTCCGTATTTAATGACGTTACTGCGAGAAAAATGCAAAGAAGAGATGTTGTCTCTCAAAAACCTTGGTTTAAATCGAAGTCGTTTGACACATTTGGTATTATCGGTCCTCGAATCGTTCCAACCAGCGATATAGACGATCCTCACGATTTAAATTTAGAGTTAAAGCTGAACGGTATCGTAAAGCAATCTTCTAACACAAAACATTTAATGCACAAAATTCCATTTCTTGTAGAATATATTTCGAACTTTTTCACTTTAGAGCCGGGGGATATAATAGCAACTGGAACACCTAGCGGAGTTGGACCCGTTCAACCGGGAGATATAATTGAGGCAACCGTAGAAAAAATTGGAACCCTTACTAATGAAGTGGTTTTAGAAGAAGATTAATTTTTAAAATTATTATCCAAATGTTTTTTAGTTCATTTTACCATTTTTAATCTAATGAGTTCGGAAGTAAGCGAAGAGATAAAACAAATGATTTTCAGGTTAATTTCAAAACCGGGAATGGAAATCGAAGACATTGTCGAGAAAGTGAATTTAGATCGCGACACTGTAATGAAAATATTATCTGATGAATATACAAAAAACGATCTCGATCACGGTCGAAGATTGTGCTGTAGATTCTAAAAAATATAAAAAAAAATTAGGGTTTTTCTTTTTGCTCTCTCATTGCTAAACCCATCTTGCGCCAAGAGAGGCGTCCCATTTCCCATAGTTTTCCTTGGTTGTTGTCACCTTTCAATTCCCGACCGATCCATTTTTTACCGGAGGGAATCTTCTTTCCCATTCCCACGAAAGACGTCGCACCTAACAAAGCATCGTCTTCAAGCACGGTCTTTATCATTAGAACGGATTGTATCCCAACTACAGCGTTGTTTTTAACAGTCGCACCGTGTACAATGGCGTTAAATCCGATTAAGTTATTATCACCTATTCTCGTACCGCAACCTTCAGCAGTATTAACCACACATCCGTCTTGGAACACATTTTTTGCACCAATTTTGATCTTTGCAAAATCTCCCCTAATTATTACTCCTTGATACACGACGTTTTCAGAACCCATCGTTACATCTCCAATTATCCACGCAGAATCGGAAATCCAACATGATGGATCAATTTCGGGAGTTTTTACCTTTCCATCAACTTCTATTGAAATTATTGGCATATTTTTCTCCTTTAGATAATTTTTAACACTTGTTAATGCGTCATCATTTTTAATGGTAATCAAAACAAAGCGAAAAATTTTTTAATTCTATTACACTTTTCTCCATACTAAGTTTACAAAATTTTTCTTAAGACTTAGGACGTCGTAGAGACGGTTTCAATATAGAAAAAGATATTGAAATGAAGAAATTGAATCACTATCAGTGTTTTAACCACTTCTCTTTGTCTTAAAAAAAGGTTTTGTAAATATATCTCAAATAAACAAAACTGGATCAGAAAGATTACAATGAGCGAGAAAGGGAAAGTTGTTGTAAAAGCTTTAGTAACAGGAGGTGCCGCATCAGGCGGACCACCAATAGGCCCGGCTGTAGGTCCCACTGGCATAAATATTAAAGACGTTGTAGATGCTGTTAATGAAAAAACAATGCTTTTTAAAGGATTAACCGTGCCGGTACGAATCACTTGCGATCCTGAAACTAAACAATTTGAAATATTCGTAGATACCCCTAGTACAGCAAGCTTGCTTTTAAAAGAAATAGGCGTTGAACAAGGTTCACAAAATTGTGGAGAAGACAAAATTGGAGACCTTTCTTTAGAACAAGTAATAAACGTGGCTAATGCAAAAAAAGACTTATTTCTAGATAAGACTTTTAAAGCGTGCGTTAAAACGGTGTTGGGTACTGCTTTATCTATAGGAGCAACTGTAGAAGGAGATGACCCGAGAAACGTTCAACAAGCGGTTGATAACGGAGATTACGATGATAAAATAAAGGAGGAGGCTTAAAAATTGAAAGTAGAAGAAAAATCATTAAAAAAATCAATAAACGATGCAATTGATGAATCTGTAATTAAATTGGAAGGAAAGAAAGAAAAAGTACGAAAATTCGATGAGTCAGTAGATTTTATCATAAACCTAAAAGATATCAATTTAAAAGATCCAAAACAAAGAATTGACAAGGAATTGATCTTACCGAACGATATAATTACGGAAAGCATGCCAAACATTTGCGTGGTTGCTTCTGACGAGATTTTATTGGAAGCCAAAAAGATGAAAATTGATACGATTAACTCCGAAGGATTAGTAAAGTTGAATGGCGAAGAAAAAAAATACAAGAAGAAATTCGTTAAAAAATATGATTATTTTATCGTAGAAGATAAATTGATGAGAGATGTTGCTAGATATTTAGCAAGGTTTCTCGGACCAGTCGGTAAAATGCCAAAACCCTTTCCTTCGGGTTATGGTATAATTTCTTCAGTAAACGATCTTAAAACAGCAATTGATCGATATAAAAAAGTAATTCGCATTCAAGTGAAAAAACAACCAATTGTACAAGTGAAAATAGGTAAAAAATCAATGGAAGTTGACAAGCTATATGCAAATGTTAAGACTATTGTTGATTTTATTGCAGACTTAATGCCTCATAAATATAACAACTTCAAATCAATTTACGTGAAAACAACCATGGGAAAACCAGTCAAGATTGGTGGAGGTGGAGAGAAATGATTAAGAAAAAGCACATACCCCAGTGGAAATTAGACGAAGTTGAACATTTAGTTGATCTATTCAAAAAGAACAAGGTGGTTGTTGTAATTGAAGTTGCTAACATTAATGACAAGCAGATTCAAGACGTGCGTAAAAAACTAAGAGGAAAAGCAATCTTTAGAATGTCTAAAAAATCCCTCCAAATTAGAGCAATTGAAAAGTATAAAAAAGAGTCAAAAAAGCCTAATTTGGACGAATTAACAAAAAATATCGCTGCTCAAACGAGTTTCGCATTTACCAACATGGATCCATTCGAATTGAAAAGAATTTTTGAAGAAAATAAATGGATGGTCCCAGCAAAACCAGACGAAGTGACGCCCGTCGATATATGGGTTTCAGCAGGAGATACAGGATTACCAACAGGTCAAGTTATTTCTGAGCTAAACATGACTCTACGGTTACCTACACGTATCCAAAATGATACGATTTGGATTAGAGAAGACACTCAGACACATTCAGCAGGAGACTTTGTATCGATCAAACAAGCAGCAGTTCTAAAGAAGTTAGGAGTTACTCCTATTGAATCGATAATAAAAATTCATTTTGCATGGAACGATGGAGAAATCATTTCAGATGATGTTTTATACATGGACATGGAAGCGTTTCAACAAGATATTTTATCGTGCTACGTTGGAGCTCAAAAAGTTGCTTTAGATTTAGGAATCATTGACAAGGAGACAATTGAACCATTAGTTCAAAAAGCAAATAGAGAGGCGTTAAATCTCTTAATAAAGCTAGAGATCTTTGACGAAGCCATGGTAGACGAATACGTGAGAAGAGCTGAACTCAACGCCAACGCAATAAACGCATCTATCTTTGGAGTTGCAATCGAGACCCCAATCAAGGAAAAAAAGGTTGAATCTAAAAAAGATGAACCAGAAGAAGATGAGGAAGAAGAAGTTGGAATAGGAGGTTTATTCGGATAATAATAGAAGATTTTTTTTTAAACTTGACGATATAATATAATTTTAAACATAAAATATAACACATGAAAAAGAGGTAAAGAAAATGGAAAGTATTTATGCTGCGCTTTTGCTTCACAAGGCATCTAAAAGCATTACTGAAGCTGCAATTGAAAAAGTGCTAAAAGCTGCTGGTGTTGAGGCTGATAAATCTCAACTCACCAAATTAGTTGCTGGATTGAAAGATAAAAATATCGATGAGATCATAGCATCTGCTGCTGCCGCGCCAGTAATGGCCGCCCCTGTAGCTGCTGGAGCTCCAGCTGCGACAGAAGCACCCGCAAAAGCAAAGAAAGAGGAAGAAGAAGAGGAAGAAGAAGAACCTACGGGGATTGGAAGCCTCTTCTAAACCGGAGCGAATTAAACGCAACCTGGCGATATCAAGAAACTTTTTTATTTTATTTTTTATTTTTTTCAAAAATACTCAGTAATAAGAAATCCTAAAAGATTTGAAAATTTCAACCTTCCTGCTAATTCACAAACTTTTTTTTAAATTCAAGTTTTTTCTATATTACTCATCGCGTTATGATATCAGTAACATAAATATTAAAAATCGCAATCAAATTACATCGAATTCTTGAAAAGTCATGGCTGGAAAATTCATTAAATTCTTCGCACCCTTCGTTCGGGTGATGCCTGAGGTCAAGCAACCTCAACGGGAAGTAACATTTAAACAAAAATTTATAGCTACAGCGGTCGTACTTATTCTTTATATAATAATGTCAAATATTCCACTATATGGTATTTCATTAAATGAAACTACCGATACCATGTATTGGCTTCGAGTAATTCTTGCAAGTCAAAGAGGGACGTTGACTGAACTTGGAATTGGTCCAATCGTTACAGCAGGTTTAGTAATGCAATTACTCTTAGGATCCAAGCTTATTAACGTAGATATGAGCGATCCATACGATAGATCAATGTTTAGCGGCTCGCAAAAAGTAATGGGAATGTTCATGACAATATTTCAAGCAATCATGTATATTGTTGGTGGACAATTTGGCGATTTAGCAACGATTGGAATAGTAAATGCGGTCTTGATCTTTTTACAATTAATGTTTGCTGGTTTAGTTGTAATATTATTAGACGAAGTACTCCAGAAAGGTTGGGGTCTTGGAAGCGGAGTTTCTTTATTTATTGCAACTGGAGTAGCTGGTCAAATATTTTGGAATTGCTTTAGTTTTATTTCTGGTACGGATAATTTACCGAGAGGGGCAGTGATAGCGTTCTTTTCTGTATTATTTGATAATGATCCCACAACCAACATATCAGATATTTGGAATAGAGGCTCTCAAGTGGGGGGTTCTTTAATAGGTTTGATAATTACTATTGTCATTTTTATTATCGTTGTATGGTTTGAATCTACAAAGGTCGAAATACCGTTGCAGTATGCGGGGTATCGAGGTTTTAAAGGCAAGTATCCAATGAAATTATTGTACGTGTCAACAATTCCAATTATTTTGCTCCAGGCTTTGAATGCTAACTTTTTATTTATAGGACAGTTAATAGCTGGCCCGGCATCTGGATTGCGCGGCCGTGGGTTTGATTTTTGGCTTAATATAATCGGAGTTTTTCAAGCACCTACTGATGGAGGGGGAGCAGGTCAATTAAGGCCCGTGAGTGGATTGCTCTATTTAATCACCCCTCCCTTAGGATTAGCAAGTCTTATGGCTGATCCTCTTCACGCAGTACTGAATTTATTCATAAACATGCTAATGTGTGTAGGACTCGGTCGAGTATGGGTAAGTGTTTCTGGTATTGCTCCTAAAGATATTGCGGGGCAGATCTTAGATTCGGGAATGCAAGTGCCTGGATTCCGGCGTTCTGAAAAAATTATTGAGCGGATATTAAAGCGTTATATACCTACTCTAGTCATACTTAATGGGATTATCATAGCAGTGCTAAGTTTCGGTGCAGACTCGTTTGGTGCGCTAACATCAGGTACGGGCCTTTTAATTGCAATAGGCATCACGCACCAGTATGCTGAGACCATAAGTAAAGAGGTCGCTGCCATGCAATATCCAAGTATGAGAGGAATGCTTGGTTTAGATTAATGGGATAAATATATTGATATTTCCTTCATTTGTATTGATATAATTAATTCTATTTTTTTGCTTTATAAAATTTTAAATAACTTTCACCATGAATTATATTGATCATGCTATTTTTACTGTTTCAAGTTACATTCCGAGAGCTCATCACGACTCCTCCAGGTTCGATGATATTCGTGATATTAATGGGATTGACGACCACGCTCATTAGTCAAGGTTTGACTAAATGGTTAGTTGATACTGAAGAAGTCGAACGAAAACAAAAGCAAATACGGGCGCACGAGGAAGAAAAAGAAAAAATCATAAAATTGGCTGAGATCGATGTCAATAGATATATGAAACAACGTAAGCGGTGGGAGCGAAAGGATGTAGTTTTAAAAAAGTCGCAACAATCCATTTCCATGCAGAGGATGAAACCCATGTGCATTACATTTATCCCCATGATCATTATATTCTCCATAATTAGTCCGATGTTCGGTGCCCTCCCGGTGGCGTGTAGTCCCATGAATCCAGAGCTAATACCATTTATTGGACCAACGATTGTGGCTACTGGAAGTGCGCCTTGGATCTCATTTACTGCTTGGTACATGTTATGTTCTCTTGGCCTCAATTCGGTGGTACCACGTCTTCTTAAAACGACAACCCAGACTACCGGGGGTGGTTTTAGCCAGATGATGAGCGGGCAGAAGGCAAAAGCGTTAGAGTTCCCAGATATATGACCTTCCTGTTTTTCAAGTGTAAAGCACAATAGTCTTATTAATAACAGTTAATAATTTAGAAAAAGAAAAAAAATTAATGAGTGCAAGAGCCTTCCGAGTGGTCACCACAACTTGGACCGCCTAATGCTTTTAAATTGCCATTCAATAGCAATTTTATATTTTCTTCGAGAGTTCCTTGGGCTCCTTGAAAGAGATTAATCCCGAGTTGTATAAAACCCATGAATGGTCTTCCCCCGATTCCTCCAATGATCATGTCTGTCACATTTTTATCTTTCAAGTTCATAACTGGTTCCATGCAGGCAGAATGTCCATTGTTTTTTATCTCGAAGACTTTTTTATAGTTATTTCCATCAACCTCAATTCCAATAAAATAATCGCAATGCCCAAAATGAGCCGATATTTGATCGGACATTTCTGGGCCACTGCTAGGAATTCCTATAATCCTACTCATGTTGTCTATCAATTTTTTTTAGAATTTAATTTTCTTAAGTTAAAGAATTTTTTATTCCTTTTCAAATTAGCCTTTTCTAAATAATAAAAAAAAATAATAAAAAATATAAAGGTAAATATCTTATACATCCTTGTATTTCATGATGCGATTGAGTCCTTTCAAGACTGATAGGACAGAACTCATTACCACGTCTTCGTGAGTAGCACTTGCTTTCACGATGCGATTAGTTTCAAGATCCATTATTTCAATGGATACGTGCCCTAAGGCATCGGTTCCACCAGTAACAGCGTCAATATTATACTCGAGGAGTTTAATCTTGCTCATTGGTTCGAAACACTTGACAATCGCTTTGACTGAAGCGTCGACTGGACCAACTCCTACGGATGACGCAACTCTCACGACATGATCGCCGTTGTTTCGGATTTTTAAGCGAACCGTGGATGTAGGTATGACTGACCCCGTCAAGACAGTCAATTCGTCAAGAATCACGTATTTTTCTTCTTCGGGAAGTTCTCCCATTACATCCTTCACGATTGCAAGGAAGTCTTCTTCAGTTACTTCGTGACCTTTATCACCAAAACTTTTCACATGCAACATGATTTTTTTAAATTGCACATCTGTAGCTCGAATTCCCATATCTTCCAATTTGGCTTTTAGGGCATGACCTCCAGTATGTTTTCCAAGTTTTATTGATTGTTGCACAATCTCAGCTACATCGTCAGAACGCTTAATACCGATTAGTTCAGGAGTGATTGGTTCGTAAGCTCTAGCGTTTTTTATCATGGCATGAGCGTGAATTCCAGATTCGTGAGAGAATGCGTTTTGCCCGATTAATGGTTGAAGTCTTCCAATTTTTATTTTACCTCCACAATAGCTCTCTATTAACTTAGCAGTTGGAAAGATCCTGCGCGTGTTCACATTCATTGTTATTTGATATAACGCATAAAGAGACATGGCAGTTTCTTCAAAAGACGCATTCCCCGCTCTTTCGCCAAGACCCATGATTGTGGTTTGAGCCTCGGAAGCACCGTTCTCAAAGCCTGCGATCGTGTTTGCTACTGCTAATCCAAAATCATTGTGGCAATGAACGGCAATGCGAATATTTTTAGGCAGAGCCTCATAATTTTTCCGAATAATATGACCAAATGCCTTCGGCGTGATGGTTCCTACCGTGTCTGGAATATTCACGCGAGTAGCACCGCATTCTACAGCCGTTTGATTTGCTTTGATCAAGTAATCCAAATCGGATCGAGTTGCGTCTTCTGCAGAAAATAATACTGTTGAGTAATGGTCTTTTGCGTGGGTAACCATCTTGCGGATTTTTTCTAATACCTCATCTCGCGTCATTTGAAGTTTCGCTTTTAAGTGTAGATCTGAAGTAGCAATAAAAACATGAATGCTATCCATATCAGCTTCAATTACTCTATCGATATCACCTTTATTCATTCGAGCTAACCCAATCACTTCAAGATCCAACCCCATTTTAGAAATATCGCGACACGCTTCAAAATCACCTTGAGACACAGCGGGAAATCCCGCTTCCATTATGTCTATTCCAGTATCGTTTATTGCTTGGGCTATAGAGAGTTTTTCTTCGTGAGTGAAACTGATTCCTGGCGTCTGCTCTCCATCCCTAAGAGTAGTATCGAAAAAGAATGCTTTTTCAGGAAGTATTAGCGATTCTCTAATTTTCTCCATCATATCCGATACGAAAATATCTTTTTTTTCTGTCATTTTTTCCATCATTTTTCCGTTTTTACTTTAACCTACTATAATCTCTTTAATTTAACACGCCTCCCTCATCCATAAGAACCATGCGATTTTAATTCTTATAGAATGATAAGAGGTTTCTCATAATAATAATAAAAGAAGACCTAATAAGTTTAACAATAATCCTAAAGGAGAAAGACCACTCAAAACATTGATGTGTAAAAGTTTTCCATTTTTTTGAGTTTCTTTCATCGTGTATAACCGTATTGTTATTGTTAATC
>Ga0180433_10000909_pt1 | contig 50389 bp, 40 predicted proteins | sample SS_ome_8_FD_132980 | JGI IMG/M metagenome (GOLD analysis project Ga0180433, IMG submission 132980) | Hypersaline lake sediment archaeal communities from the Salton Sea, California, USA - SS_1_D_1 metaG | ecosystem: Environmental > Aquatic > Non-marine Saline and Alkaline > Hypersaline >...
AGCGGTTATATCCGCCGCTGAGGCGGAAATGTCGGCATTACCATCAGCATCGGCAACGTTCCCGGCAGCAAGCGTTATAGTCCCGTTGCCTGCAGAAAGATTCAAGGCTGTTATCGCGTCTGTTTGGGCGATGTACTGGTCGCCGTTACTTGCGGATGTATCGACTGTAAGGTCTGCTGCGGCTGTATTAATGGAATCGGTTCCGTCTCCAAACGCAGAAGCGGTTATATCCGCCGCTGAGGCGGAAATGTCGGCATTACCATCAGCATCGGCAACGTTCCCGGCAGCAAGCGTTATAGTCCCGTTGCCTGCAGAAAGATTCAAGGCTGTAATCGCGTCTGTTTGAGCGATGTACTGGTCGCCGTTACTTGCGGATGTATCGACTGTAAGGTCTGCCGCGGCTGTATTAATGGAATCTGTTCCGTCTCCAAAGGCGGCAGCGGTTATATCCGCCACTGAAGCGGAAATATCGGCATCCCCGTCAGCATCAGTAATGGAACCGGCATCGAGTGTTATGTTCCCGCCGCCTGCGGAAAGATTTAACGCCGTAAGGTCATCTGCTTCATTAATGTATATGTTCGCGGCATCAGCGGTCAATGTATCGACCGACGTATCAATTGAGTCGGTAGCGGTTCCAATATCGCCTGATGCCGTAAGGTCGGCGGTGTCGGCGGTAACAAGACCGGAGTTGTTTACAATCGAACCTGCAGAGGCGGTGATAGTCGCCGTTTCGGCTCCGACGTTGACAGTACCGACGGAAATGTCTCCGGTTGTAGCGGTATATGAAAACGAGCTTGCGCCCTGGTCAAGGTCGATATCAGCAAGGGAGTGGTCATCGTTAATAGTTACGCTGTCTCCGTTACTGTATTCTATAATAGTACGTCCATAATCCACTGCTCCGACGGTTATTTCTGTGGTTCCAATCGTACTTGCTGCCTCTCGAACTTTAATCACTGTGGTTGCTGTCCCTCCTGTGTCAGTAATTTGGAGGGTTTCAGCCCCATCAAGGTCAAGGTAACGATCAGCCGGGCCGCCGACTCTTTGTGCAGAAATAATGACAGAGGCCAAATTCTGTATTTCAGTGTCGGTATTATTTGGAACGATAATTCGACCGGAAGTTGCATTTAGTATAACATCACCGGAGCCTGCGATTATGTTGGGCAGGTGAGGAGCGCCGCCAAGGTCGGCAAAGTCAATATCTGTGGAGTTTGCTGTAATATTGACAATTCCGTCATTTGCAGTGCCGGAGTAGTCGGTATTAACCTGAGCATTGAGATTGACTGAACTACCGGTAATGCTTACATTCCCATTTTCACCACCGCTGGTGTCAATTACATCACCTACAGTGACTGAACCTGTATGGTTTAAAGCAACTTGCCCACCTGCAGTTGTAATCGTGCCGCCAGTGTTGTCAAAATCAACTCCAGAAGTTGTAAATGTGCCGCCATTAGTCGTAATAGTATCTGTTATATCTACGGAACCTTCTGCTTGAAGGTCGATTGAGCCTGTTCCTAACGTAGTAAGTTTTCCCACGATAACGGGAGCCGAGCCTGCATCCCCCCCGGCATCAGTACCAGTTACACCTGCACGAATTTCGATGTTACCGGTTGTTTGGGTCTGGAACTCGACATCAACATTTGTCAAATCAATACCATCGGAGCCTTCCCCCGTTGCATTCCTGGTATCCATTGTAAGGTCCAGACCATCTTTTAATCTGACAATAGCTCCTGTTCCTTCTCCATTTGTGTCCTGGTTGAAAGTTCCTGCAACGGTTATGGAATTAGTAGCCTGAAGTACAATATTCGCTGTAGAATCTTCAAGGACTTCTTCAGTAATAGTAATATCTCCCGAATCAGAAAACTCGTCTGAATTATCCGGGAATCCATCGTCATCTCCACCAGGAGAATTGGTAGCACCACCTTGAATAATTATGTTATCCGGATCAATCAACAAGGTTCCTGTGATGCCATTTTTGGAACTCAAATCGATGTCACCAAAAAACTCAACATGTTCTTTTCCTGATACTTCGACAAATCCGCCATCGCCTGACTCGGTTCCGCCCTTGGCCTCTATTTGCGCGCCGGTGCGGAAAAGGGCCGTATCGGGTGAGAAAACGATGACTTCACCGCCGTCGCCGTTTTTTCCGGCGTTTGCGGTTGTCAGGCTGTCTGAGCCGAGAGCAACTACATCACCTGCCCAAAGGTTGATGTCGCCCCCGTCATCGATAGTGCCGTCGGCGTTGATGGTACCGAACTGTCCCAGACGTTCGGCGGCCTCGATATCAACCTCGCCCCCTTTGTCGCCGGAGACATCTATAGTTCCGGTGTTTATTACCTCACCGGCTTTTGCAGTGATGGCTCCGCCCGCGGCGGATAAGACACCTACATTCTCCACGGCCCTGGAAACGACATCACCGGCGGCTGCAAGCACTATCACCCCGTCCGGTGCATTGACGGTGCCTTCATTAACAACATCCGGGGAGACATCCGGCTGAAGCGGCGCTTCGAGGGTGCCTATTTCAACCATAATATTGCTGCCGGCCCGTCCGAGTAACACCCTGTCGCCGGCGGCCATTACAACGTGTCCGCCTGGACAATCTATATTTCCAATATTTTTTACCTGTTTGCCTACAAAATAAACACTCTCGGCTGAGATATTACCCTGGTTGACGACGGCGCCTTCGCCGCCGGCAAATTTCATTTTACCGGCCAGGAAGTCCAAATCCGACATATTCAGTGCCGAAGCGATTAGCTGGGCGGAATTAACCGAAGAACCCTGGCCGAAATAAACCCCGGCAGGATTTAGAAAGACAAGCCTTCCGTTGCTCGTTACGGTTCCGTTAATCAGTGACGGATTGGCCTCGATTATTCTGTTCAAAGTGGCAGCGTCTATAGCAGGCTGAACAAAATCGACTGTTCTCCCGGCGTCAACATTAAATCGGCTGTACTCGATTATTGTCTGCATGCCACCGGTGGTTATTGTTGTGGTGTCGCCGGCGGTGTTAAATGCAGCCGAGCCGTGTGTAACGTTTTGGCCTTCGATCATACCGGGTACGGCGTCCGCCAGCACAACGGCAGAGGTGTTGAAAAACATACAACATGCCAAAAAGTAAACTGTAATCTGCTTAAAATAAAATTTTGTTTGTCTTGTGAATTTCATAATCTCTTAACCTCCTGACAAAATTACTGATTGTTATTAGATTTGTTTTTAACGAAAGAGTTTTCCATTTTAGTGAAAGAGTTCCTCACTTAAAACGCTTAGAAGCGATATATAAGATTAAAATTCCAGCGGCCGTTACCTACGTCGGTGTCGGTTGTTGACCGCAGCGGATAGCCGTAATATACGCCCGCATCAAAGTTGTCTCCGATAGTAGCAGCTATACCCAGACCGACGGAACCAAGCTCCTGAACCCTCTTCTCTGTTGCAATGGGATGTTTTATCTCGGCCCGGCCGTAGTCGGTAAATACCAGCAGAGCCGCTTTCCTGAGCCAGGGCTTGTCAGTTTGCCCCGTCGTTGATTCGGTTTCATCGGCTTTGTCTATGGCTTCGAGATGCTTAACCAGGTCGTATTCATACTGAAGTGATGCGAGGATACCTTCGTCGGCGACAATTTCATTCTCATCATAACCTCTGACGGAATACAAACCCCCGAATACGGTCATTTTGGCCTGCACGAGCCTTTCGTTGGCGCTCAACAGCCTGAAAGAGCCGCTGATTCGTTGAATCTTTTCGGGGTCCAGGTACCGGCTGTGAGCGGCCGAGGCGGTATAAATAGTAAAATCAGGGTCGGCATCCTGGCGCATATCGTTGAACTTATCTTCGCTGGAGCCGTCGAAACTCTCAACACGATTGAATGAAAAAGAGGTGTTTGAGATATCATCCGAACGATGGATATCAAAACCTGTCCCCCATAAGTCCATCTCCACATCACTTTTAGTTCCTAATGAAGGCGATATTCGGCTTTCCTCGTGGCTCAGTGAACCGGTAACATCAAAAAACCAGCCGCCTGTTTGAAATACGTTGAAACGGAGGATTCCACCGTGGTAATCACCGCCACCGAGAAAATCTATCCCCCCGGCGTCATCTGTGAACACGTCAAAGTTGCTGTGGCCTGCATAAAGGTTCAGCCTCAGTCGAGGTGTAAAGACCGGAAAATCGTAGCTCCCATAGACCGAGTAATTCTTTAGAAAAGGCTCCACTGGATGAGAATAAAGGGGTCCCTGATAAATGGCGGTAATTCTGTCGTCCCTTCCCGTAAGATTGGTGTTTATTATTCCGAGTCTTGGGCTCCATTGTCTCTCGTCTGAGCCGGCGTTGTCGGCCTGGATGTAAAAATGCCACGGCTGTCTTTCGTAAACATCGTATCCCAGGTTGACGGTGTCCGAGGTTTTGCCCCTTGATATTATTGCAGAAACGTATCTGTCGGGATTGAGGTTGAGAAGGTTGATAAAATTATCCAACTGTTTCTGATTTATGACCCGGCCGACTTTTACCGGGGACCATTCGAGAAAGACCGATTCGTTTATAACCGGTTTTTGTCCTTCTTTCAGATCTGTGTAAGGTACCGCCTCCGTTGAAGTCGGGTCATATCTGCGGTAGTTCATTGTTGTGTCGGAGACCCTGGCTTCGAGTATCTCTATAATCAAATCGCCGTCCTTCAACACAGGCTTGGTACCGTCCTGAACGGCTTCTGCCGGAACGTACACATATATACCCGCATACCCATGGTCCCGATAAACCGAGAGGAAATATTTTGTCAGACCGCTCATTGTTCTTGTTGAAATCTGAAACGTCCGGCCGGGGTGTTCGATTACGTTATGGATTTCCCTTAAGTCATAAAGGTTCTGCCTTGCCCGCTCTTTGAGCCTTGGAAGCTCGGTTGCATAATCGGCTTCAAGCTTTTCGATATCCTTTTGATATTTTTCGTATAACTTGTCCCTTTCCTGCCCGCCGGCTTCGGCGCTTTTGCGTTTGTATTCGGCTTTTCTTCGGGCCTTGTTTTTATCAAGCTCGCTTTTCAAATTTGCTTCGGCCTTTTGAAGCGAGACTTGGGAATCGTCGTACACCAGGGGCAGATTGTTTAATAAATCTTCTGTTGATATCAAGGTGTTTTCTTTTATGCGCAGTTGCTTTACCTCAAAACGAACGGTGTCGTCCTGGGGCAGATTAAGTTGTTCAATTTGTAAGTCTCGCTCGGCTCTGATTTTTTGGGCGGCCTGGTCTTCTTTGTCGATCTCTAAACGGTCTTCGGTCCTGATTGGGATTTTCTTGGCCGGCACATCGGCCGAAACGAAGGCAAAAGGTGCTAAGCCAAGGAAAGCAAGACCGGAGAATATTATTCTTGTTGTGTAATTCATCATGCGGATTTCCTTAAAATTAATCCCCTTATATCCTTAGTACAGACGGCTTTCAGCACCCCACTCCATCGGGCAAAGAAAAAATGCCACAAAAAGTTGATATACAATTTCCCCTTAAACCCCGTCCACATAATGAGTACAGGGCAACGAAAATATCGATAACTCCTTATAATACCAAAATTTGGGATTAAAGTAAAAGGAAAAATCGGGAAAAACAGGCTCTTTATGTTATTTTTTCAAGGTTGTCAATGCTATATACGGCCGGGCAGTTTAGTTAATCTGTAAGGTCGGCAAGGTCCGGTTAAGAGGAAAAAAGAGTGTTTTGTCGGGGTGCAGCATTCGAGACATCAGAAATAGAGTATTCGTCATAATTAGGATATTGTGCTCATTGCTTTTGGTTTTTTAGGCCAACAGGATTTGCACAAAAATTTTACCCTGAATGATTATCCGTGGTTCACAGAAAAGCTCCGGTTTGCTTATGGATGTTCACTTTGGCACTAACAGTTCGCTGGTGTGTCGGCCTTGCCTTTGCCTTCAGTGCGTGAGTTCTCAATGAGCTTGTCGGTTCTGCTTATAAACTCAGTGTCCATATTGTATGGGACGCTGCTGGTAAGAGGTACGCCCTCAAGGGGAGCCCGCAGACAGTACAACTGAGCGGCGGCGGGTTCACCTATAATAATGTCAATCCAGGTGTTTTTTTCAGGCATAAGTATTAAAAGGGGAATATTGGCGCCAAACTTTTCAAACAAAAAAGCGAACCACCAGACAACCCCTTCCAGCACAGGCGGAGGCGAAGTGGGGATGCGCAGCAGTACCGGTCTTAAGGTCGGGATTTTGCTTTTTTTGCTTTCGGCGGCATCGGATTTATAACGTTCGGTTTCCCGTTCTATATGGTAGAGGATGCGGAAGAGGCCTTCGTGGTTTCGGTCGGCCTCGAAACACCCGGCAATCTTTTTCAGAGCACCGGAATGTATTTCGAGCAAATTGCTACAAGGTGGGCACTGTTCGGCTGATTGACGGAACTTTCGTTGAGCGTTTTCCATTATGGTTCGGACTTCTTCGGGGGAGGTGGTTTCTGTGCAGGCTCTTTCAATTTTTTTTAGGCCGGGCAGGATATTTTCAAATATCCATTCTAATGACAATTGACGACATTGAACACAGGCAACCATCGGATAACTCGTACGCCCCTTCCCGTCGCGGGAAGACCACAAGCGACCAACAATTATACTGCGCCCCATACACCACACAAACACATGATTAAAATCCTCTATTTGCTGATTTTCCTGAAGTCTGCTCCAACTGCCGGAGTCTATATTGCCGCCGATGCCCTGCACATAAAGGATACGTTTTACGGTGATGAGCGTATCGGTATCGAGGCCGATATCGTCAATATGGTCATCCCATCCCGGATGTTTTCCAAACGCTGCAACGATTACTTTCTCCGAAGGCTGGTCGGGCCCCTTTGGATAGAATCGCTTTACAATCTTCTTTATGGCGGATTCCAACATCCAGCTTTCCTTGAAAACCACCGAATCTGTTATTACTACGGCCAGTCCCGGGCCATCGGTACGCCGATTTGCTCTTCTTTTGTGCAGCCCGGGTCTCTATAGAATTCGAGCTTCAAACGCAGCGCCGGCTCCCGACCCTCAATCACGAGGTTGCCGCCTTGGTATTCAGCTTTTATTTTAACCGCTACGAATCTTTTTTCTTCGGTGTCGGCTTGCTCGTGCATCATTTTCAAGCACGCCCATGGACCCTGGAACTGTCTTGTTCCTCCGGTCGGAGTTTCGTCGCCTGAATATCTGTAAAACTCTAACTGAATCGGCTTACCGGGGTATTCCGCCACCAATAAATCTTCTCCTGATGAAGTTCTGTGTCTGTCACCGACTCTGCTTGCCTGGGAGATTCTTACGTCTCTTAGGTAATTGATGGAATCGTCCTGCTCCGACGGGTCTAAAAGGCTTATTTTACAGTAATACGGAGAATCGCCCGTAGGAAGGCACCTGATTACACGGACGACTTTATCAAACCGCTGCCTGATCGATTCATCGTCAAATAACCCGCTCAACATCTCCGGCTGAATCCCCGGGAGCAGCTTTTGTACCTCACCCAGTTCCTGTTCAGTCAAATGCTCGTCGGCTTCTTTTGCCAGGGGAAACTTTTTACTGTATTTTGTCATTAACCGGTCCAAACACATTTTTGCAATATTCATCCGATATCTTCGTTCGGCAAATTCGAGTGCGAACTTTGAATCTTCGGCGGCGTGCTTGAATTCTTCGTTCGAAGGTTGGAGATTTTGTAATTTTTCAATTCGTTGCTGTGATTCTTTGAAATTTTTCTTTATGGTATCGGCCAGCTTTGCAACCATGTCGATTTCTATTGGTTCTTTCAAGGCAACAAGATGTGCATAAGCTGTTTTATACATATCATAACGTATCTCATATAAGCGCCTCTGTTTCGCATCATCTTCAACTTTGTAGTAAAACCTTTCGTCAAGTCCCTTGAGTTTTGCCTTAAATTCCTCGTCCGCAAGCTTTCTGACCAACTCGTCATGTGTCGTTTTCAGGCTGGCTCGAATGCCCTGAAGAAATTCATCCTCTTGTTTTATATTGTCCAGCTCTTTGAGGAGAAAGCCATAATTTTCGTCAATCTCCGCAAAGGCTTTGCCGGTGGCCTCGTTCCATCGGCCTTGTAACGAAGATACGGTTTTGAGGGCATAGCCGGCCAAAACTTCTTCGATGATACGGAGCTTTTCGAAGTCTTTTATCCACCCGGTGATGAAATCATCATTTTGTATGTCTTCAAGGGGCTGTACCGCTTTTGAATTGTATATACTTAGAATATCTTGCTCGACGGTGTCGAAGTCGTCCAGGGCCGCGGCAACTTTTCTTATTGCTTCGATATCGGAAAGATCTTTGCGCTGTGTATCCACCGCACCCGGCTCACTCCAGTACTTATTGAAAAGCCCGACTCCATGGTTTATTGTTGAATTGTAAGGTGTATGTTTGGTATCCTGTGCCTTTTTTAACGATTCAGGAGGCCACAGCACGCTAAACTTATCCGTATCGTCATCACCATAAATCATGCAAAGGGGCTTGTGCAGCTTCTCTTTGCGTTCCTGTTCATACTGTTTCCATCGCTGCTCAAAACCCTCTTCGGCGCCGAATGCATATCTGAACAGGGGGTCCAAAAAATTGACCGCTGAATAATCAATATTTTGTCCTTCATCATCCTGCAAAACAGCTTTTTTCAAGGGTCTGTCAGCCCGGATACAGAGCAACTCATAGAGGACTTTTAACGGGGCTTCGCTGTCGGGGTCGGCGTGACTGAGCCGCCATTGGTGGTGGTTTTGCTGTTGTTTCATCTTTGTGCACGCCGCTGTGAGGAAGGGCTGAAGAACCCCTTTTTCATAGACAACCGCCTGGGCCTCGTTCAAGCTCCTGGGATTGATTCTGACCGAAAACATTGCTGCCGGGGCGAATACAAAAGGTACTCCCTTTTCTTGCCACCGGTTCACCATGTCCGCAAGCTGCGCATAAAACTCATTTCTCCTGACTCTCTTGCCGCTACTTAACTTTACTTCAACATTGCCCTTGGAACTGTACCCGCCGTCATTGTTAAATTGAATTACTTTGAGATTGTTGAGTTGCGGCATACCTTGTGAAGCACATGCCAGATACTCCTTTAGTCCACCGATGCTCCTGTCCCAGCGAATGCCGGCGTAAACGGTGAAGAACAAAAGTAAAATCACGCTTGCAATTGCTGATATTAAAACCACGGCCTTACGACGTGTATACATTTTCTTTGCGTTTGTCGCTCTTGTAACAAGTCCTTTTTCCCGAAAAACCTTTTTCATAAACAGGTCGCGGAGAAAGAAAGCCCTGTCGCGCTTCCAGACCCTCCCATCGGGAAGCGAGTCAACGGCGACACCGAGTGATTCGGCAAGTTCCATATCGAGAGCGGAGCCTTCCTGCATGGAAGATGTGAAATAAATACCCCGGAAAAACAAAGGTTTGCATGACCACTGGCTTCCGACACTGAATATTAATTCAAGATACCTTGCCATTCGGGTCGCCATTTTGCTCAGGCTCTGAGGAAACGCATACAATGCGTCAGGCTCACGAAGCTGCCGGTCCATGTCATGTTCGCTCGTTATCTGTTGCATCAGAGCAAGTCTTTTTCTGAAAAGGCGCTTGTTAATAGCCTTAAGATGCCGGTCGATAAAGTCGGGGCTGTAAGGCTCGTCAAGTGGAGCGGGGTTTGACCACCCCATAATCTGATGCTGAAGCTGGGGGTCCTCGATGTTCTCAAAGAAATCACGAAAACCGTATATAAGGTCGCTTTTGCTGATAACAACAAACACGGGGAACCTTACGTCCAGCGTCCGCTGAATGACGTCGAACTGCTGGGCAATCTTGGATGCTTTTGCTTCTATTTCGTCGGCGGTATCTTTTATCAGGCTGTCTGAAGGAATTACCAGAAAGACCCCGTTAATCGGGCAATTGGGGCGGGATTTTCTCAGGAGGCTTAAAAACTCTTTCCATTCTCCGCTGCCCCCGGCTTCAACTTCTTCGAACATTAACCGGCCCGCGGTATCAAGAATGACTGCGTAGTCGGTGAACCACCAGTTCATATTCACCGTTCCACCTGCACCCTGGAACTGGTCCTGTAGGCCCGACGGGAAACCGACATTGCAGTGCCGTATCGCCTCTGTCTTGCCGGAACCGGGCTCTCCCACAACAAGATACCAGGGAAAATCATAAAGGCTTTTGCCGGCAGACCGGTATTTTTCGATTCCGTTTTCGAATCGTTTACGCAAATCATCCAGCCGGGCCATCTTTGCAGGCTCGCTGACTCCCTGGGGAGCGGCGGAAGCATTTTCCATTATGCCCTGCTCCATCGGAGCGGCTTTGCGTTTCCTCAATCGCTTCAGAAAACGCGCATAAAGTGTTACAATCAGCGCTACAACGGCAAAGCCGATGATTACAACGATGCTTATCCATCCGGGCAAACTGGCTAACAAATACCACATCCCCGTAAAAATCCCGCCGCCGGTTATCACCAGGATGCCGATCTTCAACGGCATGGGCAGGTTCACAAAAGCTGAAAGACGAGACAACATTTTGGTTATACCTTTCTTAAAAGCTAATTTTCGTTGTCGTTGACTAAGGACATCTCAGATTTTTCTTCAATGTTTTTAATCGCCTTTGCCACTTCATCTGAGCTCCACCTGAAAAGGCAGAAACATGCGATAAACCAAACTATAACCAGACCCACCAGGGCTATTGCGATACCCCCTAATTTTGTACCCGGAGGTTCAATAAGGTTTCTGGTGTCAACTCCTTCGTATGCCTCCGGGCAAATAAAAGCCTGCTCATCGGCGTCCATCATACCGGCAATTCGTCCGGATATTCTCAACATCAGCTTACGGATACTTTCAGGCTGGCCGATATAAACCCCCGTAAATCCCAATCCGAGACAGGTATAATATATGGCCAGTCTTTCAGCGACATCTTCACCCGGGCCGGCCAATTCTTCATCGAGTAAATCGAAGAATTTTTCGTCCCCGGCCAGTTCATTCCTTTCGCTTGCCAATTCTACCCACTCGGAAGTCAGGTTTAATTTGCTCTCTTTTATCATAAAATCGACAAAGAAAATAAGAGCCAATTCAACCTTTTCGTACTGGTCCGCCAATTCATGGGAAGCGGTGGATTTTTCCCTCATTTCATCGAGGGTTCTTTTGATTTTGCTGCGAACCTGTTGAGTGTCCAGTACATTTGAAGTTTTTGCCGTGCGACTCAGGCTGCAGACATATTGAAAAATCGGTTCGCAAAGTTCGAGCAGTGTCATTTCTTTGCCTCCACATCAGGAACAGTCATATATAGTGTGATATCGAAGTCGGAAGACTCGACACCGGGCCATTTTGCGGCTATGGCCTTTTCCTGTTTTATGCGTTCCCATATACGGGCACTCTCGGCCCGAATCAATCTGAAGTAATGGAGTCCCACTTGAGCAGGCAATTCTACAGGTGGATAAGGTTCGTGAGACAGCTTCACGCCAAAGATACGCTGATTGGCAAGACTTCGCGGCATCAGTTTGAATTTATCACGGTCGAGAACCAGCTCGGCCAGTGCACGGGGGTCTTCCTTGGTTTTTATGGCAAGGAAATACTCGTTCGGCAACGAAAAAACTTCATCTGTGAGTTCTGCACGGAATATCGCCTCGGCTTTATCCTTCGTAAAGGCGACTTTGAGAAACTTCGCCGCCACGGCACCTCTGAGCAGCGACCTGATCCTTTGTGACAGCTCATTGAAAGGGATTGCCGGATTGTCATGGTTGTATTCAGGCACCTCGAACTGGTCCCTGTCCGGGCGCAAAGCGGCAAGCTCGGCAAGAAGCTGCCTGAGATTCACATATATTTCAAAAGGCGAAACGCCGGTGGGGACCTGGGTAAGAGATGAAAGGATGGCACTGTAATGATTCAGTGTCCTGAGGCGAAGCACCTGCTCAAACTGCACGCCGCGCATACTATCGATACTGAAGCCCCCGCGGTTGATTTGTAATACAAGCTCGTTTCGACTCGCCATAATCTGACTTGTCAAATCCCGCGCAAGCTCCTGCAGTACCGGTGAGCCGGTAGTGAGCATACAGGGGGGTATAAAGGCAGGGTCCCGCCGGGGCAAATTGGCATCCTCACCGGTGGCATGGACAATTTTCAGCAGAGGCAGCACTTCAATATCAGACCGGTCATCACCGTCAAGTAACAACCGTGCATTAACGCGACGAACAGGAATCGGCTGAGGGTTTTCACCTGTGTTTTCGTCCGTCCTCTCAATTTCAGCTACCCGGTATGTTCGTTTTGAACGCCAGGCCCCTTCCTCTTGTTTATCTACAACGTTTCCACGGGAAGCGTACCAAACGGGCACACCCAGACTAATGCTTATCGAGCCGCTGGTTGAGGCAAACGCTTCTTTTATGTCTAACGAAGGCAGGTCGGCGTTATCAGGAACATTAACTTCAATGCCGCTGGGCATAATGGCTCTGAGCCGGTCAAAACAAACTCTCATATTTTCAAGCTCATCATCGGAAATCCTCGCTTCGATAACACCATAGGGATAATGCAGGCTAAATTTTCGTTCTCTTGTGAACCGGTCGAAGATGTGTTTTTGCATGGATTGCAGATGATGAGGCTGAAGAAAAAGCCCTTCGCACCAATGTATTTGTCCTTCTATAGCCATAAAGTATTCTCCGGCATTAACCACGACGACTTATTTTCATCAGGGACTCGACACAATCAACAACTGCATCTCGTATCTGGGCTTCGATGGAAGCTTCCGTTAATTCACCTGCAAGCTGCTGGTATTTCCTCCAGCATTTCACCTCATGACCGACCAGGACGCCCTTCGGTTCAAGCCGAACCAGTGCGGATATTTCAGACGGTGAAAGTTTGGATAGATGATGCTTTGCAAACTGGTCTCCCGCTCGTCCGACGGCTGTTATCAGGGCGGTAATAATTTGATTTAATTCTTTGAGTTTTTCCCCAACCGCCTCCTGAGTCTCATCGCCGCCGGCCGAGGCGAATTTCTTCATTACATCTTTAATATTTCCGGACGGACGGATTTTTGAATGGGGTGAGAGTTTGCGCCAGGTATTCCAGACCAAAGGTTCAATCTTAATAACAAAGTCGGTCAGCAACGCCGCCAGCGCAGCAACCCGGGCAGGCTCCAGACCTGCCTGGTTATCAGGTTGCAGCATAGCTTTAAGTTGGTCAAGCAGTTCTTCCGGCAGCGCCCCTGAATAGTCTTGCGAACCTCTAATCGCTATTCCACCCTGCTGCAAACCCCTTACTACGGATTCCCTGCCTTCTTCGGAAAGCACCGGGAACTTTTTCGTAAGCATTTGAACAAGTGTTGCAGGGTCGTCTGACATTACCTGCCCATAAGTGGGGCGTTTTGTAGTCTCCTGCCCCTGCGATACGGGCAGGGCGCCGAAATCCGCCAGGGTGGGAAATCTGGTTTTTAATCCCTCCAGAAACTCTGCGCGTTCATCGGGCACAATCTCCTTTAACGCATTTTCTATCACCTCGCAGAGGTATTCCTGCCGTGTCTGGTCACTTTCGTCGGCGAAATCAACCTGTATCATACGGAGCCGATTTGCCGTTGCGGTAATTTGTGCTCTTAACTTTTCATTATCAGTCGCAGACACCGGGTTCTGATCCTCCCACAGTAACGTATATGTTAATCAGACGAAGAATTATACATTATTTTCTCTTTTTGGACAAGCTTGCCGCAAATTTATTTGCTCAAATCAAATAGTTCGAGTTCCCGGCCCGCGAGCAAATCATATTATTTCTGATGTGAGAACTACACACTAAGATTTCTTAGTATAAGGTCATCGGCGTCTGTTGTAAACCTCTTGCTTTTCAGCCATGTGGATAATCCCAATCTACCCAATGTACCCAGTCGGGTTTCTGGTACATCTTCAGCCTTCAGGACCAGTTGAAGTTCCCAGCTTAGCTCGTCCGCCGTGTAATTTTTTACCCAGGCGATCAGGCGGCCAAGACTGTCGCCGCCCGGCAGCATGCGTTGATAGTCGGAAAAATTCATAGGGCCGAACCTGAGCCCGAATTTCTGCTGACATTCCCAGAAGCGCGAACCTACCACTATTGTGGCACCTAAACGCCCCGTTTCAGGTGATTCTGCCATTCGACAGCGGTACTCGTCGGGAAGGTTCATCCATTGTCCGACAAACTGCTCTATATCCACCTCTATACCAAAATAGTCCTGCAAAGTTGCCTGCAGACCTTCGGCATTTCTGTTTGGGCATACCAGTCGCCCTGAATAATGAAGTTTTGCCACGTCGGCAACGGCGTCTCTGTTCCGCCATGAATCATCCCCTATCCCGAACATACTCCCAATATATGCCTTAAAACGGTCGTCCTCTTGGCGGTCATAACTTACATTCTGCTGGTTGCAGGCCCATGCACGATAAAAGAGTGAAATCATCCGATGATTAAAGATGTCCAGAAAGCCTGCAAGGGTATTATCGCCGTGGTTTCTTATTCTGTTGCGTGTATGGGCGGTTATGTGTAAAGGCATCGGTCCGTTAGGACCGAGAAGACCGAAGAAGTTGACCGACAATCTCGGCGGACGGCCGTCCGTTGCTTCTTCATAAGCTGCAATTGCCGAAGGAGCAAATGCCATGGAAACATTCTGACAAAATTGAACGGGGTCTTCATGCGGCAATTGTGAACAGGCGATTCTGGGCCGATCGGGCCGGGCGCACTCGATCCTGCGAACAGCCTGATAAAAGTCCAGTTCGTAAGGCTCGTCCCGCAATCTTTTCGTCAAAGAATCTGCCTTAGCCCCGTTCTCATCGGCCATCGCTTTATCTCTCCACGTTCAACCGTCTTTATAACAGTTTCGGTAAAAGAATTGATAGAAACATATTTGGCAAAGAATTGCTCGAGAACCGCGCCAAGCAAAAATACCCCGCTGCCGACAAACAACTCTTCTTCAAGGGTTACCGTTATCTCCAGACCCCGCGCAAAGGCAATTGAGCCTGATGATTTTATCCTTCGAGTAACGGGTCTGCAGCTTATGGATTTTATGCCGTCAATCTGCTTGCTGATTTGCAAATCGTTGGCATCACTGTAAAGCCTCAGAATGTCGCGAAGCGCCCAAACACCTTTGCCGTTATCGGTGTCTGCAAGGGACAGATAATTCAGGGACAAATGGTTAATTGTGCGCCAGGCGATTTCGCCCTCAGCCTGAGATGGTCTTGGAGATGTTGGTGAACCGAGGCAGCGAATAGATGTATAAGGCGCGGTTTTGTCCATGGTAAAATCGAAATTGCCCTGTCCGACCGGCATGTGAATCGGCAAATCGCGATTTGTACACATAACCTCTACACCAAGCTGTTTGAGGTCGAGACTATACGGTGCGGCCGCAGCATCGACAATAGATATATAAACTTCACTGCCTGGATAACTTTTTGATCTTCGCCCCCGGAGCTTTTCCCGTTCGGACTGCGGCCTCGCAACCCGGTTTATTACATAATAAGCCCCTTGGTCGGAAACACTCAAATCCCTTGCCAAATAGAATGGAAGAAACTCGCGCATCTGGTCCGACTGGGCGCCGTAACCTACGACCCTGGAGATGTTGTAAACCTCAAAGTCCAGCGGCCTGGTGCGGTCCGGTACAATGTGGAATTCCGAGTATTTGTCTGAAACATGTATGCGGTCGGCCCTTTTCTCGAAAAGGTTTATCGCAGGGGAACAAAACATACCGAAGTTTTCCGCCCCGACCACGCCTTCAAGTTGGATATTGGATTTTCCCAACAAAATGATTATATCCAACTGATTTTCCTCGCACTTTTGGATAGCTGCTTCCAGACCTTTGATTTCGACAAACATGAACCGCCGAGGGGATATGAAATACTCGTGTAAAAGCCGATATCCCTGAAAAGACCTTGCATCGTAAGGTAATAATTTTTCATGATTTCCAAAGCCTATACGCCGGATGCAGGATGCATCAATGACTTCCTGTCCTTTTGCCGGGCCTGCCGCCGGTTGAACCACAACGCAAACGGCGTCGGCAAAAAACTGCTCATACAACTGCATCGGGACCTCTCCTATACCCATAAGATGCAGGTTTAACGAGTCCATTTTCAACTCGCTGAAGTTAAGGCCCGCGGTGGATTTTAACCGGATTCGGACGCCGGCTTTTACGCCCGGAAGGCTCGGTACCCGAAGCGACGCAAGTTCACGTGTATAGTAATCCGCCCCGGTTACCTCAACCGGCCAAAGCGTTATATCGTGCGCTGTACGGTATTCGCACCGCGTTTGGTCCGTCTTGCCCAACCGACTTTGGATGGAACTTCCACGCGGGATTAAGAAACCTTCAGCCAACGCATTTTCATCCAAATCCGGAACGAATTGAGCAATGACGACAGATGGGGTCGGCGCCAGATAATGGGGATATATGGTTTCCAGTAAAGACCGGGTAAACCTCGGAAATTCCGCGTCGAGTTTGAGTTGGACCCTCGCAGCAAGAAAGGCAAATCCCTCGAGCAATCGTTCGACAAACGGGTCTCTGCAGGGCTGAATTTCGTCCAGGCCGCCAAGTCGCCCGGCAATTTTGGGATACTCTTTTGCGAACTGGGCCCCCATTTTACGAAGGTGCATAATTTCTCGATTGTATAAATCCAGGAACCGCCTGTCCATTTTGCTCTATCCTTTGAATTCGTAATGGCCGGTTTCCATATCTACCTCCGTCTTAAAAAAGAGGTGGTCCGGAAGAGGTTGCGCCCATAATTGTCCCTCTATCTCGATGGCGAGGCTCCGGACATGCCCCGGCTTTACGGTTGAAACCAGACGGACCGACAGTGAATTGGGGGAAATTCTGGGCTCGAAACATTCCAGAGCATGCTTTATATGAGTTTCAACCTCACCGCCTCTGAGGTCGGAAATAGTCAATCCACATACATCCCGTATCCCATAATTTAATACGGAGCGAGCCGCTTCGTCGAAATCATATATTTCGTCACCGAGCGGGTGTGCCCTTGAGTTCAAGAGGTTCTCCACATCAAAAAGCACCGCTGCTTTGTATTTTTGAATTGATACTACGCGACGGTCGCGACTTTCTTTTTTCGCTTCCGGTTCATCGTCGATCAGGCGGTTCAGCAGACATGGTTGAAGACGTTCCATTGGCGTGCGTTCAACCATCACTGTTGCCTCCGACTTGTCGACCTTCTTCAGGGTGATTCAAATCTATTTGTCTTATCTGCAGAAGGGCATATTCGTCCTGGTCGGTGGCAAGGACACGTTGTCCCAGCCCGAAATATGACTGGGCCGGTTTTTCAATCCACTCGGTTTTCCGTGAGAGCCTGATACTGCTGTCTTCGCTGTTTTGTGAATCCGGGTATCGCACCGGTATCAGGCCGCTGGACTCTCCGCCGTTAGTCCACATAAAATAGGCGGGAATCCAGACTGTATCACACAGGTCGGCTGGTTCGTCAATTCGGATTTTTTTTATGACGTTAAACGGTACCCAGTAATACTTGCCGTCAACTATTACCTCAAGTACCGGGCCGAACCTGGTATCGGCGTCACATATCCACTCAAACTGCCGGCCGTCAACGGTGCCGGAAACGGCCGGAGCTGCTTCAAATGCACGGTTTCGCAGTTTTTCCGATGCCGAATACTTCTCTTCGGCGACCAGTTGGTTGGCCTGAACCAGCCAGCCGATCCATTCTTCTGGTTCACCGAAAATGAGAGGCAGCCGATTGCCTGCAAATATCTCCGCGCGAAGAGCCTCGCAGTTCAGCGCGGGTCTGCACATGCAGGCCATGAGCAGGTTCTTTGCGTCAAGGTCGGCGGCAACATTCAACTGTGTCATAGCACGTTTCCATTCTCCCAGGACACAAAGAAGCTGGAAAATGAAAACACGATACTTTGCATTGGCGGGTTCGGCGCGAATCCGGGCTTCGAGGCAACTCAACGCCTCGTCCAGTTGGCCGGCCTCCAATAATTCTTCGGTTTGCATATCAATTACCTCGACAGCAATACACAATATCCCCCTTTACCAAAAGGAAGGGATGAGCCGGTTTCCTTTTGTCCGTATTCAATGCGGCAGTTATCAGCCACCCTTGTTGGTGGTCAAATCCCAATGGGTCTTAACATCACCCTTTGGTTTGCCGGTCTTGTGGTCTGACTCCGTGTAAACCCATTCTATCTTGCCGTAGTTAAAGCACACCTCTTCGAGAGGCAAAGCTTCACCGCCCTGAGCAGAGCCGCCCGGCCGAACCGAGGATACAATCGTATCCGACAGAACGTATTCCATATACTTTGATTTATCCCCGGTAGCACGACACAACGTCATCTTGATTGTGCCAATGTGATTTCCATTGCAACAGAACAAGGCCAGCTTCGGCGAAGCCTTATCCAATGTCTTTACAACTGAGAAATCCTGGTGGTCACAACGCTCTGAGCTGCGTGCTCCGCCGCTGCTTCTGGAACCTGAAGATGGTTGGGATACACCATGGCTGTAAGACAGTACCTCAATCCAGTCTTTGTGCTTATCATCGGTGCATTCCCCTGGAACTCCATCAATCTTTAAAAAACAATCAAAAGCCATGTTATCAACTCCTTAAATAATAAAGTAGCTATCTGGTTATCTGTACTCAAATCCACCTTTCTGAAAAGTTCACTTATATCCTCTTGTGATACGAAATCAACCCCCTTAGCCGCCACTCTTGACCGAAGGAAGCTTGGAAACCAGACGCAGTGAAACGGACAATCCTTCAAGTTGATAGTGCGGCCGGAGGAAAAATTTGGCGGAGTAATAGCCGGGATTTCCCTCCACTTCATCGACCACAACTTCCGCTGCAGCGAGGGGATATTGAGCCTTGACCTCTTCTGATGCGTTCGGGTCGCTGGTAACATACTGTGTAATCCATTTGTTGAGCCAATTGGCCATATCCTCGCGCTCTTTGAAGGAACCGATTTTATCCCTGACGATACACTTAAGGAAGTGGGCGAATCGACAGGTTGCAAACAGATAAGGCAGTCTTGCCGCCAGGTTCGCATTTGCCGTGGCATCCGGGTCGTCGTATTCCGTGGGTTTCTGTAGTGACTGCGCTCCGATAAACGCGGCGTAATCTTCGTTCTTCCAGTGTGATAACGGCATTAATCCGTTCTTTGCCAGCTCCGCTTCGCGCCTGTCTGTGATTCCAATCTCTGTCGGGCACTTCATATCCACGCCGCCGTCGTCTGTCGGGAAGGTATGGCAGGGAAGCCCTTCGACCATCCCGCCGCTCTCAACGCCCCGGATATTCGAGCACCAGCCGTATTCCTTGAAGGAACGAGTGATATTTGTCGCCATTGCATAAGCCGAATTGCACCACAAATACTTCGAGTGGTCGGTACCGGTTGTGCTTTCTTCAAATTCAAATTCCTCAACGGGATTTATCTTGGCGCCGTAAGGTAGCCTTCCAAGGAAACGGGGCATGGTCAGGCCGATATACCTGGCATCTTCGGAGTCCCGAAGAGAACGCCACGGAGCATAATCCGCGGTTTGGAATATCTTCGTCAGGTCCCGTGGGTCACCAAGCTCCTGCCAGGAATCCATATTCATCAGCGTAGGTGCTGCAGCGCTGATAAACGGAGCGTGCGCCGCAGCGGCAATCTGGGCTATCCCGCCAAGCATTTCCACGTCCGGCGGACTGTGGTCGAAATAATAATCGCCGACAAGGCATCCGTAGGGTTCTCCGCCCGGAGAGCCGAATTCCTCCTCGTAGAGTTTCTTGAACAGGGGGCTTTGGTCCCACGCGGTTCCTTTGTATTTCTTGATGGTCTTGGCCACGTCCTTTTTCGAGATGTTCAGTACCCGTATCTTCAGTGTTTCATCCGTCTCGGTGTTATTTACAAGGTGATGCAGCCCCCGCCAGGTACCTTCAAGTTTCTGGAAGTCTTCGTGATGCATGATTAGATTAACCTGCTCGCTCAGCTTCCTGTCCAACTCGGCGATAATCGCTTCGGTTGTCCTGACAGCGTCATCCGAAATAAGGGCTGTCTCCGAAAGGGCCTGTTCGGCAAGTGTCTGCACGGCGGATGTGATAGCTTCTTTGGCTCGGTCGGATTTTGGCTTAAACTCTTTTTTAAGAAGTGTTTCAAACTCGTTTACTTCCATTGTTACGGCTTCGGCAGCCTGAGTTTCTTTTTGTTTCTCTTCAGCCATCGGACTATTCCTCCTTTCCAGCGTCGGCAGAATCATCTTGCGGTTTCGGAGCAGAAGTCAGGGCCTTTAGTAATGTGGGGTCTTTGAGAGCTTTTGCCATCAACTCTTCTGCACCACTCTTGCCGTCCATATAGGATAGAAGGTTTGACAATTCCGTCCTTGCATCCAGCAGTTTTTTCAAAGAGTCAACCTTGCTGGCTACCGCCGCCGGCGAGAAATCATCCATACTCTCGAAGCTCAGGTCCACGCTTATATTGCCTTCGCCGGTGAGGGTGTTCGGCACCTGAAATGCAACACGGGGTTTCGCCGCCTTGAGTCGGTCGTCGAAGTTGTCAACGTCAACTTCAAGAAACTTCCTGTCAGCAACTCCCGGTAAAGACTCTTGGGGCTTGCCGGACAAATCAGCCATTACGCCCATAACAAAAGGCAGGTTGACCTTTTTCTCCGCCCCGTACAGTTCCAGGTCGTACTCTATCTGTACGCGGGGAGCCCGGTTTCGGGCTATGAACTTTTGACTACTCTTTTTTTTCTTGGCCATATCCGCTCCTTTCACAATATTCCGAAATAAATACCCACCCTCGAAAACCTCGTTCGGTTTTCGATTCTATTTTATATTCCGAACCGTTAAGCCGTTCCGGAATCCGGTTCCGGTCCCTTGACCGTTTCCACTTCGCTCATGGCACCGGGACACATATTCTCGATAATTTCGATGAAGTTTTTGGAGACGAGCTTTTTTGCCCTGCGCAAAAGCAGCGGCACCGGACTGGAAGGCTCGTAGCGCTCGAAATACTCGCAAATCTTTTCCATCAGCTTTATAGCATCCTGCGGAGACTGGATACTGCCTGATATCGGCCCGCCTCCACTTACCCCGGCCGCAGGAACAACGCCCTCGTCCTCGTCTCCACCTGCAGCACCGGCCGCCCCGGCCGCCTCTACTCCCAAATGTTCACCAAGACATTTGCGAATATTCTTTAGAAGCATCACAAAGTCGCTCAGATCCGGAGACTGACTTTGATAGGCACGCTCGGAAAAAACATCCGTTACCGCAGAGACGTGCTCAATAGCTCCCTCGATTTCCTCAAAGGCCGACTGAAGTTTCTCAATTTCGGAGTCCCGAAATGCCGCATCAATTACCGACATCTCAGGAACCTGGGCCCTCTGCTCGTCCGAAACAGTTATCGCTCCCTTTGCAACCTGAATATCCCTGAAACTGAACCTGCCCATCTGGCGGGAATCACACAGCGGAACCTCCATTGCCCGCTGCCTGAACTTCATGGGGTCCTGTTCGCTGACGGTTCCGGGAGACAATGCCGACAGGATATTTATCCTTTCGAGTGGGTCGTTATTATCTTCCGGGTCAAGCTGAGGATACATATTGTCCCAGAAACGTTCCAGCAGGCCCCGAAGCAGATATAAACCGTCACGAAGCCCTGCGAAACCTTCCAGCTTCAACAACGCAACAGTAAAGTACATTACCACCCGCAGGTCTTTCGAACGGCGCAACAGGTTGAAACTTTTATCAGCAACTTCCGACCAGTTCGGTTCCTCTGCGGCTTCCTCATCTGCGGCAATTACGCCTTCCCCCTTTGGCTGGAGCAGACGTTCAAGAGCAAGGTAATCCTGGTCGTAAGAGATGTCCTCACCGCAGGGATTGTCGGCACTAACCTCGGAAAACAGACTTTCGATGTCATACTTACTCATAGCATACCCGCCGAACTCAACATAACTGATACACTTGCCTTTCGGCCAAACCTGCCCCTTGGACCATCAAGGCATTTGCCGTACTTATATCACAAGCAAAATCGACTGTAAAGCTTATTATTCCGCCGGCGCAAACAATATTGTGCTCCGGCAGAGCCCGTAACACACTTTCTTCGATGGCCTTGTACAATTACTACATAACATTAAGACAACAGGTAAATTCTGTCAAGCAGTTTTTTTGTTTTTGTAAAACGCGTAACAATTTGTTAATCAGTATCTTACATCATTATCTTAAATCATTTTGTTGAAAAAATTTAGATTAATCGGGCCACCCTATTTGTGATTTGCGGCCCGTTATTGCGGATTTTGCCCCTAAGCAGCGTTTTCGGCGTTATTATCGACATACGGGCTTTCGACCGCTGGATGTGGTTTTGCAATATTTCCTGAAAAAGGATTAAAGAAATTCCTTCGAATGTTTTTGCGTCATTTGGGTTTCTTTGATATTTTATATGGGTAAAAGTCGGACTGCGTGTCCGACAAAAAGCGGAGGTCTAAAAATGCTGTGCCAGAAATGTGGGGTTCGTCCTGCACGGACCATCGTAACCAGTTGCAACGGCCAGCAGTGTTACGAACTTCATCTGTGCCTTCAGTGCCGGGACGGCTTAAGCACGTTTCCAACGCCCGAAGAGCAAAAGACTGTGGTCGAATCGGCAATGGACGCAGCCGGACGGGAAGGTCTGGACGAAGAAACTGTTTCGGAGGCTCTCGGCATAGACGCCGGGGAAATAAGACGGGTTTTGAAAGGCGAAGGAGTCTCGGACCCTGCTGTTTGGCAAATTATCAAAAAGCATCTTAGAATGGATTAGATAAGAAAGATGATATTCGGTAACTCCCAACCGGTTTTGTTACCGAATTTGCCCTGTAGTTCAATTGCACCCTGGCTTTGCCGGGCAATTGTAGAAAATCGTTCATGGTAGCATACAAGTACGTGGCGGAACATCCAGGCCGCATAGCCAACAGCAGCAAGCGTACCCAGGGCTATTAAGGTCAAGAATCTACGAAAGTATAGCTGAAGTAATATCGAATGCCAGTTTTTTGCGGATTATGAGGCAAAGCAAAGTTCTTTTGAAAGGGCTGTAAAAATGGGTGTCTATATTAAAGACCTTAGCAAGCTCTGGCCGCGTATCCAGATCATGCAAATGCAAGATGACCGGCCGGGTCCCGAAAATATTGTCAGGCCCCTGGGCTGGGCGCGGGTGGTGCCCTACTATACGACTCATGTGGAAGTTCACCATCCAATTGCAACTATCAACCGGCAACTTGGGGGGCCGGTGTTCTGGCGCATAGATAATCTGGTTTCATTCAGGAATTCACCCGGCTGCAAATATTATGTCCAGATATGCAAGGGAGGGGGCAACTGTACTGTAGGATGCCAATACGGAGCCGATGGTCGCCAGGTCTTAAATTATGACAGCGTGGACAACAACCTGGTCCACGAACTTGGACACTGTCTTGGCCTGGGACACGAGAACTTCCACCCCGGTTGGCCGGGAGCGGAGGGTATAATAAACAAGCCCGACTCGGATATTCACAAGGCTCAGTATCTTATGAACCAGAAAAAATATGATTCATGGGGAGGATTTGATGAAAGTTCGGCCATGCTCTATAGTGATGAGGCGTTTCTTGATTCGATCGGCGTTGTCGCAAAGGCGTTGATGCAGCCCAAGGAAAAGGGCAGAAGGGGCAGCATTGCCGACGGCGGCGCACGCGGCCTGGGAAAAGGCTTTGTGAAGGACGACGTGCGTATTTTAGGTCTGGATAAGGGACCGTCGGTGGAGAAAAAGGTTGCAAGAAGAATAAGCGGTCTGCAAATACAAAAGGGGCCGAGGCGACTGTCTATGGTGGGGCCGCGTGCCCTCGAGGCCAGAGGCGGCCAAAGGGGTAAATCCTGTGTAAACAACAGCTTCAGCGCAGGCGATATTTCGCTGATTAAGCATTTGTACAGCCCGGGGCTATTGCATCGCTCACAATGACAGCTGCGGCCCGGGTGTATCTGTAGTTTGCAGGCAACGTATCATAACGTCTGTTTAGCCCCGGCACCTGTGGCCGGGGTTTTATTATCTTTTTAGTGTGCCGAATATGAATAAGGCACAAGTTTAAGGAAATCCATTATGGCACAAACCAACAGCGACATAGCATTCCGTTTGGACCGGCCGCTGGATGAGCAGACATTCAAGAAGGTTGTAGCCGACGCCGGGTACTCGCAGACCCAACTTGCTAAAACCCTCGGCCTTTCAAGCCCTCATGAGCGCCAGGACCTCGAAGTCGTCTATCGGCGCGTCAAAGCGGACAGCCCTTACAATATCCTTGTTCGACTGTTTCGTCTCGGCCGGAAGGTCGATGGGGCCGTATTTCGACAGTATCTGCCGGGGGTTGATATCGAGACCCTTGCCGCTGTCGGACTGCTGAGCCGTGAAAATGGCATGGTTTTTTCAAATGTCAACCTGACCCCCTATCATGACCTTCTGCTGGCCAGTGATTTTGGGCCGGAGATTAATCGCCAAATGTCGTCCGACCACGTCCTCGGCGTGGGGGCCGCTTCGGTCACACTTGCCGGCTTAACCGTTCGCCGAAAGGTCGCAAAGGCCCTTGACCTCGGCACCGGTGCCGGCATACAGGCCTTTCTCGCCGCCCGACACACCGGCCGCGTCATCGGGACCGATACGAACCTGCGGGCATTGAATTTTGCCGCTTTCAACGCCCGTCTGAATCAAATAAAGGGTATCGAGTGGCGCAACGGCAGCTTCTATGAACCGGTCGCCGACGAGCAGTTCGATTTGATTGTATCCAACCCTCCCTACGTGATTTCCCCGGAGTCCCGATTTGTATTTCGCGATACCGATTTGCCGGCCGATGCCGTTTCCCGCCAGGTTTTACACGGTGCCGGGGACAGACTTAGCGAAGGAGGTTTGGCATGCGTGTTGTTTAACTGGCATCATCATGACGACGCCGATTGGGCCGCTCGACCCCTGGGCTGGGTCAGCGACACCGGTTGCGACAGTTGGCTGCTGTGCTTCAAGACCGCAGACCCCTTGACATACGCAGCCGATTGGCTCAAAACCGGAGAAGGGCGGGACTCTCCCGACTACGGACGATACCTCGATGAATGGATGGCTTACTATGAAAAAATGGGTATCGGACAGATTAGTGCCGGCGCGATGTTTATCCGCAAGAGAAGCTCAGAAGCAAACTGGAGTCGCTCAGACAAAATCGAAAAGGGTCGTACTGTGGGCGAATGTGGCCGGCAGGTGGAACGTATCTTTGCCGCAGAGGACCTGCTCAGGTCTCTCGATGATGACCGACAATTGCTTGACCATCGGCTCATCTTCGACAAACACCACCTTCTCGAGCACCAGTTGACTGTCGAGAACGGACGCTGGGTCGTCCAGGTGGAACGTCTTCACACCGACAAAGGAATTTCTTTCTCCGGACGGGTTGACATGTATATTGCGAATTTGCTGGCTGGTTGCAACGGCTGCCGCACTTTACGTGAGCTGATTAAAACCGTCGCCGATCGGGAACAAACCGATCCGGAGAAATTTACATCGGCCTGCCTGGGTGTGGTTCGAAAGCTTATGCGGTCGGGTTTTCTTAGTTCGGTCGATGTATCCGGCAGGGCCGACCAATAATAGTACAGTGTGCGAATCTGCGGTGTACTCGCCTGCAGAACACCTGCGTTTGAGCAGAAACCCGCCCCTTAGTATGATGTTGCGCAGCACAACTTGTTTTGTATGCAGAATACGAAGCCGGCAACCAAAGGAACTCTTTATTTGTTACTGCTTAGAAAACTAAAAAATAAGTTGACAAAATACAACAATCTAATTAAGAGTAATAATCAAAGTTGCGGCAGATAAAAGGGGTGTTGAATATGGCTTTCCGCCCGTTTTTTCCTGCCTATTAACCGATGGCGGGCAGAAATAATGAACTTAAGGAACTTAATGCGATGCCCGGATAGCAAGCTGCATGGGGACGGGTTTAAGTCTCAAGTGTGTTTTTTCAGAGAAATCCTGTGCAATGCGGTGTTTTATCCGGCGTAAGCCAAACCGTTGAAAGGATAAGCTAATGGCTGAAATTAACCGTGTGGCATTGTTCGGAAAGCTCAACAGTCTGGGCTATAAAGCTATCGAAAGCGCAACGATTTTTTGCAAGATGCGGGGCAATCCTTACGTGGAATTGGTTCACTGGCTCCATCAGATATTAAAATCACCCGACTCAGACCTGCACCGTATCATACGGCACTTTGAAATAGATGCTTCCAGGCTGGCAAAGGATATGACCGAGCAGCTTGACGCGCTGCCGCGAGGCTCTACTTCGATTTCAGACCTGTCCTCGCACCTTGAAGAGGCGGTGGAGCGAGGCTGGGTTTACGGTTCTCTTTTGTTCGGAGAGTTGCAGGTTCGCACAGGCCATTTGATAGTGGGTATGCTAAAGACAAACCACCTTAAAAACGTCCTGCTGAACATTTCGAAAGAGTTCGGCAAGATTAAGCTGGAGCAGTTGACCGACGATTTTGCCAAAATCGTAGCCGGTTCACCTGAACAGAGCCTTTCTGCAAAAGACGGCTCTTCGGCTGCCGCTGTAACCGAGGACGAGTCCGGCGCCGGGCCGATGGCGCCGGCGGCAATGGGTAAACAGGAGGCCCTGGCGAAGTTCTCGGTTGACCTTACCGAAAAGGCACGAAGCAGTGATATGGACCCGATTGTGGGACGGGATGAGGAAATACGCCAGATAGTTGATGTTCTGATGCGCCGGCGACAGAACAATCCGATCCTTACCGGCGAAGCCGGAGTCGGCAAAACGGCGGTAGTAGAGGGCTTCGCTCAGAGAATCGCTCAGGGTGAAGTCCCGCCTTCGCTTCAGGACGTTACCCTGCGTGTATTGGATGTCGGCTTACTCCAGGCCGGTGCGAGCATGAAAGGTGAATTTGAAAACCGCCTGCGCCAGGTCATAGAAGAGGTTCAAAGCTCACCTAAACCAATCATCCTGTTCATTGATGAGGCGCATACCCTTATCGGTGCCGGAGGTGCGGCGGGAACCGGCGATGCAGCCAACCTGCTCAAGCCGGCGTTGGCTCGCGGGACCTTGCGGACCATAGCAGCTACAACCTGGTCCGAGTATAAGAAATATATCGAAAAGGACCCGGCACTGACCCGGCGGTTCCAGGTAATCAAGGTCGATGAACCGGACGAAACAAAGGCTATTATTATGATGCGGGCGCTTGCTTCCTGTCTTGAAAAACACCACAGGGTGCAGATACTGGACGAAGCTCTCGAGGCGGCCGTCCGTCTTTCGAAACGTTATATCCCCGCCCGCCAGCTACCCGATAAAGCCGTGAGTCTGACCGATACTGCATGTGCAAGAGTAGTCATAACTCAAAACGCCGTACCGCCCGAGTTGGATGACTGCCGAAGACGAATCCAGGCTTTGGAAACCGAGCTGGAAATTATCGACAACGAGATTGCAACGGGTATGGAACGTGAGGCGCATCGTGCCGAGACGCTCGAGAAGCTCGACACAGAACGCCAAAGACAGACCGAGCTGGAGAGCCGCTGGGAAAGTGAGAAAAAAATCGTCGATTCAATTTTGGACATTCGCGCCAAATTACGCAAAATCCCCGACGGTACTATTGAAGATGCACAAAGTGCAGATAAACGAGCACCTAAGGATGAGGCGGAAAAATCCGAAGTTCCTGAAGAAAAAGCGGACGAATCCACCGAGCAGCCGACTGAACAAGACCGCGCCGAGTTGCTCAAAGATCTCAAGGAACTGCAAAAACAGCTAACTGAGATTCAGGGTGAGACACCTCTCATTTTACCCTGCGTAGATTCCCAGGCCGTCAGTGCCGTTGTAGCTGACTGGACGGGCATTCCGGTCGGGGGGATGATGAAGAACGAAATCGAATCCGTCCTGAATCTGGCTGATACGCTCAAGAAACGGATTATCGGTCAGGACCACGCGGTCGAAGCGGTCGCAAAACGCATCAGAACATCCCGTGCCGGCATCGAAAATCCGAATAAGCCCATCGGCGTCATGTTTTTCGTCGGGCCAAGCGGTGTGGGTAAGACCGAAACCGCCCTTGCCCTGGCTGAAGCGATGTACGGCGGCGAGGACAACCTGATAACGATTAACATGAGTGAGTTCCAGGAGGCCCATACCGTATCAACGCTCAAAGGCTCGCCTCCCGGTTATGTCGGTTATGGTGAAGGCGGTGTTCTCACCGAGGCCGTAAGACGCCGGCCCTACAGCATCGTTTTGTTAGATGAAGTCGAAAAGGCCCATCCCGATGTACATGAAATTTTCTTCCAGGTCTTCGACAAGGGCAGGATGGAAGATGCCGAAGGACGGCTGATTGACTTTAAGAACACGATTATTCTGCTGACAAGCAACGTCGGCACAGACCTGATTATGAATATGTGCAAAGACCCCCAACTGATGCCGGACCCCGATGGAATATGCAAGGCACTTCGCGACCCCTTGTTGAAGGTCTTTCCGCCGGCACTGCTCGGCCGGTTGGTCGTTGTGCCGTATTACCCTATTACCGACAAGAACCTGCAGGCGATTATCAAATTGCAGTTGGGCCGTATTGCCCGGCGTACCGAGGCAAACCATAAGATACCCTTTAGTTATACCGACAAGGTTGTCGAACTAATCGCCTCTCGCTGCACCGAGGTTGAAAGCGGTGCGCGGATGGTCGATGCAATCGTAACCCATACTCTGCTTCCCGCTATCAGCGAGGAACTGTTAAAACGTCTTATGGAAGGCAAAACGGCAAAACGCGTGCACATAGGAACAAAAAAAAGCGAGTTTACTTATTCGTTCGACTAACTCCGATTGGTTTTAAGGACCGGCCGCTCCGAAGGCGATATTTATTGCAGGGGACCGACGCTTGGCGTAAAATGAGGTTTGCCGGATTTAAGGTAATCAGCCATGGCAAAAAGGACACAAAAACATAAAGACGTAGCGGTTGGGACGCCTTTGGGTGAGGATGTCCTTTTGCTGACGAGGATGTCTGCCACCGAGCAGCTTGGCCGGCCTTTTGAATATGAGCTTGAACTTGTCAGCGAGAGACTCGACATCAAAGCCTCTGAAATTGTCGGCAAGAACGTAACCGTCCGTCTTAATCTGTTAAGTGGTGAGGTTCGCTATTTTAACGGCTTTGTCAGCAGATTCTTACAGACACCATCTTCGGGCGATGAGGCACAGTACCAGGCGACAGTTGTTCCCTGGCTGTGGTTCCTGACCCGAACCGCCGACTGCCGAATCTTCCAGGAGATGACCGTTCCTGATATTATCAAGCAGGTCTTCAGCGACTATGGATTTACCGATTTTTTTGATGACAAGGGTCTAAGCGGAAAATATCGAACCTGGCCGTATTGTGTCCAGTACCGGGAGACCGGCTTTAACTTCGTCAGCAGGCTTATGGAGCAGGAAGGAATATACTATTTCTTCACACACGAAAACGGCAAACATACCCTCAATCTGGCCGACTCGGCAAGCGCACACGAAGCTTACCCCGGATATGAAGAAATCAAATACCGCCCGTACAAGGCCGAGGAAGACAAAGAGGTTATTTCCAGATGGACCACCGAGACCCGCCTTCAGCCCGGCTCTTACGCCCTGAACGATTTTGACTTCGAGAATACACAAAAGGACCTGCAGACAAGGTCCAAGATTGACCGCGACCACGAACTATCGACATTTGAGATATTCGATTATCCCGGCGAATACACCGAGACCGGTGACGGTGAAAACTATGCCAGAATGCGGATTGAGGAGCTGCACAGTCAGTATGAAGTTGCAACGGCCCTGTCCGACGCCCGCGGCATCAGCACAGGCTGCACTTTCACACTGAAAGAATGCACACGCCAGGACCAGAACAAAAAATATTTGATTGTTTCTGCAGATTACAAGATTGATGCAGGCAGCTACGAATCGGGTGCGGAGGGTGGCGAGGCCGCTTATTCCTGCAGCTTCACCGCCATTGATGTCCAACAGCCTTTCCGCTCGCTCAGCATAACGTCCAAACCGTCTATCCGCGGCCCCCAGACGGCATTCGTGGTCGGCCCTTCCGGGGAGGAGATTTACACCGACCAGTATGGCCGGGTAAAGGTGCAGTTCCACTGGGACCGCCGTGCCTCGGGAGATGAAAACAGCTCCTGCTGGATTAGGGTTGCCCAGCTCTGGGCCGGCAAAAAGTGGGGGGCGATGTATATACCCCGCGTCGGCCAGGAGGTTATTGTCGAATTCCTCGAAGGAGACCCCGACCAGCCGATTATAACCGGGAGGGTGTATAATGCCCAGGCCAAGCCGCCTTATGACCCGAAAACCGACAAGACAATATCAACCATCAAATCCAATTCGAGTAAAGGCGGCGGCGGATTTAACGAGATCCGGCTCGAGGACAAAAAGGACAAGGAGCAAATCTTCATCCATGCACAAAAAGACCACGATGTTCGTGTGGAGAACGACCTGAAGGAGTGGGTCGGCAACGAAAGACATCTGATTGTGAAGCAAGACCAGATTGAGCAGGTCGATGGTGATAAGCATCTGACCGTTGCGGGAGACCAGAACGAAAAGATAGACGGTACGATTTCCATCGAGGCCGGTTCAGATATACAGAAAAAAGCAGGTATGAATTACGGTTTTGAAGCGGGAAGCAACATTCACATAAAAGGCGGGATGAACGTTATTATTGAAGCCGGGATGCAGCTAAGCATAAAGGCCGGCAGTTCATTCGTTGACCTCGGCCCGGCAGGTGTGTCAATCTCCGGAACACTTGTAAATATCAACAGCGGCGGAGCCGCCGGCTCAGGTGCAGGCTCCTCGCCGGATGCGCCAAAGACGCCCGAAGAAGCTGACCAGGCCGAACCTGGCGAGACCGCCGAACCGCCGATAGCAAGGCAGTACAGTCCCCAGGCGGTAACATTGCAGTCATCTGCTGTCAGCGGTACGCCCTTCTGTGAACAATGTGAAAAGGCCAAGAAAAAGAAAGCCAAGAAAAAATAGTCAATCACCCTGGCTGGAAAGGTGCAATGAATAAAGAAGCTGTAGTTAAGTCCCTTCACCAGCATTTGTTTTCGCAGTTTGATACGAATGTTTATGCGGTTATCGACGGCGCTTCGGTGCCGGAACTGGAGCTGCCTCGATTGTTGTGGAGACTTAAGCCCGAGCACGTCTGTCTTTACCGCGGCCAGCTTGAACCCGATATGGCCGAGGCCGCCCCCTACCTTGTCAAGCTCGAATATGACCACCCTTTCACCAGACTGGTTCTTGAAAAGGGCTGGGGCAAACACTGGGGGATTTTTGCACTAACGGACGTCGGGACCGACCTTCGCAGGATGCGAACTCATTTTCGTAAATTCCTGATGGTACTCAATCCCGAGGGTAAGACTATTTACTTTCGCTATTACGACCCGCGCGTGCTGAGGGTTTATCTGCCCACCTGTAACGCCGAAGAGATGGAAATGGTTTTTGGGCCTGTAAGCTGTTATATCCTGGAGGACGAAGACCCCGGTTTTCTTCTGCAGCTTTTGGGCGACGAGGAAAAAGTCCGCGTAGAAAAAACGAAACTCTCGCAATTATAGATATTTTGAGATTATGCTGAAAATCAGAAAAGAACAATATGAAGAACTCGCAAAAGTCGCCCTGAAACAGTTTGAGAACACTATGGTCGAACATATCCAGGCCCATTTCCCCAAACCAGCTCAGATTTCGGGCGAAAAGGCTGTCCGAACTACCATCCAGTACGGCTTTGAACGATCGAAGACCTACGGCTTTAAAACGGAACATGAGGTGTGTCTATATATAGACCTAATGATTATACTTGGTAGCGGTTTCGACACAGAACCGCAACTACCATGGATCAGCCAGCTCCTGAAAAGTGAAGATTTTTCGAATGCCTCAAAGAAAATTGAAGCCCTTTATGACAAGGTTCTTGAATACCTTGACCGCGTTGTCGGCAAAGATGAGGTCCTCCCTGTAAAGGCCATGCGGAAATTTCAGCAATATTCGACGGCCCAACTCGATCACAAGTTCAAGAACAATCTTGTACAGGATGCCATTGATTTTTTCCGCATCATATGGCCTGATAAATGTCAATGCATAGGTAACGCCGCCCTTGTGCAGATGTTCAAAGAGGGGAATAAATTAGCAAAAGAGCATGGAATTAGTGTTTCGAGCGGAATAGGTATCTACTCAACGTTCATGTTCATTCTGGGCCATCAATTTGCTCGCGACCCTATGTATCCCTGGGCTTGCGATATTCTCGATGACAGCTCGATTATCGGCCCCACCGAAAAAATTAATCGCCTGCATGCCAAGACAATTGAGATATTAAAAAAGTCACTGGAGTAAACGATTATAGTTAATGTGAGACTAAGTTATGTCAAGATGTAGACGCCCAAGCAGAGATTCCGGCAGCAGGAGGCAGGCAGGCTCCACAACCGAAGAATGCCCGCTTCGGCAAAATCCCATTGTCTCGGTGAAGGTGTTGGACGGCGGTGAAACAGAAGCAACCGGTGCCGTCCAACAGTATGTAAATCTACCTGAAGAGAATAAGTGGGTTTCAGATGGCATCGAAAATATTGACCGCCTCACAAACCTGATACGCGCCAAGGTGCGTTTCACCCGTGAAGGCGCTGAGAGGTTCAGGATTCGCATCATACCAGGTGACAGTAACGCCACGTATTCCGATGATGAAAAGGGGCGCAATAACGACTACGATTATAGGCCGCAGCGGGAGCAAACGGTTACGACCGAAGCTGACGGTACAAAGGTCCTGGAAGATCAATTCTCACTCGCTGTCGCCGGCGGTAATTCATATACACTTGAGGCCGAGGATGACCACGGTAACACAGTACAATCAGATGAAATCCAGGTTCGACGCCGCGTGTTTCTCCAGGAAATCAAGATGGAAGGCGCTCCATGTGCCTCGAGTTTGAGCACCTTTACCGGAGAATTTACAAACCATCATCTCCAGATTATACAGCTTCCATCTGTACAGATGGCTCGAATCGAGAACCTTGGAGCCGACAGCACACCATTCGAAAATGCCGCCAGAAATGCTTATAGAAGCTCCCAAGGGAAAAACAAGGAACCCTATTGTGTTGCGATAGGCTATACAGACCACGAAGCCGTAAAGGATGCTAATGTAACTCTAAACTACAACAATATGCGGGTTGGCCCGGGACAAGGCCCATTATCGCTGGGCATCGTTAATGCTGCCGGTAACCATGGTTATTTGTGGAATAACATTGTTACAGGTGAAGGTTGGTTTGTCTCGGCGAGTTTCCTTGAGAACGGAGCTGCCGAATCCGCCAGAGTCAATATTTTGGAGGGTAAGTGTACCTCCGTACAGGCTTCAGGTTTCCCGGCTGACATGTGTGATAGCGTGCGCGTAGTCGTCTCCGACCTGACAACAACTGTCAAACAAGGCACCGTTCGCCTGGTAGTTAATGTTGTAAATCGCATGCGAGGCGGATTGAGCTTCACTGATAGTAATCTAATCTGCGTCTGTACTCGGGCTTGGTGGTCAACGGTTTCAGAGGCCGACCAGAACCAAACCATGATCCATGAAATGGGACATAAGATAGGAATGGTACCAAACAACGATGACCTCGACCGTCTGCCCAACCAGTATGACGACAGCGGCCATGTCGGCTCACATTGCCATGCAGGAGTGTCTGCTATGGCAAATTACAGTGGAGCCACAGGCTCAACCTGTGTGATTTTCGGTGCTTGCAACGGCCGAACCGCTTTCTGTACCGACTGTGCAGGCGCAGTCAAAAAGCAAGATGTCAGTTCGGGTTGGAGTGCATTTTGATTAAGGTCAAAATAAATAATCCATTATTCAAGTTGACTGTTCTGGCCGTTGTGTTAGGGCTGCTAACAGCTTGTGATAGCCGAGAACACTCCACCCAATCTCAGAAAGGAGATAAAATGGCAATACCAGATGAAATGTTTAAGAATATCCAAACCGGCTCACTCGAGCCGAATCCATGCTCACCGAAGGAACCGGATGCCTCATTTCGAGGAATTCTCATTAACGCTCCTAAACAGGTGACTTTTAAGAAAGGGCAGAGTATTGGGCGATTGGGAGCCTTTGCCATGATCCCTATTTGCGGATACTATCACCTGAACGTACCCAGCCCGCCGAAATACAATAACATCTTCGAGGCAATGACACTCGTGGCCATCAATACCGAGACAAAAAAAATGTATGCTAAACCAATGATGGAGCCGGATACCGTGATACCACCACCAAGACGTGAGCCACCTCCAAGAGAAGTGGTTGCAAATATCTCCGTCGCAGGTTATTTTAATCCTAATCTTGCCGACTACGTAACGCTGCCACAGGTGCCCGGTATATATGATATACATGTGGAACTGGAAGAAATGAAATCCAATTCCGTTCAAATCAAACTTGTGGAAGAAAAGTAAGGAAAACCCAATGCCGCCGGCGGCAAGACTTACTGATATGCATACCTGTCCGATGTTCGATGGGCCCAAACCCCACGTAGGTGGGCCTATTACCGGGCCGGGTGTATCAACGGTCATGATTGGCTTTATGCCGGCTGCGGTCCTGGGCGACATGGCTACATGTGCCGGCCCCCCAGACACGATTGTCAAGGGTTCTGCAACCGTAATGATAGGTTTTAAGCCCGCCGCCCGCATGGGCGATAACTGTGCTCACGGCGGCGCAATCGTCGCCGGCTGTCCTACCGTCATGATAGGCGGATAATTTCTTGTATCACAGGATTTGCCCGATTCGGATTATCTGACACACTCAATCCCGCTGAAATGACCACAACGCCCCGGTTGCAGACATGTTCATGTAACTGTCTCAAAATGTGTGGTTGAGGTATAAAAAATAAGGTCTCCTTGCCGATATTAACTAAAAAAACGGTAAGGAGGAGACCGAAAATGATTCGTTACATTGTTCCATCGAGAAGTTTTTGCCTCTGCTGGACTGCAGAGGCTCCAAAAGCACTATAGAAAGAGATGTCGCTGCTGCCGCAAGGGCGTTTTGTGGAAGGTTAATCAGCTCTTGCAGCATATCGAAAAGAGTTGGGAATCCATCAGTAACGACAGTGGTGATAGGACTAACAACGCAACGGAGCGTATTATAGGTTTGACTTATAAGATCAGGACCAGGACGATGCGAGGTTTTAAGAGTTTGTATAAGGTTTTGGCACATCCTTATTTATCCGAGTTCCTCCAAGTTGTGGATGGCGTATGTGATTTGCGAAAAATAGTTTGAGAAGCAGAGATTAGGGCATTTTCCGAAAATTTCCCCCACAATCTTCGGGACGATTATAATGGTTCAAAAGACTGGCATTAAATCGCTCAAGGGTGTATAATGATTCAGTATGGAAACGGGTCTTTTTTTAGTCGTACTGATACTTTACACATCGGCTGCTGTGGTGGGTGTGCGCCGGCTGAGCAGGGGGCGGGACAGATGCGGATGGCTGTTGACGGCACTTATAGCATTGGGGGTGTCTCTTGAATCCCTGATTTTGGTTTTCCGGGCAATAGTTACCGGCTCTTTTCCTCTGACGGGCCTGTTTGAGTCAATGATATTTCTGACAGTTGCCTTAGGGCTGACCTTCCTTGTTTTCAGTGCCGCGGTTCGCCAGGTATGGTTTGGCGCGGTGATGGCGCCGCTGATATGGACAACGGCGCTGCTGTCCGGGTTAGTAGCCCAGCCTGCGAGCCGGTTGCAGTCGGCGGCACAAACGCCCTGGGTCATAGCTCATGGTATGGCAATGGTATTGGCTGCGGGAATGATAGGGCTTGCGGCTGGTACGGCGGCCCTTTTTCTGGTCAGCCGGCGGCGCCTTAAGCACAAGCAGTTACAAAAGCTTCTTGGCAGGATGCCGAGCATCGAGAAACTTGAAGATATGAATCTGTTTGGCTTAAGGGCCTGTCTTGTGCTGATGACATTTGGTCTGGTAACAGGAATCGGCACGGCAATGGTCAGGTCGGCGGTTCTGGGAATAAGTGCGTTTGAGTGGCTTATTGATGCGAAAATCGTTCTTATCGGTGTAGTGTGGCTTTTATTGGCTTTTATACTGGGTTTTCGCAAAGCGGCTGCTCTGAAGGGAAGGGTAACGGCCTGGATAACAGTAGCCGCCTTTTTGTTGATAATGTTCGCCTTTGTGGGAACGGCGATTTTCTGTGGTTCTAAACATGATTTCAGAGCAGACAAAACGAACAGGATTGAAACACGGCAATAGCTTTTTAAGATGGATATTTTACTTATAGGCCTGAACCATAAGACCGCGTCAGTCGATATTCGCGAGCGTGTGGCCTTCGATGAGGCTGCGACGATTGATGCGCTGCGACGTCTGAAAAATTTATACCCCGACGGAGAATTTGTTCTTCTTTCGACGTGCAACCGTGTCGAATTGTATTGTGCCGTCGCCCGGTCGGGTGGACCTTGTTCGGATGACCTGGGCGGGTTTCTTGCCGGTTATCACGGCCTTAAATATGAAGACTTAAAAAGCTTTCTGTACACGTATGGCAACGAAGAATCCGTACGTCATCTCCTGACGGTTACTTCGAGCCTTGACAGCATGGTTGTCGGTGAGCCGCAGATTACCGCACAGGTCAAGGAAAGCTATCGCTTAGCTTGTCTTGCCGGAAGTACCGGTAAAATTTTGAACCGGCTTTTTCACAGTGCATTCGGCACAAGCAAGGATATTTATACCCGTACCTCGATAACCAACAGGCGTGTCAGCGTTGCGGGTGTTGCCGTAGAGCTGGCCAGGCAGCTTTTTACTGATGTTGCATCGGCGAAAGTTATTGTAATAGGTGCCGGCCAGATGGGGGAGCTGCTCATCGCACACCTTCTGGACGTCAAGTGTAAGGATATAACCGTTATCAACAGGTCATACGAACGTGCTCAAAAGATAGCACAGAGGCACCGGATACAAGCCGACAAATGGGATACACTCAATGAGCATATCACCAAAGGCGATATCGTAGTGGCGGCGGCGACGGCCACCGGCCGTTACCTTTTTGACAAAAAGGGGTTTTCGCCGGTGGCGGCCCAAAGGCGGGGCACGACCTTACTGGTCGTTGATATTGCGGTGCCTCGAAATTTCGAACCTTCGATAAATGAACTCGAAAACGTTTATCTTTATTGTGTTGACGACCTCGCACAGGTGGTGCGGGAAAACATCAACCTGCGGGAAGATGATATTGAACAGGCTCTTGAGATAATCTTCGGGAAGGTTCGGGAGTTTATAAGTTGGTTCGAGACAAAAGACATTGGGCCAGTAATCGGCCGAATCAGGGACAGTTTCGAAAAGATCAGCAGCAGGGAACTGGAGCGTTTTTTTGTCGGCAACCGTGCGGCTGCAACCTGCAGGATTGCATTAAAGGCGATGGTGGGCCGTATCGTAAAAAAGCTTCTGCATTGCGTCATCAAAAACATTAATACGGTAGCGAAGGAGCAGGGTTCCGATAAGGCAGAGGAACTGGCTTGCAGCATAGCAAAGCAGGCCGAAAAGATAGCGGCTGACGAAGAAAACAGAAGTTGAAGGATTTCTTGCGGTAATTTTGCAAATAATGAAGTTCAGAGGTGGTTACGACATATTTCTTTCGGGCAGACCGGACGGGATAACAGAAATCCCGCCCGAACCGCCGATGCTGTATATCCCGCTTCGGAGCGGTCGATTCGAATTCAGTGAGCTTTGTGTCAACGAAGGCGAGCCTGTCAGGGGAGGAGATGTATTAGCCAAAGACCCCGAGAACTTCTCTGTTCCATTGTTGGCGCCTCGTGCAGGAGTTGTTCGACTGAAAAAGGCGCACAGACACATAGTTCTTGAAGACATTTCAAAAACCGATTTTGCTTATTCCGAGCAGGGAGGCCGAACTCATATTGCCGACCGCATCGGTGAAGCGGGTATTAAGCGTTATAAGCTGTTGGAACTGGGTGCATGGCAGTTTTTTTCCGACGCCTGCACCGGTTCATTGCCCGACCCGATGGGCACTCCACAGGCGGTAATAGTATCAACTGTCAGCCTGGAGCCGTTTGTATCCAGGGGTGATGTGCAGTTTCGTGAGAGGCTTCTGGACTTCAGCAGGGGTCTGGAGCACCTTCAGTCGCTTCTGGAATATCAGCCGATGTACCTGGTTATGCCGGACATAAACTCGGAATTTGCCGAAGAGGTTCGCCGACATATACGCGGCTGGGCGTGGGCAAAACTTATAGAGATTCCGATGAAATATCCTTTTGACAATCCGGCTATTCTTGCAGGAAACCTGGGTTTACGAGCCGGGGGCGACAGTATCTGGTTTGTACGAACCGATGGGGTTTTAGCCGTTGACTGCGCCCTTACTTTATCGAAGCCGTGTCTTGACAGGATTATTTCGATTGGAGGCCCGGCGGTTGAGTCGCCCGTTCACATTAAGGTTATGACCGGCTATCCCGTAGAGGCAATTCGCAGCCGGTGTACATCCGATGTTTCGTACAGGATAATCAACGGCGGGGTGTTTACCGGTGAGACTGTGGATTCCGAGACGCTGGGGCTTGACAGCGAGTGCACCGGCATTACCGTTCTTGCCGAACACACCGAACGCGAGTTTCTGGGTTTTATGCATCCCGGGCCCGACCGAAGCAGTTACGCCGGCTGTTTTTTAAGTTCGCTCAGGGCAAAGTTCAGCGAGGCTTTTTCCACCGCGATGCGTGGCGAGCCTCGTCCGTGTGTATCGTGCAATTTTTGCGAGGAGGTGTGTCCCGCCGGTATTATGCCTTATTTGCTGCACAAGTACCTTTACGGCGGGCTGATTGAGCAAGTGGAGCAGGCGGGCGTTGACCTTTGTGTCGAGTGCGGTTTGTGTTCTTTTGTTTGCCCTTCCAAGCTCGACCTGAGAAGGGAGTTTATCGAAGCCAAGGCCCTTATTGCAAAGGAAAAAGAAGAAATTCGTCGGGAACAGTTGGAGAAAGAGCGCCACCGGCTTGCCGAGGAGGCCCGGAGAAAAGCCGCAAAGGAGGCCGAGTATTGAGATTTCTTCTTGAAAGATTCAGGATGATGCGGCCTGCCTTTGAAAACGGCGGCAGGCTAAGGGCCTTTAAGCCGGTCTTCGATGCGATGGAGAACTTCTTCTTCGCCCCCGCCGCCGTTACCAGGACGGCTCCGCATATTCGCGACCCGCTTGATATTAAACGTTTTATGTCTATGGTAATAATTGCCCTTTTGCCGAGCCTGTTTACCGCGTTTTACTTTTTCGGGTGGCGGCTTGTGTCTATGATTGTGGTTTCATACGCAGCCGGCGGGGCGGTGGAAGTAGCCTTTGCCGTGATTCGAAAACACGACATCAATGAAGGCTTTTTGGTAACTGGGATGCTTTTTCCGTTGATTCTTCCTCCTACGCTGCCTCTTTGGATGGTGGGGGCGGGTGTGATTTTCGGGGTGTTTGTCGGCAAGGAATTGTTCGGAGGGACGGGCCGGAATATTTTCAATCCTGCTATTGTCGGTCGCTGCTTTTTGGCGATTGCATATCCTGCGGCGATGTCGGGCAACTGGATAAGTGCCGGCGGCAAATGGCCCGGTAGAATGCTCGAATATGTAACAGCTTCGAATATTGATGCCGTTAGTACGGCGACTCCGCTGGTATTGGCAAAACAGGGACAGCTCGTTGGTTTGTCAAAGTTGCTCGTCGGCAATATATCCGGGAGCCTGGGTGAGACATCGGCTGTTGCCGCTGTGTTAGGTGGTGTGTTTTTGATTCTTACCCGTGTATCGAACTGGCGCACAGTTGTCGGCACGCTCGGTTCGGCGGCGGTTCTGGCCGGGGTTCTTCACTACAGCCAGCCGGACAGATTTGCCCCCGTCCTTTGGCATCTTTGCGCGGGTAGTTTGCTGTTCGGGGCCTTTTTCATGGCGACAGACCCGGTTACAAGCCCGGCTACGAATGCAGGCAAATGGTTTTATGGAATTATAATAGGTGTAACAACCATGCTGATAAGAAATTTCACAGGTTATGTCGAAGGTGTGATGTTTGGCATTCTGTTAGGCAACATTGCTTCGCCTGTTATTGACGAGGTTGTTATTAAGGTTCGTCTTGGGAGGTTAAGGCTTGAAAAAGGGTAGCTGCTACACACTCGTTTATGCGGGCGTTTTAGGCTCGGTGTGTGCGCTGCTTTTGACGGCGGCTTCGAGTTTTACCGCCCCTTACAGGCTCGCCAACGCCGATGCCGAGATGAAGCGAAATATCTTGGATGTATTGGCGGTTCGGTATCCGCCGGATGCTTCATCTGAGCAATTGCTGGAGATTTTTACAGATAGGGTCAAACAGGAAGGTCCCGGCGAACTGACTTTGTACAGATATATTCCGCCTGAAGGTTCGGATGAAGTTGAACGTTTGGCGGTTGCTTTTGAAGGGCCCGGCCTGTGGGGGCCGATAAAGGGCTTTCTTGCATTAGGCTCTGATTTGAAAACTATCAGGGGGCTGACTTTCTATGAGCAGGAAGAGACGCCGGGCTTGGGCGGCGAGATTGCCTCACAGTTTTTTCTCAGTCAGTTCGAGGGGAAAAAAATTATGGATGAGGCCGGCAATGTCGGAATCAAAATAAAAAGCGGCGGCCCGTCCGCTGTAAACCGGGTCGATGCGATAACCGGAGCGACTATGACCTGCGATAAGGTTGAAGCGATACTGAATGAAGCGGCACGTAAAATTGCAAAGGAGTTCGGTAAAGAAGATGGCAAATAATCAGCCACCAATTGTTCCGTGCAGTAAAGGGCTTTGCGGCGGCAGGGGTCTTTTAACATTAAAACAAGGGGCCTGGTCGAACAATCCCCTTGCGATTCAGATGTTGGGGATTTGCTCGGCTCTTGCGGTTACGAATCGCCTGGAAAGCTCACTGGTAATGGGCGCAGCTTTAATCTTCGTCTGTGCCGGCTCCAGTTTATTTGTTTCTCTGCTTCGGAAATATACACCGCATCGTATCCGAATGATAGTTGAGGTAGCCATTATAGCAACCTTTGTCATCCTGTTCGATGAGTTCCTCAAGGCCTTTTACTGGGATATGTCAAAACAATTAGGCCCATACGTCGGGCTTATCATAACCAACTGTATCGTTATGGGCCGGGCCGAGGCCTTCGCCCTGCAGAATCCCCCGCTTCTATCGGTCATCGACGGAGTCGCAAACGGCCTGGGCTATGCGGTCATACTTGCGGTTATCGGATTTTTCAGGGAGCTTTTCGGCTCCGGACAGGTTTTCGGCTGCGTTGTGCTCGGCAGCCAATGGTACACGCCGAATCAACTGATGATATTGGCTCCGGGGGCGTTTTTAGCTCTGGGGATTGTTATAGCGGTTTTCAATGCGCTTAAAGGCCCGCAGCCCGAGGAGAAAAATAAATGACGGAAACATCGGCAATAGTGATTCTGATAGCGGCGATACTGACGAACAATATACTCTTGACGAACTTTCTTGGGATGTGCTCTTTTGTCGCCTGTTCCGGCCAGATTAGAACGGCTGTGGGGCTGGGCACCGCTGTTACATTTGTCCTCACGATGACAACGATGATTAACTATGCAATATATCATCTCCTGCTCGTGCCGGCGGGTCTTGTGCATCTGCAGTTCATCGTTTTTATAGCGGTGATTGCGGCGTTTGTTCAGTTTGTCGAGATGTTTGTGGAGCGTTTCAGCCCGAAGCTCTACTTTGCTCTTGGGATTTTCCTGCCGTTGATTACGGTGAATTGTGCGATCCTGGGTGCGTCTCTGTTTATGGTGATTCGAGGGTATAACTTCGCGCAAGCCGTAGGCTTTGGTTTCGGTGCCGGTGTAGGGTGGGCGCTGGCGATTATTCTGATGGCGGGCTTGAGACAAAAAATGAATTATAGCGATATCCCAGAACCTTTTCGCGGGGTGCCTGTTACAATGATTGTAACATGTGTGCTTGCGATGGCGTTTATGGGCTTTGCAGGGATGGTTTCTATCCAGTAGGGGTAATGAATGGTTTATTTGTGGTCGGTGTTATCTCTGGCAGGTTTGACAACGGCATTGGCGACTTTGCTGATGGTAGCCGAGCGCCGGCTTGTAAGTTATGGTATTTGCCGGCTGGACATTAACGCCGGGGAGGAGCCGTTAGATGTCGAAGGCGGCCAGAGTTTGCTTTCGGCACTTTATGCCAACGAGATTTTTATCCCTTCGGCGTGTGGGGGCAAAGGGACGTGCGGACACTGTAAAATCAACGTTATATCGGGGGGCGGACCGGTGCTGCCTACCGAAACACCCTATCTTTCCCGCAAAGAGATTCGCTCAAACGTTCGTTTGGCCTGCCAGGTAAAGATTCGCGAGGATATATACGTTCGGATACCTGAGGAGCTTTTGAATATTAAAATGTACACCTCCACAGTCGAAAGCGTCGGCGACCTTACTCATGACATCAAGGAGATACGTTTGCGGCTTGAGGAACCTGCTGAAATATCGCACCGGCCCGGTCAGTATGTGCAGATACAGGTGCCTTCGCAGGGTGGGCCGGAATTTCGCGCTTATTCAATCAGCTCCCCGGTATATGAACCGGATAAAGTCGAGCTTGTTGTCAAGCTGGTTCCGGGCGGTCTTGGCTCAACCTACCTTCACGGTCTGAATTCCGGAGATACTGTTCGGTTCACCGGCCCCTACGGTGACTTTCGACTCAATGCGGACCCGTCCGTCGAAATTATTTGCGTGGGCGGCGGCTGCGGAATGGCCCCTATCAGGAACATTATTTACACTCTCTATGAAAAGTGGCCGGGGCGGTCATGCCGGTTGTTTTTCGGTTGCCGAACCACTCGTGATATTTTCTATCTGGAGCAGTTCGAGGAATTGTCCGAAAAACACGAAAATTTTCACGTGGTTTATGCACTGTCTGAAAAACCGGATAAAGACGAAAAATGGGAAGGGGATACCGGCTTTATTCATCTGTCGGTTGACAAGTACCTTGAAGCGGGCGCCGGGCGTCAGGCGTTTCTTTGCGGCCCGCCGCCTATGATTGAGGCGGTAACACGGGTTTTGCAGGAAAAAGGCGTTCCGGCGGAAAACATATTTTATGACGAATTTTCATGAGTCATCTTTGTTGTGCGGATTTAATTTTTTTTGGATTGAAAAGCCGTGAAATTAACACAGATATATCGACCTATCGAGAAAGAACTCCAATCGGTCGAAAGGGCTTTGTTTTCAGCCTTTTCCGAATCAAAATATGCATCTGTTCTTGAGTTGGGCGAGTACATATTGAAATCACCCGGCAAGAGGATAAGGCCTGCGTTGGTAATCCTTTCAGCAAAAGCTGCGTTGAGCGATAAAGCCGAGGTGTTTCAGTTTGAAAAACTCATCAGGGTGGCCGCCGCCGTGGAGTTGATACATATAGCTTCTCTAATCCACGACGATGTTATCGACAAGGCGGACATTCGACATAACAGACCTACTATTAACGCCGGTTGGCGGGACGATGTCTCGGTAATATTCGGCGATTATGTTTACTCCAAAGCTATCGAATTAATCGGCGAGTGCTCGGACCCGGACCTTATTTTATGTATAAGTGAGGCGATAAAAACAATGAGCGAGGGGGAGCTGGTTCAGGTTTGCCAAAGGGGCGATGTCGGCCTGTCAAAGGACGGATATCTGGAAATGGTCGGAAAAAAAACGGCATCCTTTTTCGCCGCGTGCTGCCGGCTCGGCACGATTGTTGCAGAAAAAAATTCACAGGTTCAGGAGGCTTTGAGAGAATACGGGATGAATTACGGGATAGCTTTTCAAATAATTGATGATTGCAGGGATATAGTCGGTGAGGAAAACGAACTTGGCAAGCATCCCGGTCAGGATGTGATGATGCGTGAAGTAACTTTACCTTTGATGGTTCTGCTGGATACCTGTGAGCAAGCTGAAAGGGCCGATTTGGTTAAGATGCTCGAGTCAGGAACCGGGCAAGTGGATTGTGGAAGAATTCGGAGGTCCTTTTTGAACTCGACTGCCGCACATAAAACCAGAGAAACCGCGTTACATTATGTCGGGTGCGCCAAAAGGCATTTATCTTTTCTTGATGACTCCGAATACAAATTAAGCCTTAACAGCCTGGCGGATTGTGTTATTCAGGAGCTTCCGATTGCAGCGAAAGCCGAAAAAAAAACCTCTGAGAGGATACGAACACATGCAGAATTTTAAGAATGAGTCCGGGTCTGTAAGAACAAAGACGATTGTAAAGACCCTTATAGGCGTCGTTGTCATAGGCGGCGGCATAGGATACTTTATGTACCAGGCAATGCGGTCTTCGTGGTCGTACTATTATTCGGTGGACGAATTCTCTGCCCGCAGCTCCGAGGTCGGCAATGCTTCTGTGCGAATCGCCGGCAGAGTCAAAGAGGGCACCGTTGCCCGTCAATTTCAGCAGATGCGGCTCAGCTTTATTCTGGCTGGTTCCAAAAGCACTGTGCCCGTATCGTATAAGGGTGTCGTCCCGGACAATTTTGCCGAGGGGATTGAGGTGGTCGTTGAGGGTCGTCTCGATAAAGCCGGCCTTTTTCAGGCAGACAGACTTATGACCAGATGTGAATCGAAGTATAAGGCAAAGGTGAAATAGGCTATGGCTGAATTAGGACGATTTGCCCTGCTTTTGTGCCTGTTCCTGAGCGGATATGCCATATTGGCCGACCTGCTCGGTTCCTGGCGAAAGGACAACGGCCTGCTTGACAGCGGACGTAATGCCACCGTTGCGTGTCTCGGGTGCCTCACGATTGCAATGGCCGTTTTGTTTATTGTTCTTGTTCGAGGCGACTTCAGTATCAAATATGTAGTAAGCCACACTTCAAAGGCCCTTCCGCTTGCATATAAGCTTAGCGCGCTTTGGGCGGGGGCAGCCGGTTCGTTGCTTTTGTGGTTATGGTTACAGGTCGGCTTTGTAGTGGTTGCTTTTTGCAGATGCCGGCCGCAGGAAAAGGTCTTCGGCGGCGGCGCACGTGCGGTTGCAAATCTGGTGAGCGTGTATTTTCTGCTGGTTATGGTCATCGACAAGAATCCTTTTGACGTCTATGTTGCGGCGTCTGCCGATGGAGCGGGTCTTAATCCTCTTTTGCAGCACCCGGCAATGATTCTGCATCCGCCGACACTTTTTCTCGGCTATGCCGCCTTTGTGGTTCCCTTTGCCTGGGCAATCACTACATTGGGATATCGCCGGTCGGATGTTTCTGTGCCGCTTTTCAGGCAGGCTAACAACTGGATACTCCGGGCCTGGCTTTTCCTGACGGTGGGAATAGTGCTCGGCTCCTGGTGGGCTTATGAGGAGCTTGGATGGGGGGGGTACTGGGCGTGGGATCCCGTGGAGAACTCTTCGTTGCTTCCGTGGCTTACCGCCACCGCGCTGCTTCATAGCTGCAGAACCTATAAGGCTCAAAGCCCCACCGCAGGATGGGTGAAGGTATTGAGCCTGCTCACTTTTAGTTTGTGTATATTCGGGACCTTTCTGACCAGATACGGACTTGTCTCAAGCGTGCACGCATTTGACGAGGCGGGACTTGGACTTTTGTTCATTATTTTACTGGTTCATATATGGATTATAGCCCTGGGTTTTGCATTATACCGACGGCTACGTTACGGAATCAGCAAATCCGCTTCGGCGTGGCGGGGTGTCAGGTTTATAATATATAATAACTGGCTGATGATAATTATAACCCTTGTTATATTCGTCGGGACGTTGTTTCCCTTTTTGAGCGGTCTTTTCACCGACAAAAAGATTACTCTTCAGCCCGAATACTTTACCAAAATCACCTCTCCCGGAGGTTTATTGATTTTGCTTTTCATCGGTGTGTGCCCTTATCTTCTGAGGTTCGGTATTACACTCGGCCGGCGTACAATCGGCGCGGTTATTGTGATAACGGCAGCGGTGGTTGCAGGATTTGCTACAGGCGGCTATGCGGTTCCGTGTTTTATTATCTGTGGCTTTGCTCTGCTGAATCTTGTTGCGGATGTTGTCGGCTATGAAATGAAGCCGGCTGAAGGTGGAAACAAACGGACTTTTAATCGCAGGGGATTGCGCTGGTACGGGTCGAGACTGGTCCACTTTGGTGTACTGTTAATGTTTGTGGGTATTGCAGGTTCCGGCGCCTACGGCACCGAAGAACAAAGGGTCTTGCAGCCGGGCGGCACCGTAGCGATTGGCAGGTTCAAAATAGTATATAATGACCTCACTGCCGACCACGGACCTAATTTTACGGCCGCCAAGGCGCATATTTCCGTTTATGAAAATCCCGGTCCCGAGGCGACAATTAATGATAACAAGCCGAATGTGCCCGCGAACGCCGGCAAATTGATTGACAAGCTCACCCCATCCAGGGCCGTTTACACTGCCAGGGGCACTGCTGTCAGCGAAGTGGATATCCGAAGGACCTTGGGCCAGGATTTGTACCTGGCTCTTACCGACCTTGACAGCCGCAGCAAAATGATAAATCTCAGAATCCTTGTCAAACCGTTAATAAACTGGATTTGGATAGGCGGTGCCGTTATGATTCTGGGGGTGATGCTTGTCCTGATATCCCGCTACAAACCAAAAGTGATAACCGGGGATTAACTGAGGATGTAAAATGGAAAATATCAAATGGCTCCTGTTGGCCGGGTGCGTGTTATTCGTCGTCTGGCCGCTCTTTTACAAGAGAACCGACAAATCTGAATGAATTGGGAAAAATATTGTGAAGTTCTCCTTTTTTTCGCTTTTTGCAATAGCACTTTTGCCGACACTTGTGGTTTCTGTATGTAAGGGACAGGCTCCTTCCGAAGATTCGGTTGTTACACTGGTTGTGAAGGTAAATAACGGTACGGCTCAGGGTAAATCCGTCACCGGCGACCCGGTCTTCGTCGAAATACATCAACACGAAAAGTTGACGGCCACATTCGAAGGCAGGGTTGATTCAACCGGACAGGCTGTTTTGGAAAATGTCCCTGCAACAGAGCACACAGTCGCTGTTCCATTTGCAAGTCACAGCAACATGATGTACACAGGTTTTCCTGTTAGGCTGACCCCCGACAAAGATACTCACATAGCAAAAGTAATGGTATATGACATATCCGGGGACAATTCAAAATTATCGGTAGGAATGCATCATTTTATCATCAGGGCCGAGACCGATTCGCTCTTGATAACCGAGTATATGCAACTGAATAATCCTACCGACAAGGCGATAATATCGCAAGAAAGAGATGCCCGGGATTTGCCCGTCGTCTTTAAAATTTCCCTGCCCCCGGGATTCGGCAATCTAAGGTTTCTAAGCTATTTCCAGTCCCCGGCCGTTGTCGTAACAAAGGACGGTTTCTATGATACAATGGCGACCCCTCCGGGCGATAACCAACAGGCGGCCTTTTCATATACGCTTGATGTCGATTCGGAGACTATGAAAATTTCCAAAAAGATTTCCTTACCGACCTCCGAATTCGCAATTTTTTCTCAGTTGGGCGCCGGCAAAATTTCGGGTCTGGGTCCGGCAAAAGGTTCCAGAGCTATGTCGGACGGGACTTCAGCCGAGTATTTTGCTTTTTCAGGGCTTAATTCGGGTGATACAATAAATTTTCAGGTAACGGGATTTAATGTTATAAAGTCCCAACGGGACTTGTGGATTATTATCGGTGCGGTATTCGCAGTCGCAGCGGCGGGGGCCGTTGTCAGAGCGTCCCTCAAAAAAAAGCAAACTTCGGTTGAATAAATCGGCGGCAATGCAGTGAATGACATCGCAATACATATTGATTCGGTGAGTAAGGCTTTTGGAGCAAGGCCGGTCCTTAAAGACATCAGTTTTACTGTGTGTAATCGTCAGTCGGTTCTGCTTTGCGGCGTCAACGGCGCGGGTAAGAGCACATTGATTAACATAATCTCCGGCCTGCTTCAGCCGGACCGCGGTTCGGTCGGCCTGCTGGGCTGCAACATAGACAAATACCCCCAGCGGGCAAAGTGTCAATTGGGCGTTATTTTGCACAAACCAATGGTTTACCCCGAGCTTACCGTGACTGAAAATCTTTCGTTCTTCGCCAACCTTTATGGTGTGAACAAATCCCGGGACCGAATCAACGAGCTTCTGGAAGAAGTCGGGATTTGGCCTTACAGATATGACAGGGCTGGCATTTTGTCCCACGGCCTGCTTCAGCGGTTGGCGATAGCCCGCGCTCTGGTACACAGACCCGGAATACTGTTGGCTGACGAGCCTTTCGCCGGTCTGGATATCGAAGCATGTGAACATCTTATTTCCATCCTGAATAATTTCGTCGATAATTCAGGTGCCGTTTTTATGACTTCTCACAACACACACATTGGCTTGCGTTGTTGCAGTCGAGCGATGGTGCTGAATAAGGCAAAACTGATTTTTGACGCCGATGTTGACGATATCGATGCCGATTGTTTCTCGAAAGATTTCGTATCTTATGCCGGAGGTGCCGGGTGAAGTATTTTCTGCTCAGCTTCAAGGCTGTCTTCATCAAGGATGTTATAACCGAACTTCGGGCAAGGCAGGTCCTGCCGACAATGATTGTCCTCGGCGTGCTCATAGTCTGGATTTTGCGCACGGCGGCGGAGGCTGTGTCGGGGGGCGCTCTTATAGTTGGGCCGGTGTCGCTTTGGCTTGGCGTCCTTTTTGCCGGGCTTTTGGCGCAGGAAAGGTCGTTCGCAGCCGAACAGGAGCAGAACTGTATCTGCGGTTTGCTGCTTGCGCCGGTTGACGAAGGGACAATCTACCTGTCGAAGCTTTTGGTAAATATCGTGATGCTGTGTATCTTTGAACTTATTTTGGTGCCGGTTGTTATAGCCGCTTTTCGCCTCAATGTCTCGGGGCGCTGGCTTGCGCTGGTGGGCTTTTTGCTGTTGGGCAATGTGGCGATATCCAGCGTGGGAACGCTGTTCTCTGCGATAGTGCAGCTTACCCGCACCCGCGGCTCACTGTTGAGTGTACTCGTTCTGGTAATACTGATGCCGATGATGATTCCCGCCACGTTCGCATTGCTGGCGATATTCAACAGCATCGGTGACGAGCTTGCAGGCACGGGCGCTTTGGCTTATGTCGGCAGCATCAGGGCGGCGGCGGGATACCTGGTAGTATTTGATGCCGTGTTTGTCGTGGTCTGCTGGTTGTTGTTTTCTTTCGCGATAAAGGAGTAAAAGTAATGCGGAAGCTTTTGCTTATAGTTACGTTTATTCTGACGCTCGCTTCGATTTGGATTGCCCTGACGCTCGGCGCGGTCGAAGGTCCCACTGCAAATCCCGAATCGCCCGTTCGCAATATTGTGTACATCCATGTGCCGGGTTCTATTTGTGCACTGTTTTGCTTTGTGGTGCTGCTGACAGGTTCGGTCGGCTACCTTGTTACTTCGAGGCCGAAATGGGACATTTTGGCCGCAGCTTCCGCCGAGGCGGGCACAATCTTTGCCGCAATCTCAAACGTTACCGGCTCGGTATTCTCACGTGCCGAATGGAATATCTGGTGGACCCCAAGCCCACGACTGATTTCGGCGGCAATCCTGTTATTGCTGTATATCGTGTATCTGATTCTCAGGTCGAGTCTGGCCGCTTCGCCCCGCCGCAAGGCACGTATTTGTGCGGTTTTTGGAATAGTAGCGTTTATAGATGTTCCGATGGTAATAATAAGTGCGCGTTTTATACCTGATATTCACAGACCCGACTTCAGCTTCAGTTCTTCCTGGCAAAGCGCCGCTTTTGTTTTAAGTGTGGCCGCAATGATGCTTCTCGGCGCGGTTATGATAAGCTTCAAAGCCGATATTCTCAGGATTAAGAACCGATTGGACGAACAGAGTTTTTCTTAATGGAGGTATATTGTGTTTTATCTGTGTCTTTCGTTTTCGCTGTCTTGGCTGATAATCTTTGTTTATTTGTTTATTCTTGACAGACAAATAAAAGATGTCGCCAGAAGGCTCGATGCTCGCTCGGAACGTTAGAAAATGCTCACAGTTCAAAATGTCCCTTGGCTTGCGGGTAAGTATTGTATAACAATAGGTTGTAAGCCTAATACCGGGAATTTTTACAAATCTGTACTTATTTTCTGAAAAAGGTTTCTGGCCCCTTGAATCAGCCATTATTGTTTTTGCAGTTCTTTTAGCCCAACTTTCGCAGTAAGGAAAAAGTAAATATAAAAATGACAGTGCTCTGTAGAAAACATTATTATTGTCATTACGAGGCCTGCGAAGCGGGCTGAGGCAATCTTGATTTTCAAGACATAAAATTGCTTCGCTTCGTTCGCAATGACCTGAGGGAGTATCCTTTCAACAGAGCATTTTAATCTTTGATTTTACTGTCGTAAAAGCGTTCTGTCATGCCGAACGAAGCGAAGCAACCGGCCTAAAATTTAAGATAATATATCAATTTGAAGCAAGAGATTCTTCACTTCGTTCAGAATGACAATTTTCAGACCTTTTCAACAGAGCAATTTGATATTTTGTAACCGTTCACAGAAAATTTTTACAAAAAGTTTAAAATGTTAAAATAGGCAATTTGCGCTTTTGTTTGCGCTGTGGTAAAAACAGCGTATGCAAAACAAAAATGACATTGTCAAGCAA
>Ga0180433_10000911_pt1 | contig 50374 bp, 46 predicted proteins | sample SS_ome_8_FD_132980 | JGI IMG/M metagenome (GOLD analysis project Ga0180433, IMG submission 132980) | Hypersaline lake sediment archaeal communities from the Salton Sea, California, USA - SS_1_D_1 metaG | ecosystem: Environmental > Aquatic > Non-marine Saline and Alkaline > Hypersaline >...
TAAACTGTGGACAGTCCATGCAGTTGAAGAGGGGCAGGTTATCAATGCCGATCAAATCCGCGCAAGAGAGAAAAATCGCCCATATCCCTGTCCTGCTGGCCGGCGAATCTGATTTTGGATAAAATAGGGACAGTCACCTATTTTCCTGCAGGAAAATAGGTGACTGTCCCTATTTTATAAAGCTACGGCGGACGCGGCTCGCTTCCAGCGGCGCCCTTTTTCCTGCAAGTCCCGGCAGATCCGGCGGTAGTGGTGGTTTCTTGTTAAGGGTATCCCTTGCCAAGGCCGATAAACTGTGGACAGTCCATGCAGTTGAAGAGGGGCAGGTTATCAATGCCGATCAAATCCGCGCAAGAGAGAAAAATCGCCCATATCCCTGTCCTGCTGGCCGGCGAATCTGATTTTGATTGTGAATCGCTTAAACAGGTCGTTCGGGATTATGTCTGTGGATGCGAAGTTGTAATCGAGCAGGTAGATAACCCAGCCGCCATGCTGGAGCGGGTCAGGAGTAAAAAACACGACGTAGTATTGCTTGATCCGGACTTTTGCAAAAAGGATATCCTTCGCGTGATTACCCGCGTGCGTCAGGCCGGCGAAGACTCGTTCATTATTGTGCTTAAGCAGCTTGAAGGCGAACAAGGACTCCTTGCAATAAAGCATGGGGCGAACGATTTTCTTTCCAAGGGTCAGACACTACAAGAGTTGTTTGTTCGGGCAATTTCATATACTGCCGCGCACAAAGCCGCGCAAGAGCGGTTGAAAGCCGCTGTCACGGGAAGACTCGGTATTGTACCTCTGGCGGTACATGAGTTGAGAACGCCGCTGGCCTGCATGAAAGGCGCCGCTGAGATTGTTTTGAGCGGAATTACCGGGCGGATCAGCTCAGACCAGCACAATTTGTTGGAGATATTAAGCAAAAACGTAGACAGGCTTGCTCGGCTGCTGGAAGGAGTGATGGATTTACAGGATGTTGCAAGTGCCGCAATCCAGGGCGACCTGCTGCCTCATGATGTTGCGGATATCATCGAGGAGGTCCGCCGGAGGTTCGCTGCGGACGTGAACGAAAACCAACTGAATCTTGTCGTTGATCTGCAGGGTGATATTCCAAAGGTTCCGCTTGACCGTAATAGGATCATACAAGCCCTGTTAAACCTTCTGGGCAACGCAAGAAAGTTCACGCCGAACGGCGGTCAGGTGTGCATAACGGCCCACAGCCGGAAGGAAAAACTGCTAATTCAAATCAGCGATACCGGCGCCGGCATGCCGAAGGAATCACTTGTCAGGATTTTCGAACCGTTTTATCGCGCGGCGCCAAACGGCGGCCAAGCTGCCGGAGCCGGGCTGGGGTTGACCATCGCAAACGAAATCGTTGCCATGCACGGCGGCGCGATCAGGGTTGAAAGCAAGATCAATTGCGGAACAACATTCACCATAGTGCTGCCCCTGGACGGCCCGAAAGTCTCGGAAAGACCCTGCCTACTGCGGCGGGCTGTCCAGCAGCCGGAAGTCGAAGGCAAAACCGTCCGCTCTGCTGAGACATTGCAGGATTGAAGGACCGAAATACTTACTGACGGCCTTGAAATCAGGCAAAAGCTTGAAGTCGAGTGACTGGAGCGTGAATTTGCCGACTATCGATTGTCCGGGAGCCGCGGAGATATCCCGAGAATTGCCGGCGAGTCCCCGCCTCGCCAGGTAAAAGAAAAGCTCGGCGGTCGCGGCGTTGTCCTCCAGCACGGCCATGCCCGCCACGGAGGGGCCGCAGGTCCTGGCCCAGTTGAACCATTTCTGGGAATTCAGAGTCGGCGACCCCGGGTCGCTCAGCGTTCTGATCGCCCTTTCGACAACACCTTCAGGGCCGAAGAGAAGGTGAGTGTCCGTTACGCTGAATGCCAGGGGGGGTATGGCGTTGCCGGAACCGCCGCCAGGGGTCTGTAGAGGTGTCTTGTCGGCGGCCGGAGGCATCAAAGAAGGAGCGCGCACCAGGTACATGGTGTAGCCGAGCAGCTGCCGCTTCGACCGAGGACCGCTATTTCCTAACAGTCTGGAATGAAGAAGTTGGAGGGCTCTCTCCACGGCTGTCCGATCTTTGATGGTCACGCCGAGCAGGGACTCCGCGGCGGAGTCGCCCGTCAAAAACGGCCTGTCAAGTATCTGGGCCGCGACAAGCTGCGAGCCCAGATGTGATATCACGTCCCGCCTGAAGTCCAAAGCCGGTTCGCCGGAGCGGCCTTCGGGCAGGTTCAATGCCCCGAGCAGCGCGGCGTGGATCGGCGAGAAGCCGTACAGTATCCTGTGCAGCTCGTCGTAGACCTGGGGGATATCCAGGTTCAGAATAGACAGCGAGTAGGCGGATGCGGGCACGAACCGCGGCGCCTTTACGGCTGTTGTCCTGGCGTCCATGATCCGCAGAATGCCCTTCTTTTCGCCGCCGACGGTGAGGACCGATTTCACGGCGATGCTGCTGTGTGCCGCCCTTGCCACGCCGATCGAACCGGCCAGTGAGTTTACATTGTCAAGGCCGAGCTTGGACGCGAGGTGTTCCGACTTGTCGGCCGCCGTGTCGGAATCCATCACAGCGACGAGCCGCTTAAGGTTCAGGTAGAAAACGATGTCGTCGTACCGGCCGACCGCACGTACGGCGCCGCTGTACTGGGGCTGTTCCGCCAGGGTGCCGGACGTATCTCCGTCCGCGTGGGCGATCGCGAATTCCAGGATATCTTTGTCGGTGGAGCAAAGGAGGTAATCATCCATGAAACAGTAGTAGGTCCTCGGTGGATCGAACCGCCGCCGTCCGGTTTGGCCGGCATCGCCGGCCGTGATCGACGTTATATTGACACCGCGGTACTGCTGTCTGTTTATGACCGAACCGGCCGCGGCTGCCTTTCGGATGGCGGTGTCGATAAGCTGTTTGATCTTCTCCAGCGACTGGCCCCACTGTGTGATAAGGATGGTTTTGCCCTGTTCTTTTGACCCGGCTGCCGGTGCCATAGCGGCCATGGCGACACGGCTCTGCGGCAGGACTTCGGCGGATACGAGCGAACGCACCATTGCGTTTTCTATTTTTGAAACCGCTTCCATCCACTTGCCGCGGGCGTCTGTCGTAAAAGCCCCCATCGCGGGGTCCTTATACAATGCGTAGATGGAGGTATTCTTGAACTGTTGTCTCAGTTGTGCCAGATCGCCGATTTCCACCAGCACTATACTGTCGGAGGGGATGAGGGCGGCGGTGGCCGGCAGGGCGGCAGCCCTCGTCGGCGCCCGCAGGAAACAAAACGCCAGAACAAGAGCGCCCGTTCGGACTGTTCCACCAAAAAGATTCCGCCGGCCGAAAGAGGTTTTTTTTTGAATACGCGGCAATGGCATTTCCCAAGGCGACTGTCAGCTATTCGTCGAGGAACTCCGGAGCGGACTTATTACGTCTCGGCGGAGGCTGGAGATACCTGTATCCAGTATTCGGATTATCCTTATCGTAAGCGAACGCATCCCTGTTGTCTATGAAATGTTTAACATAATCGACGGGTATGGCGAAGCCGAGACCGCCGTAGAATATGTAACCCATGTTCGTAACGCCGACCACCTCGCCGGCGAGATTGAAAAGAGGCCCGCCGGAATTGCCGGGATTGATATCGGCATTGGTCTGTATGTAGACGATACCCTCGAAAGCCCTGTTTTTGGTGCTTATGACCCCGTCGGTAACGGATCTCTCCAGACCCAGGGGATTGCCGACAGCAAAGACCTGCTGGCCGACCTCGACGCTTTCCATATCGGCCAGGTAAGCAAATGTTACCGGATGTCCTTCAAGGTCTTCGATTTTCAACAGGGCCAGGTCCATGTATGGGTTTATGGCTTCGATTTTGACCCGCTCGAACCTTTTTTTCTCGAAACCGTCACCGCTTTCCGCGAAGACCATAATCTCGATTCGGGTTTCCTTCTCAATGACGTGGTAGTTGGTTATAAGATAACCCTGCTCGTTGATGAAAAAACCAGAGCCGATGCCGGACGGACTCGATACCTTGACTACGGCTTCGGAGAATGACTCGACGCATTGCTCTATAGTCCGTTTCTCGAGAGTCGCAGTCCTGTAAAGATGCTCCCGCCCGAAACAGCCGGCGGCGATGGCAAGGAGCAGCAGGGTCGCCAGCCGCAGGCAGGCCGCCGCGGCCGGCGCCGGACTTGCCGGTTCGTTTGGCTCGGCTCCCAAGAAACCACCCCCTTGCCTTGCCTTGTGCAGGCTGGAAGCCTGCCCCCCAACTGAACAACCGCACGATGCCCTCAGTCGGGGGGCAGCCTTCCAGGCTGCACATAGTTTTTCAGCCGCCGAAGGCGGCTTCCATGCGGCCCCGTTCGACTCGCTTCGCTCGCTCAGGGCAGGCTCCGGCCGCCATTCTGGCTTCTGGCTCCTGGATTCTGGATTCTTTTCCACGGACATGCTCCAAAGGTTGTCGAAGGACCGTTTCTTCGGTATCCCTGCCCGGCCGCGGCCGGGTTTGGATGCTCCTACTACCTACTACCTACTACCTACTACCTACTACTGCCCCCCTATCCCCCCGGCCTTATATATTCGCCGTGTTCTTTCGCCGCCGCGGCGATGCGTTTTCTGGCGATCGCGAAGGTCTCAAAAACGATATCGGGAACCTCATCGGCCTTTTCCCTGTAGATTATTTCAACGCGGTCGAGCTTGGCGAGGTTTTCCGGAGCGCGGAAGGTGAACTGCGTCACATATTGTTCCCGTCTGTAATCGGTTCCCAGATGTTCGGCAAAGAGCCGGGCCAGATCCTCGTAGCGTGGGATAAGGCCGGTTGGCGTGCGGATGCCCTCGACGTCGCCGTTGGCGGAAAGCTCCGCCCACAGCATCCAGATCTTCTTGTCCGCCATGCCGGTGAGGTACCTGCCGCCGCGATCCCTGAGGAAGTAGTTGACCGAGAAAATCGCCGGGGGTTTTTCCAGGCCGCCGGCGAAGTCCAGGTTCATGCGGATATACCGGCCCAAGGGAATTGACAGGAAATCGAGGTTGGACATCAGGTTGAAGCTCCTGACGCCTTCGGCGCCGAGTGTGGCGGCGGTGGTTTCCGACTCAAGCGATGCACCTTTTAGTATTATGCCCTCGGTCCAGTTGTAAGCCCGTTCCACGGGCACCCACGTGTCGCTGTCACGGCCGCCGTAAACTATCCCACCGACCTCGACGCCATCCGGATCGTCAAGCCGCGGATCGCAGTTGTCGAGATCAGGTATGGCCAGGCAATATCTGGCGTTCTTGTGTGAGGCGGTGATTTCCCTGTCGTTGGAGTCGGTCTTGCCGGTGTGCCAGTTGCCGGAATGGTTTCGCCCCTCGTTCGGCAGCTCGCTTCCCATGCCAAGCCAATACGGCTTCAGTTGGGAGTCGATGAGGATATTCGAAAAGATCACTTCGATATTGCTGGTCAGGGCTTTATAGATGATCGGGTCGTCCTCGGCGTTTACGTCGCGGATGATGCCGAAGATACCCTTCTCGACGTTGACACACCGAATCTGCCCGTTCTTTCTGCGCAGGTAGGCTATGTCGTCGCCGACGATGGTCTGGCCCGGTATCATGCTGGTGGAGGTCTTGCCGCAGGCGGAAGGAAAAGCGCCGGTGAAATAGGTCACGCGTCCGTTGGGGCCGTGCATGCCCATGATGAACATGTGCTCGGCGAGCCATCCCTCTGTCGCTGCCCTCTTGATCGCCAGTCGCAGCGACAGTTTCTTCAGGCCGATGGTGTTGCCGCCGTACTGGGTGTTGGCGCTGTACACTATCTCGTCATCGAGATCTATGTAGACGCGGCGGTTTTGTACATTCTTGCTGACCGCGCCTTCGAGTTCGCCCTGCGAGTGCAGCAACCTGAAAAAATCGGCCGAGCCGCCGAGTTTCTTGAACTGTTCGTATCCCGGCCGGTAGAGTATCTGTTCGCTGTGCGCCACGTAGGCCGAATCGGTTATCTGGGCGCAGAGGATGGAAAAGTCGGAGCCGACCGGGCCGAGGCAGAAGAAGCAGACCAGCATCCGGCGCCCGGCCATGGAGTTTTTCAGAAAGCCGCGGACCTCGTTCGTTCCGGCGGTTTTGTCGGCACAGTTTAGAAAACCGCCCCCGCCGCCGTCGACGAGGTACTTGGTATTGGCCTTGTCGCGGGCCTGGTCGTTGTAACCGTCGAAGTGGCATGTATGAGCGGGCACCGTAAGCGAAATCTCCTCGCCGTTTTCGACGGCCAGCCGTCTGATATATGCGGCGTCCTCGGCCGAGTCCGTGCAGATAAAGACCGAATCCGGCTCCGCCAGTTCGACCGCGTCGGCCAGAAAATCATTCAGCCGCGGGTTGTTCAGGGCCGCCAGCCTGCGTCGGTTTTCGGCGTCGAGTTTTTCATTCAGAAGTGGTTTGATGTCTACCATGCAATTCTCCTGTAAAAAAACCAGCGGATTGTAGGTTATTCACATCCGGCGGGTCAAGGCCCTTTTTCGGGCTTTTTGCCTTGACTGCGGGACCGCGGGGGGGTTTACTTTCGCCTGGAACGGCCGGCGGCAGGGATACGGCGGAAATACCCCCAGCATCGGGTGTTCCGCGAAGAGAATGCGGAAACACAGGATGCCGGCCGCGGCGCGTCCGGCGAGTTGATCGGCGTTATTCTATGTTCTCAACGACAGGTTGCGAGTGAAAGGACATCTTATGGCAAAGACGATTTTGGCCCTCACGGCGGCGGTTATGTTGCATGTTCTGGTTGGTTGCACCGAGCCGGACTCGGGCCTGAGCCAGCTTACGCCGCCGACGGCCGCGCAAGTACCCGCGGCAGCGGAATCGGCGCCGCCGGCGTACGGAGAAACCGACCTGGTGGAAAGGCTGGCCGAGGCCAGGACGGCCTACCAGACGGCCCTGCATTCCCTGGCCGAATACTACGCCGCCACCGGCAACAACATGAAGCTGACCTGGGCCAACAACGAGCTTGAAGCCCTCGGCGAGATGCCGCTATACAACTACATCATCGAGGCCGCCGTCGCCGGAAGCGACCTGAGGGCGTCGCAGTCGATACCCCTGGCGGACTATATGTACGCCGACGCGGTGCGGGTGGAAAAAAGGGCCAGGCTGATTCCGCTCATGCCCGACGAGGACCGCCTGCGCATGGCCCTGGAACAATACAACGACCTGATAAGGCAGCACCCGACCAGCGACAAGATCGACGACGCCGCCTACAAGGCCGCGGGCATATATGAGACTTTCAAGGACTACAGCATCGCTGTAATGTACTACCAGCGGGCGTACGAATGGGATTCACAGACCACCTACCCCGCCAGGTACAAACAGGCCGTAATACTGGACAAGCACCTGCACCGCCGGGCCGAGGCGCTGGAGCTATACGAGGCCGCTGTCAGGGCGGGGAACCTGTCCTCGTCACAGAAAGAGTCCGCCCGGGAACGTATCAAGGAGCTGACCGAGCCCGAGAGGGAGCCGACCGGTTAGCATTGGGCAAGACCGCAATGCGGCGCTGTGGTGTTATTCGAAAAAAAGGTCCTTGATTTTATCGGGCAAAACAGCCTGATACCCGCCGGCAGCCCGGTGCTGCTGGCGGTTTCGGGCGGGGCCGACTCCACCGCGATGCTTTACGCTGCGACGGCCCTGGCGGCCGCTGGTTCGCTGGAGGCCGGCCTGTGCTGCGCCCACGTCAACCACGGCCTAAGGGGCGCCGAAAGCGACGGCGACGAGGCATTTGTCCTGCGGCAGGCGGCGAACCTCGGCCTTCGGGTCATAACCAGGCGGGTCGATGTCAAAGGCTTCGCCGCCGAACATAAGCTGTCGATCGAAACCGCCGGCCGCCGGTTGCGTATCGGCTGTCTTGCGGATATGGCGGGGGCCGCCGGGATCGATCTGGTGGCGACCGCCCACCAGAAGAACGACAACGCCGAAACGCTTGTTCACCGCCTGTCGCGTGGCACCGGCCTGCGGGGCCTGTGTGGGATATGGCCGGCAAAAACCTTCGAGTCGGGCGTCACTTTCATAAGACCTCTTCTTGACGTCACGCGGGTCGAGGTCGTCGAATACCTCAGAGCCGGCAATGTTGCGTGGCGAACCGATTCCACCAACGCCGACACAGCCCACACCAGGAATTTCATCCGGCACAGGCTGATGCCAGCCGTCGGGGCCGGGCCGGGCGAGCCCCTTGTCGAATTGCTGTGCAGCTTGTCGAATCACGCCCGTCACTTGCGGAATCTGGTCATCGGCGCGGCCGACGAGGTCTGGGCCGAGGCGGCGGATTTCCGCGGCCGGGCGGTGGCGATTAGCCTGCCGAGGCTGTCGGGACTGCATCCGGAGGTGAAGGTCGAACTTGTACGGCGGGCCCTGTTGCGGATCGGCTGCCGGGAGATGGGGCTGGATCACAGGCATTACGAGCGGATTCTGGATTTGGCCGAAAAGAATGTCGGCGGCAGGCAGGTGCACCTTCCCGCCGGCTTTGCTGCCCAGAGGCGTCGTTCGAAAATAATCCTGTATCGGAGGTAGTAGGTAGGAGGTGGCATGTAGCAAGTAGGAGGTAGGCCTCTTCAACAGAATGTGTGTGTCGCCGCCGGCTGGAGGAGAAACCCAAGTATCTCTTGGCATGGGACACAGGACACAGAATGTAGCAGGTAGTAGGCGGTAGGGCCACCCTCTTCTATCATTTCTCGCCTCGCTTTGGAGAAACCGTTTCGCGGGGGGATTCTTTTTGAAATTTGCAATGCAATTTTGCTTTTTCCCCATACCTGCCCCGGGCCGGCGGTTGTGTCGCTCAAGAACGGGTTCTCGTCCGAGCGGCAGCCTCTTGACATAACCCGCCGGCGCTAATACAGTATCCCTTCGCTTATTCGAGAGGTGCTTTTTCAACAACCGTTTCGGAGTGTATTAAGGAGACTTTCACATGGCGGCAAAGGTTGCGATTAACGGATTCGGCAGGATAGGAAGGGCGGTAACGAGAGCTCTTTTAGAGAAAAAGGGCGGGCTCGATCTTGTGGCCATCAACGATCTGTCGGATGCCGCCAGTCTGGCCCATCTTTTCAAGTATGATACTGTGATGGGCAAGTGGAAAGGTACTGTTCAGACCTCAGGGGACAGCCTCGTAATCGATGGAAAGCCCATCAAGGTCCTGTCGGTCAAGAACCCGGCGGAGCTGCCCTGGAAGGATATGGGTGTCAAGGTGGTGGTGGAGTCGACCGGGATTTTCCGCACCAGGTCCTCCGACAAGGGCGGCTACGGCGACCACCTGAAGGCCGGCGCCGGCAAGGTCGTTTTGACTGTTCCGGCCAAGGACGATATAGAGGCGACGATAGTCCTCGGCGTCAACGACGAGAAGCTGACCCGTGACGTGAGCTGTGTTTCTAACGCCAGCTGTACGACGAACTGCCTGGCCCCCCTGGCCAAGGTGCTTCACGATACGTTCGGGATCGAGAAGGGCCTCATGACGACGGTGCATGCCTATACCAACGACCAGAAGGTTTCCGACATGATTCACAAGGACCTTCGGAGGGCCCGGGCGGCGGCGATGAACATCATCCCCACATCCACCGGAGCCGCCAAGGCGGTGGGCAAGGTAATGCCGGCGCTTTCAGGTAAACTGGACGGTTTCGCGCTGAGGGTTCCTGTGATCGTGGGAAGCTGCGTGGACCTGGTGGTCAACCTGGCCAACGAGGCCACGGTGGAACAGATCAACGCTGCGGTCAGGAAGGCGGCCGACGGTAAGTTGAAGGGCATCCTCGAGTACTGCGACGAGCCGATAACCAGCAGCGACATAATCGGAAACAGCTCATCGAGCATTTTCGACTCGCTGTGCACGATGGCCAGCGGCAATATGGCCAAGGTGGTGAGCTGGTACGACAATGAGTGGGGCTACTCGCAGCGTACGGTCGATATCATGGAGAAAATGTCGAAGTTGTTGTAGAGCCGCCGGAGGCAGACATGGCCAAGAAAACAATCGCCGGTGTGGACGTAGCACAGCGGAAGGTTCTGATGCGGTGCGATTTCAATGTACCGATCGAGGATGGCAGGATCACCAGCGACGACAGGATAGTCAAGGCTCTGCCGACGATAAAGAGCATACTGGAACGGGGCGGGGCGGTTATCTGCTGCAGTCACCTGGGCCGGCCGGAAGGCCAGCGCAACGACAGCCTTTCGCTGTCACCGGTGGCACATAGACTGGGCGAGCTTCTGCAAATGGATGTGGCATTCGTCGATGACTGCATCGGCGAGGGTGCCAGGGAGGCTGCCGCGGAACTGGATGCCGGCAGGTGCATGCTTATGGAAAACCTGCGGTTCCATCGAGAAGAGACCATAAAGGACAAGGCGGCAAGGCAGGACCGGCAGCTTCGCAGCGCCAAGGACAGCTTCGCCAGGCAGCTTGCGGACCTGGCCGACGTATACGTCAACGACGCGTTCGGCACCGCTCACAGGGACAACGCCTCAATGTACACGGTGCCGCTCATGATGGAGGGCAAGCCCAGGGTCATAGGCTTTCTGGTGGAAAAGGAACTGAAATTCCTAAGCGACACCATCAACGACCCTGAAAGGCCATTCGTAGCGATTCTGGGCGGGGCGAAGGTCTCGGACAAGATAGGCGTGATCGAGAACCTGTTGGACAAGGTCGACGCGGTGCTCATCGGCGGGGCTATGGCCTACACGTTCTTCAAGGCCGACGGCAAGACAATCGGAAAGAGCCTCTGCGAGGAGGATTTCCTGGACAAGACCGGCGAACTGCTGCGTCAGGCGAATGACATCGGCTGCGAAATCGTCCTTCCGATCGACACAGTGGTCACCTCCGACCTCAAGGGCGGCGGTGACCATAAGGTCGTCTCGGGCGACATCGAAGCAGGATTCGAGGGCGTCGATATCGGCCCGGACACGCGCAAGCTCTTCGCCGAAAAGCTTTCCGGCGCCAAAACAGTGGTATGGAACGGTCCTATGGGGGTTTTCGAGGTGCCGCCTTATGACGAAGGCACCAAGGCTGTGGCGGCGGCGGTCGCAGCGGCTACCGATGATGGGGCTCGGAGCATCGTCGGCGGAGGTGACAGCGCCGGCGCATTGGCCAGGCTCGGCCTGTCGGATAGAATATCGCACGTTTCCACCGGGGGCGGCGCGTCATTGGAGATGCTCGAAGGCAAGAAATTCAAGTGTATAGAGATTCTCGACGAAAAGTGAGGTCCCTCCCCCCAGCCGGTACGGTTGAGATCGCGCCGTCGATACTCAGTGCCGATTTTGCCAGGCTCAGCGACGAGATCGCCCAGGTCGAGGCCGCCGGGGTAAGGATGGTGCATCTCGACGTGATGGACGGCCATTTTGTTCCCAACATAACCATCGGCCCGCCCGTCGTAGCCAAGCTGCGGGCCTGCAGCGGCCTGGTCTTCGACAGCCACCTGATGATATCCAGCCCGGACGAATACGCCGAACGTTTCGTAGACGCCGGCGTCGATCATATCACGTTTCACATCGAGACCGCCTCAAACGCGGCGGCTCTGATCGACAGGCTGCACGAAATGGGAGTTACCGCCGGGGTGTGCCTGAATCCCCCCACGCCCGTCGAGGCGGTGGCAGGCGTGGCCGCCTTGTGCGACATGGTCCTGGTGATGACGGTTAATCCCGGCTTCGGTGCGCAGCAGTTCATGCCGGAGGCCGCCAGGAAGGTGATCGAGGTGCGGAAAATGGTCCCGGACAGCGTGCGCGTCGAAGTAGACGGGGGCATAAGCCCGCAAACGGCTGGGACCGTGGTTTCCTACGGGGCCGACACTCTTGTCGCCGGCAACGCCGTATTCTCGAAGTCGGACCGCTCCGTGGCCATAGACGCCCTGCGCAAGGCCGCTGTTCGTTAGGGCCTTTTCAGCCGGGACGTGCGGGAACGATTTCAGACGCGGCGGGGCGGCGCGCGTGCCGGTGATCGTTTTCGGTTCCGGCCGCAAGCGGCGTTTGTTGGTGCCGGAAGGACGGGCCGCGGCCCGGGCGAATTGGAAAATTCGCACGCAAAACAACTGAGGATGTTCTGTAAGCCTTGTAGTTTCGATGTTTTAGGTTGATTGGCGGTTTGAAAAGGAGATCAAGAATCATGCGAAAGCTTCTTTATTTGACGATCATTCTCTGCTGGCCCGTTTTCGGCTCGCCGGCCAGGGATAATGCATTATTCAAGGTGGATGTCTATCGAGCGGGAGAGCTGGGATACATCGAGTTCCGCATTCCCCAACTGGTGGTTGCAAAAAGCGGCACACTGCTGGCGTTTTCCGAGGCGGGCAAAACGGGGCTGGACGCCGGTGATCGGGACATCGTACTGCGGCGCTCGGCGGACGGCGGCCGCACCTGGAGCAGGCGGATCGAGGTGATCATCGATCACGGCACCAGCCGCGTCGGCAGCCCGGGTGTATTGATGGATGACGGATCGGGCCGGATTCACCTCATCACCGCGGTAGACTCGGCGCGGGCCATTCATGCAACCAGCGACGATGAGGGCCGCACCTGGACCGAGCCCCAGGACATCACGGAGGCGTTCAACGACTTCAAGAAGCATATCGACTGGACTCATTTCGACACCGGTCCCGGCGGGGGGATCGAATTGAAGCGCGGGCGGTTCAAAGGCCGCTTCATCCTGCCGGTATATGTCGCATCGAAGGAACGGGTCCGTTCGGGCGTCATTTATTCCGACGACCGCGGCGCAACCTGGCATGCCGGAGGCTTGACCCTGGCCGGCGACCTGGACGCCAGCGAGGCAGCCGTTTACGAGGCCTCGGACGGCTCGGTACACATCAACATGAGACTTTCCGGTAGAGTGAAGGAAGAACACGGTCGAAACCGCCTTGTTTCCAGCAGCAGCGATGGCGGGATCACCTGGGCGTCCGGCAAGCGTGATCCTCAACTGATCGGTGCGAAGTGCCACGCGTCGGCGCTGCGTTACAGCTGGCCCGAGGAGGGCAAGAGCCGTGTTTTGTTCTGTTCTCCCCGTCACAAGGAAAACCGCGTCCGCCTGAGCTTGTGGGTTAGTTACGACGAGGGTCGCTCCTGGCCGGTGATGAGACGGGTGGTCCATGTTTCCGGCGCATATTCCAGTCTGGGCCGGCTGCCAAACGGTGATATCGGCGTGCTGTACGAGACCGGCGCCGCTCGGCGCTATGAGATGATGTCGTTTACCCGGGTTCCTCTGGCATGGCTTACCGCCGAGCAGCCCGATTGGCGCCGCCGCCTGGCCGAGGGCGAGGCGTTGACGGACGCCGGCAGGTTCGACGAGGCCATCGCGGTCTTACGGGACGCGTTGCGCGCCTACCCGGAGAATTGGACGCTGCGCTATGAGCTGGGCCGGGCGCAAACGGCCGCAGGAAAAGAGTCGGACGCGATGGCCACTTACAAGAAGATGGTTCAGGACAATCCTCGCGACCTGGATGCCCGTTGGAGGCTCATCGGCATCCTCCGCGGCAAAGGCGACATCAAAGCGGCCATTGCGGCCTGTCGGGAGGTGCTGAAAGTTGATCCTGAGAACCTGACGGCCAAAAATACCATCCGGAAACTCTCGGCTCCCGCGGCGAACTAAGTCGGCAGGCCGCCGCCGGCTGTTTACCCTGTCCGATGCGGACCTGTATTCATTTCAGTTCCGCCGGAGCCGGGCGGAGTCTGACTAAAAGGCGAGTCACCGCCGGTTGTGAATATCGGTGGCGGAAAGGCTGTTCTTTTAGTACAATCGCTCACCAATGGCCAAGGAATCCCAAACCAAGTGGAACGGCTTTTCCCTGAGGCCGCGCAGGGATATGCCCGAAGGTCTCTGGACCCGCTGTCCTTCGTGCGAGCACATGCTGTACAAAGCCGATGTGGAAAGGGCGATGAACGTGTGCGTGGAATGCGGGTATCACTTCCGTATCGACGCAGCCACGAGGATCGCCTATCTTGCTGACGAGGGTTCGTTCCAGGAGTTTCTGCCGGACCTGTCCTCGAACGATCCCATAGGCTTCAAGTTCAGGGGAACCACCTACAAGCGCAGGCTCAGGGACGACCACAAGAAGACCGGTGCCCGCGAGGCGATACGGGTGGGCAAGGCGTTCATAAAGGGCAGGGCCGCCATACTCGGTGTGATGGAGCCGAATTTCCTGATGGGTTCGATGGGATTGGTCGTCGGAGAGAAACTTGCCGCGGCGGTCGAACGTGCGATAAAGGACAAGCTTCCGCTGGTTGTGGTAAGCTGCTCGGGCGGTGCCAGGATGCACGAGGGCGTCGTGGCACTTGGCCAGATGGCGAAGACCGCGGCGGCACTGGCCAGGTTTGACGCCTCCGGGGGGCTGTTCATTTCGGTGTTGGCCGATCCGACAACCGGCGGCGTCACGGCCAGTTTCGCGATGCTTGGTGACTGCATCATAGCCGAACCGGGCTCGCTGATCGGTTTCGCCGGGCCGCGAACCATCGCCGAGACGATAAAGGTGGAGCTTCCTGAGGGATTCCAGAGGGCCGAGTTTATGCTCGAACACGGGTTTATCGACACGATAGTCCACCGCAAGGATCTCCGAAGCGAAATCGCCCGCCTGATAGACTACTGCCATAAATACTAACCGGTCCGATGGGTTATTTCAGGGAAAACATCGAGAAGCTGGCCGGGTATGAACCTGGTTTTCAACCCTCCGACACCGAGGTGGTGAAGCTTAATACGAACGAGAATCCATATCCGCCTTCGCCGATGGTGCTGGATGCGCTGGCCGCTGTCGGCCCCGAGCAGCTGCGCAGGTACCCGGATCCTTCGGGAACCATGTTTCGCCGGGCCGCGGCCGAACTAAACGGTGTGGACCACGACTGTGTCATGTGCTGCAACGGCGGCGACGAAGGCCTTTCAATTGCATTCCGGTCTTTCTGCGACCGCGACAGACCGGTGGCGTATCCGGTGCCGACGTATTCTCTCTACCGCGTTCTGGCCGGCCTGCAGGGATGCCGGGTCATCGAAGTGCCTTTCGACGACGAGTTCAACCTGCCGCCTCGGCTTGCCACGGCCGCAGCAGCGCTGGTGATCTTATGCAACCCCAACGCCCCTAGCGGAACGTTCATAAGCCCCGCTGAAATCGCCTCGCTGGCCGCCGAGATATCCGGCGTGCTGCTGGTCGACGAGGCTTATGTCGATTTCGCCGGCCAAAACTGCGCATCGCTGATAAATCAGTTCGAAAACGTGATCATCCTGCGGTCCATGAGCAAGGGATATGCGTTGGCCGGGCTTCGCTTCGGCTATATGATGGCCTCGCCAAAGCTCATCAACGGTCTGGCCAAGGTCAAGGATTCCTACAATGTGGGGGCGGTATCATTGGCGTTGGCAACGGCGGCGATCCGGGACCGGTCGTACTTCGAAGAAAATGTCGAAAAGGTAAGAAAGTACCGCGATGAATTGACCCGGAGACTGGAGGAATTGAAGTTCAAGGTAACGGCGAGCAGGACCAATTTTATTCTTGCCGAGTCCAAGTCTCCTCCGGCCCGTCACCTGTATGAAACGCTGGCCGAGCGCCGCATCTACGTCCGGTACTTCGATGAGCCTGGCCTTGACGACAAGTTGAGGATAAGCGTAGGAACCGAACACCAGAACAGGGCCCTTCTTGCGGCCCTCGAGGAAATTATGCCGCGGTAAGGGGATTTCATGAAAGACAGAATCGCCCGTTTGAAGAGGAAAACCGAAGAGACGGAAGTCGCGTGCGAGATCAACCTCGACGGCGAGGGCAAGTATGATCTCGACACCGGTATAGGCTTTCTGGATCATATGCTCGCGCACCTGGGCAAGCACGGCAGATTCGATTTGAAGGTCAGTGCCAGGGGCGATCTAAACGTGGACGCCCATCACACCGTCGAAGATATCGGCTTGTGCCTGGGGCAGTGTCTCGTTGAGGCCCTCGGCGATAAGAAGGGGATTGCCAGGTACGGTCACAGTTCCGTGCCGATGGAGGACGCCCTGGCGAACCTGTCCGTTGACCTTTCGGGTAGGCCGAACTGTATATACAACGTGGAGTTCAGAACCGACCGGATCGGTGACTTCGAGGTCCAGTGCATCGAGGAGATGCTCAGGAGCCTGGTCAACAACGGCAGGTTCAATCTGCACGTCAATGTGCCCTACGGGACCAACAGCCACCACATCGCCGAGGCGATCTTCAAGGCCTTGGGCAAGGCCCTGGCCGCGGCGGTGGCCGTCCGCGGCTGTGATATTCCCAGTACGAAGGGTTCGCTGTGATCGAGGAACCGGATCCAGAATACAGAACAGGTATCGGAACTGACATCCACCTGCTCGTCGAGGGCAGGAAGCTGATGTTGGGGGGCGTTCAACTGGCTTATCCTGCGGGGCTGGCGGGCCATAGCGACGGTGATGCGGCGATCCACGCGGTTATCGACGCCCTGCTCGGTGCCAGCGGCATGGGCGACATAGGCACTGTTTTTCCGGACAACGATCCCAGGTACAAGGGAATCGACAGCAAGCAGTTGCTGGTGGAAGTCAAAGACAGGCTTGAGGCCGCCTACTGGCGGGTGATTAATGTCGACTTGATAATCCAGGCCGAAGAGCCTTCTCTCAAGCCGGTTAAGGGGCAGATGAAAAGGGTTATAGCCGGGCTTTTGGGAATCGACTTCACCGCGGTAAATGTAAAGGCCAAAACCGCCGAGGGACTCGGCGATATAGGTGCCGGCCGGGCGATTGCCGCTACGGCGGCGGTGCTTTTGAGAAAGAAAGCAAGAAGGAGGATTTAGCCAGGGGGGGGCTCCTTGTTCGGTGCCGGTGATGCCCTTTTTTTGTAATCGGTTCCCATAGTCCGTTATCTGCGGTTTCGATTACGATTACGAGCACGAGCACGAAAACGTAGCGCCGCCGGTGTTGACGGTCTGGCGCCGAAGGTGTAAACAGAGGGGGCGAACCCTGACAGGAAATCGGGAATGGCTTTGCAGCTATACAACAGTCTTACTCGTAAAAAAGAGGAGTTCAAACCGCTAAAAAAGGGCAGGGTGGGGATCTATGTCTGCGGGCCCACAGTGTACGGACATGCGCACCTGGGCCACGCCAAGAGCTACGTCAGTTTCGACTGCCTGGTGAGATACCTGCGATATTTGGGCTATTCGGTCACCTACGTGCAGAACATTACCGACGTAGGCCACCTGACCGACGATGCCGATGAGGGCCAGGACAAGATCGTACTGGAGGCCAAGAAGGAAAAGAAGCACCCCATGGCGGTGGCGGAGTACTACGCCCGCAGCTTTTTCGAGGATATGGATGCCCTTAACTGCGTGCGTCCGGACATAAGTCCGCGTGCGACGGGGCATATAGCCGAGCAGTTGGAGGCGATCAAAACCCTTATAGAAAAGGGGTACGCCTATGAGGCCGGCGGCTCGGTTTACTTCGATGTGAGGAAGTTCACCGACTATGGAAGGCTTTCGGGGAGAAATGTCGAGGAAATGCTCGCCGGCGCCCGTATCGAGGTCGCCCCCGAAAAGAGGCACCCGGCTGATTTCGCCCTTTGGAAGAAGGCCGAGCCGAATCACATTATGAAATGGGCCAGCCCCTGGGGTCCGGGATTCCCCGGCTGGCACCTGGAGTGCTCGGTGATGAGCACGAAGTACCTGGGCGGTCCCCTTGATATCCACGGCGGCGGCATAGAAAACCAGTTTCCCCACCACGACTGTGAGATAGCCCAGGCCGAGGCGGTTTCCGGTAAACCGTTCGCCCGCTACTGGCTGCACAACAACATGGTCACTGTCGACGGCAGGAAGATGGGAAAAAGCCTCAATAACTTCATAACCCTGAAGGATGTCTTCTCGGGCTCGCACGAAAGGCTTAGCCAAGCCTACAGCCCGCTGGCGGTAAGGCAGCTGGTGTTGAACAGCCACTACCGAAACTGCCTTGATTTCTCGGATGCGGCCCTTTTCGCGGCACAGAGCGGCTACAATAAGATCACCGATACGGTAAAGGCCCTGCGGCGGCGGATTGGGATCGCGCCGCACAGTGCCCCGGACCCGCAGGTCGTGAAGCGGCTGGAAGAACTGACCGGCAGGTTCGAGGCGGCCATGGATGACGACCTGAATACGTCCGTAGCCCTTTCGGTGATATTCGATATGGTAAGGCTCGCCGCCGAGCAGCTCGGCGAAAACGCCCCGGACGGCTCTCTGGTCAGTATCGACGAGCGTTTCACTGTCCTGGCCGGTGACTGTCTGGGTATTGTCCTGCGCGAATATCCCGCCGCAGGACCCGCAGTGGACGGACTGGTGGAAATAGCCGTTGAGCAGAGGAACAATGCTCGTCGGTCCCGGGACTTCGAGACCGCAGACGCTATCCGGCAAAAGCTGGCCGATTGCGGCATAGTACTCGAGGACGGACCCGATGGAACAACCTGGAGAACGAAGTGAAAGTGCTCGGGATCGATCCGGGTTTGCGGGTGTGCGGCTACGCCTTGATCGAGACCACTGCCGACGGCGACAGGCTCATCGAGGCGGGGGTATTTACCACCGATGTCTCGGCATCACTGCCCCTGAAGCTTGTCAGTCTCGCCGGTGACGTTGCCGAATTACTAAAAAGGCTCAAACCGGATGTGGTGGCGGTAGAGGAGCTTTACAGTCATTACGCGCATCCTAAAACGGCTATATTGATGGGCCACGCCAGAGGGGTTATACTTCAGAGCTGCGCCGCTGCGACGGTGGAAATCAACAGTTTCGGCGCCACTCGTATCAAGAAGTCCATTACGGGTAACGGCCGGGCGTCCAAACAACAGGTGCAAAGGGCGATTCAGAGCCGTTTGGCTCTCAGCCGGATGCCGTCGCCGGACGACGTGGCCGACGCCATAGCGGCCGGTCTTTGCTGCGTCAATTCCTTGAGAAGGGCCTTTTTGAAACGATGATATCGACCATCGACGGAACTCTGGTTAGACTGGAGCCCGACAGGGCGCTTGTCAAGGTCGGAGCGATCGGTTACGAGGTCATGCTGGGAGGATACTGCGTAAAGTCGCTTTCCGACAAGATCGGTTCGGAGATATCGCTGTATACCATGCAGTACCTTGAAGGTTCGCCGGGCGGGGGCAACCTGATACCCCGTATGGTGGGGTTCCTGAGCACGACCGATAGGGACTTTTTCAAAAAGTTCATCGGCGTAAAGGGCATAGGTATAGCAAGAGGCCTGCGTTCGCTGAGCATGCCCGTCGAAATGATAGCCGAGGCCATCGAGTCCGGTGACCATAAGTCCCTCATGATGCTTCCGGAAATAGGCAAGAGGACCGCTGAACAGATCATCGTCGAACTGCGTGGAAAGCTCAAGACATTCGCCTTGGCCGCCGGGTCCGCCCAACCGGATCGGGTTCGGTTCAAGCCGTTCCAGGTCGAGGCCCTCGAGATACTTATCGCCTGGGGTGAAAAAAGGAACGAGGCGATCGACCTTATAGAGCTGGCCAGTCGGGGCCACCCCGACGTTCAGTCCGCAGAAGGGCTGGTTCCGCTGGTTTACCGGATAAAGCAGGGGATGGAGGTGTAGCCGCGGCGGCTTCGCCGCCGCGCCCTTTGCGGCGTTGCCGCAAAGGGGTTTAAGGTTTAAAGTTTAAGGTGCAAGGTTGGGTACGGCAATCGCCGGGATTTCGGGATGGTTATTGACAGGGTTATAACCTCAAAGACGATCGACGAAAGGGAGGAGCAGTTCAACGTCTCGCTGCGTCCGAAAAGTCTGCCTGAATGCGTGGGTCAGGAGGCGGTGAGGGAGAAGCTTTCGATCGCTATCAAGGCGGCAAAGCACAGGTCCGAACCACTCGAGCACATACTTTTCTATGGTCCTCCCGGATTGGGAAAGACCACCCTGGCCCATGTTGTGGCCAACGAAATGGCCGCGAACATACGCTGCAGCTCGGGACCGGCCCTGGCCAAGGCGGGCGACGTGATGGGCCTCTTGAGCAACATGGACACCGGCGATGTGCTTTTTATAGACGAGATACACCGGCTCAGCACCCAGGTTGAGGAGTTCATATACCCGGCCATGGAGGAGTTCAAGGTCGACTTTACCGTCGACAGTGGCCTTCACGCCAAGACGATCAATTTTCCTCTCAAGCGATTCACTCTGGTCGGGGCGACCACCAGGGCGGGGCTGTTGAGCGCGCCGCTTCGCAGCCGCTTCGGCATGCTGTACCACCTCCAGTTCTACAGCCCGGCCGAACTGACCGAGATATTGAAACGATCGGCCTCGCTGCTGAAGCTGCCTTTCGAAGAACGCACGCTTGAGCTGATAGCTCGGCGGTCCAGGGGAACGCCCAGGGTTGCCAACAGGCTGCTCAAGCGGGTAAGGGATTACGCCCAGGTCAAGGGCCGGGGTATGTTGAGCGAGAAAATCGTCGCCGGGTCCCTGGAGATGGAACAGATCGACGCCCTTGGCCTGGATCAGCTGGACAGGTCCTTTCTTACGGCCCTGGTCAACGTTTATGAGGGCGGACCGGCGGGCATCGAGGCGATCGCGGCCACGCTCGGCGAGGAGAAGGATACGCTCGAGGACGTGGTCGAGCCGTACCTGCTGCAGGTGGGGTTTCTGCGGCGCACCCGGCGGGGCCGGGAGATCACGGCAGAGGCCTGCAGGCACCTCGGCGTTAAACGGCCGAAGGCCGAAAAGGCCGACGACCAGAGACGGCTTTTCCTATAACACGAACGCCGCCATCCTCGGCGGCCGGCCCATGATGTGTGTAAGGTAGTATACCAGGACCCGTTCGGCCTCGTTGAGCATTTCGGCATCCGCGGCCGCCAGGCCGCGGGCATCGGCCAGGCAGGCGGCGGTATCGGCGGTTAAGGCCATCTTGTCGGTGAAGGCGGCCTCGCAGTCCCTGCACAGAAGTCCGCTTTCGCCGGCTGAAAAGTACAGCCGGCGCCATCGGGGGCTGAAATCCTTTCTGCAGTTGACGCAGGCGTCCAAAACAGGCGACAGGCCGATCTCCTTGAGCAGGCGCAGTTGGAATCCTGCCAGCATTGCCATAATTCGGGGGCGGTCCGCTGCCTTGGCCAGCCGCCGCAACAAGCCCAAAAAGGCATCGAAAAGGACCGGGTGGGGGTCGCATTCGTCGGTGAGGCGGTCCACCATCTCGGCGGCAAAGTATGAACAATTCATGGCCAGCAGGTTTCTGCCAAGGCCGGCAAGCTCGGCCCCGTGGCGGCTGTGAAACTCGATAAGGGTGGCCAGCGAGTTGTCTCTTGCGGAGAACACCACATCGCCGCATGAAAGAATCTCGATCGGGCCGTCAAACCTCGATCGGGGCCTCTTCGAGCCCTTGGCGATCGCGGCTACTTTGCCCGTTTGCCGGGTGAAGAACGTGGCAATCTGGCTGGTCTCGGAATAGTCAACTGTGCGTATGCAAATGGCAAGATCGCTGTTCGACATTGGTCCGCTACTGCCTATCCCAGCTTGTTTTTACCTGTTTTAACAAGAAAAGAGCCGGGCTCTTGTTCCGGCGCCCATCTACCCCGTTAAAAAGTCAAAAACGGCGAAAACTTCGGCGCCAGCCCGCTGGACCAAGCCGTCCGGTCAGGCGGGGGATTTCTAATTTTTAAGCCCGCAATCTTTCTTGACGTATTTACTAATGCCCGAGAGGCTGCCGGGCAAGAGCCTCTTTCTTTAAGGCCGAAATAAAAAAGTATTTTTTCTCGATTTTGTCTTGACTTCAACCCACCGCCCTCTAAAATCATACCGCGGTTGTTCAGAAAAGGGACGGGAGGGACGATAGATGTCCCTATGTGGCTTCATGGAGTTCTCTTCAATGTCGGTTTCGTGCGGTCTGCGCGCGATACGCGTCGCAGGAGATGTCGGCGATTTCAGGGCCGGACGGAGTGCGGTCTTGGGAGGAGTGATTGCAAGGACGCATCAAACGGGGAGCCGGCCCTAAAGCTCTGCCGGCTCCCCGCTTGCTTTTTGCCGCAAGAAGTGATATGTTAAAAAAAGCGGCAGTGGATTCGCTGAAGTCGGTATGCGGCGGCTTCGATTGGGCCGGTGAGGCGGCGGATAGCAAAGACAGATTTTATTGCGGTAGGCATAAGCTTTCAGAATGCAAGACGAGAATGTTCAATCCGAAAAAGAGCAGCCTCAGGACTCGTCCGAAGAGCTGCTCAGACAACTGCGCGACAAGCTTTATTCCGAGAGTATTTCAATCCGGCGCAAGGCCGGATATCACCTGAGCTGGATGCAGGAAGACGGGCTGGAGATACTTAAGCAGGTTTTGTTCGGCAGCTGCCCAAAAAAGACAAAGAATGCTGCGGCGTACGGCCTGCGGAGCATGCGCGGCCGCATGCGAAACATGGCCTTTGACGTGCTGGTCGAAGGCGCCGAAAGCAGCGACAAGGAAACCAGGTATGTTTGCGAACATGCCCTGGCGATCGTTGTTAAGAAATGGCCCGCGAAGTTCGCCCAGGAGCTGGAAAAGCGAATGGGCAAAGTCGAAATCAGGGAAATCACTCCGAAGCGGACCTCTCGAAAAAACGCCCGCAGACGCGTCAGGTAACGGTCCCAGCCACAATTCGGGCACACCGGCTGCCATTCGACTTTACCGATAAATGGCACGGATAGGGAAAAGGAAACCAGGTATCTTGTTTCGTGGCGAAAAAAGGTGCCTGGTTTCTTTTTTCACCATTGGCTTGAGTGGTAATGACCCCGAATCGAGGTAAGTACCAAGGTTGCAGCCGATTAAGCCCACCCCCGCCAAAAAATGGGTTGTCGCCGGGATAGCAGCGTGTGTGTCGCTGACAGCCGGCTGCGGCCTGGGCGGCGGCCGGGTGCCTCTGGAAGACGTAAGGATCAGCGACATAGGTGCCTCCGGCGATTCCGCCGCCGGTTCCCTGCGGCTTATAGAGTCCGTAAATATCGAGGCCAGCGTTATCGAAATCCCCGTCGAGAACCGACAGGCCCTGGCTGTTCTGTGGAGCCGGCTTGATTCACGGCCTGTCAGGTTGACGGACGCGGACGCCGCAGCAGCAAACTCGCTTGTTGTCCGCTTCGGACGCCCGCGGGACGCCGCCGGTGTCCTCGATGTGCTTGAGAAGGCGTCTGCGAGAAATACTAAGACCAGCTCCATGCTTTTCACGGACGCAAGATACTCCGAGGTGTCCGTGAAGTATTTGCAGCGGCCGGTTACTATAACCTATACGCTGCCGGGCGGCGGCGCAGAGGAACTGACGATAGGTCCGGGTGGACTGAAATTGCGGGTAGAGGCAACACGGATTAGCGGATCACAGAGCCTTTGCGGCCTGAACGCAGTGTTTGTGTACCAGCCGGATACTGCGGTTCCACCGCGCCGGGAGGTTGTGTTTTCCTCAACGGCATTCGGAATTACGATGAAGCCCGGAAGGTTCGTGCTGATCGGTCCTACTCGCTACGAGCCTTACGGTGGCCGCTTGGCGGATGTGCTTTTCGAAAGGCGCGGACCCAGGCCGACGGTGGCGGTGCTGCTTCTGTCTTTATAAAATAGGGACAGTCACCTATTTTTTACCTATTTTTTAAAATAGCGTAAGATAGAATCAATTTTTCCGCGGGGAAAAATAGGTGACTGTCCCTATTTTACCGGGGAAAAATAGGTGACTGTCCCTATTTTATGTCTGAAATCGTGACATTGACCAGGTGCGACAGCTACGAGCGAAGCGCTGTACGCTCGGCGCTTGAAAGACACCTGGAGCTTCTCGGCGGGCTTGGTCGTTTCGTCAGTCCTGGCGATAATGTTCTGCTTAAGCCTAACTTTATAGCGCCTAAGTCCAGGCGCAAGGCCACCCAGACCGACCCGGCGGTGATCGTCGAACTTGCTCGAATACTCAAGGATTTCGGTGCAAAGCCCTTCATAGGCGATTCGCCGGCATGGGGAACGGTGCGCAGGTGCATTCGCGCCTTGGGCATGGAAGATGAGCTCGCCGGCCTGGATGTTGCTGTCAGGCAGTTGAACAGGCCCAGATTGCTCAGGGTGGGCCGGGACGGCGCAAGGGTCGGAATAAGCCAGCTTGCTCTCGACGCCGACGTGATCATCAATCTGCCCAAGTTCAAGTCACATCGCCAGATGGTGGCGACATTTGCCGTAAAGAATGTCTTCGGAACGGTCTGCGGCAAGCAGAAGGCCTACTGGCACTTCGCCAAAGGAAAAAGCTTCAATGAATTCTGTCGGTTTCTAATCGATATCTTCAAGCTTTTGGATCCGGCGGTTACCATAATCGACGCGGTCACCGTCATGGACGGTCCGGGTCCGATAACCGGCAGGGCCAGGCCCCTGGGATGGATCATCGGCGGGAACGATCCGATTGCCTGCGAGGCGGTCTGCTGCCGCCTGGTCGGCATGGATCCGCTTCAGCTTCCGATGATCGCCGCGGCCGACAGCATCGGTTTTGGCGTCAGCCGCATGGAGGACATACGAATTCTGGGTGATGATTTGCCCCCGGTGCCCTGCCAGGATTTCGAACTGCCCGATCTCATACCGCTGAGGTTTTCACTGCCCCACGTGTGCAGGAGCATATACCGCCAGGCGATGATGCTGGCGCGGAAAACAGCACCATAAATCCTGTATGTTATATGTCCTATACGCCCGCAAAGGCTGCCGGCAGGAAATCCACTATATCAGTGGCGATCAGGCTGACCGGGCCGAGTTTTTCGGCGGCTAAGTCGCCGGCCAAGCCGTGGATGTATACACCCAAGGTAGCCGCTTCGAAGTCTTCGAGGCCCTGGGCCGCCAGGGCGGCGATAATGCCGGTAAGTGAATCGCCTGATCCGGCGGTCGCCATGCCGGGATTTCCGGTTGTGTTGACATAGATCTTCTCGCCGTCGGTCACCACTGTGCCCGCTCCCTTGAGGACAACGGTTGCCGTAGCGCGCTGTGCCAGCCTGATTGCCTGCTCGCGGCGGTCAGCGGGGAGCTGTTCCCTGAAAAGGCCGGCCCAGATTCTTTTCATTTCGCCGGGATGCGGTGTGAGGATGAGCCTTGCTTTTAGCCGGGCCGGCCACTTTGAGATCAGTGCCAGGTTGTTAAGACCATCGGCGTCAATAACCATTCGGGTTTCTTTTTCCAGAAGGGCGCCCAGCACCGTGCGCAGTCCGCTACTCTTGCCCGCCCCCGGGCCGAATGCGAGCATATTGTTCTGGCAAGCTGTCTCGAAAACGGCGTTCACAGCCCTTGCGCTGATGCGGCCGGCGCCGTCCTCCGGCAGCGCGATGGTGGTGTATGACGGTTCGATGGATGCCACCATGGACAGAATGCCGGCCGGCACCGCCACACGAACCAGTCCCGCACCCGATCGAAGCGCCGCTCGTCCGGCTATCGCAGGCGCGCCGCTCATGCCCCGGCTGCCACCGATGATGCAGACCCGGCCGAAGTCGCCCTTGTGAGCATCCGGCCTGCGGGGCTGCAATTGCGGTACTGTCGTAACTTCTTGCATTTCGACGAGGGTTGCTTGGAGGTACCGAATACTATGTGACTCGTTCGATTTTCCTGTTTATCAGCGTCGCGGTCACGCCGGCTGAAAAACCGTTGTCGATATTGACGGTTACCACGCCGCCGCAGCAGCTGTTTAGCATGGTCAGAAGCGCCGAAAGTCCGCCGAAGCTGGCGCCGAAGCCCACGCTGGTGGGAACGGCGATTACCGGGCAGTTCACCAGTCCGCCCACAACGCTGGCCAGCGCGCCTTCCATGCCGGCGACTACGATGATTACGTTGGCTTTATAGAGACTCGGCAGGCGATCGAGCAGTCTGTGGAGGCCGGCCACACCGATGTCGCAGAGTATCTCCGCGGGCTGGCCCATTATCTCGGCGGTGACCCTGGCCTCCGCCGCGACGGGCAGGTCTGCCGTGCCGGCGGTTACGATCGGAAGAACGGTTTTAAGCGGCTCTACCTTCCGCTGTTCGAGAACGATGGCCCGCGCCTGCTTTATATAGCGGGCTGACGGGAAGGTTTTGGTGTCGGCAAGTGCCCGGTAGGCGTCCTCGGAGGCCCTGGTGGCAAGGACGTTGCCTCCTCTTTCCGCCAGGGATCTGAATATGCCTATGATCTGTTCATTCGTTTTGCCGGGGCAGTAGATAACCTCCGGGAATCCCCTGCGCATGTGGCGGTGATGGTCCACGCGGGCATAGCCGAGGTCCTCGAAGGGCATGTGCCGGAGGCTTTGGACTGCATCATTTACGTCAAGTTCACCGTCCTTGACGCGCTGGAGCAGTTCGCGTAGCTGTTCGATGTTCATCCTAAAGCCCGCTCGCCTTCGGCTCGAGTGACATATCCGCGAAGATCCTCGCATTATACTTGTGATACCCGAGCGAGGCTACCATAACGGCATTGTCTGTGCAATATTGTTTAGGCGCCACGAACAGTGTCATCGGCGGCACCGATCCTTCGCACATCCGCCGCATGGCCTCGCGAAGGGCTTCATTAGCCGCCACTCCGCCGCCGAGAAGGACTCCAGCGGCGCCGATTCGCCCGGCCGCCCGCCGGGTCTTTTCCACGAGCACCTCGATGACGGCCGCCTGAAACGAAGCTGCGATGTCTGCCAGCTGCCGGCGGCTCATCGAATCGACCTTTTCGGGTCCCTTCATGTCCTGGCCCCTGCAGTGGTAAAGCACCGCCGTTTTTATGCCGCTGAAGGAAAAGTCCAGTGAATCCGGTTCCAGCATCGTCCGTGGAAAGGGTATTGCGGCCTCGTCGCCTTCGCGGGCGAGTTTCTCTATTTCGGGGCCGCCGGGATAAGGCAGCTTGAGGATGGTTGCCACCTTGTCGAACGCCTCGCCGGCTGCGTCGTCCCTGGTCGAGCCCATAAGCCTGAAATCCAGCGGTCCGAGGCATTCATAGAGGCTGCTGTGCCCGCCCGAGACCACAAGGGCCACTGCCGGAAAGGGTACGTCGGTACGGTCGATGATCGCGGACTGCATGTGTGCGTGAAGGTGGTTGACGGCGATCAGGGGCTTTTCCCAGACCAGGCAAAGGGTTTTGGCGGCCGTGACCCCGACGATAAGCGCGATGGTCAGTCCCGGCCGATTCGCGACCGCAACGGCGTCGATGCCGTCTTTGTCTACTCCGGCTCGTGCCATGGCCTCGGATATAACGGGGTAAATGTTCTCAACGTGTGCGCGCGAGGCGATTTCCGGGACCACGCCGCCGAATTTCTCATGCAGTTCGGTCTGTGATGCCACCACGGACGATCTGATGATACGGCCGTCGGCCACCACGGCCGCGGCTGTCTCGTCGCAGCTGGTCTCGATACCCAGGATGTTTATTTGCTTGGTCCGATCATGTGACATGGCTGGTTCGACGAGCTTTTTTTGCCACAGGTCAGCTTCGCGGCCCGCTAGCGCGGGCCTTGCGGCGGGATTCAGTCCGTCGTCCGCGAGCAAGCTCGCTTCCGCCGGCCTGCACCCCGCCGCGGTCGGCTTTTGCAAAGCCAACCGCAAAGCTGACACGCAGATTTTCACAGATTAACACAGATTAACCTTCCGGTCCAAAGTAGCTGCACGCGGTCCTGTCGGTTTCCCATACGGTTACGCAGTGAAGTCGGGCCTCGTCGAATTTTCCGGCCAGTTTCCCCCAGGCGAATTCGGCTATGTTCTCTATGGTTGGGTTCCTGGAGCCGAGCTCGGCAACGTCGGCGTTCAGGTTCTTGTGGTCGAGCAGCCGCAGCAGGTTGTCTTGCACCAGCTGCTGGAACCTGCCGACGCTGAAGCGGGTCTGTTCGGCCGGTATTGCCAACTTCACCTCGATCACGTAGTTGTGGCCGTGGCCGGAGGGGTTAGCGCACTTTCCGAAAAGCTCCAGGTTTTCCCTCTCGGACAGCTGCCGGTCCCAGAGCCGGTGCATGGCCGCGAATTCGAATTTCTCACTGAAGTAGACCATGGTATGGTCCTCGCAGTCAATGGACATTTCCCTGAATGGATTGAGTGACAGTGCCACCTCTTTGAGCTCTGCGCGTTCGAACTTGTCCGCCAAGGTGTCACTGACCATTTCGCACAGCTTTGCCAGATTGGTGAAGTCCACACTGCAGCCCCGCCGGAAACGCGACCTTATTTGTTCGGAAAGCAGCGGGACCGCCTGCCGGCGCACGATTCTGTCTATATCGAAGACGTTTACGACCATTCCTGTGAGGGGGTCCGCGCGGCCGGCCAGCGTCACCGCCAGCTGCAGGAATATACAAAGGCCCTCCCCCGGCGGGTTTGACGCGAAGGAGTTGGCGCCGGGCCGGTCTTCAGACAGCATGGGGTTCAGGGAAAACCTGACCTTTCTTGCCAGTCTGTGCGGGTTCATTTCTTTTGAAGGCCGACAAGATACATCGTTAACAGACGAACGCCGAAGCCGGTGGAGCCGGCGGTTGAGAATGCCGTATCTTTTTCCAGCAGGTCCACCCCGGCTATATCCAGATGCGCCCACTTCCTGTCCCCCGCAAACTGGCGCAGGAAAGCGGCCGCGGTGCACGCTCCGCCCCACCTGCCGCCGATGTTCTTGAGGTCGGCTATGCTGCTTTTCATCTCTTCGGCGTACTCGTCGCCGCTGGGCAGGCGCCAGAGCTTCTCGCCGCTCTGGTCAGCGGCCTCGAGAAGCTGCGTGGTCAGTTTCTCGTCGTTGCCCATCAGGCCCGCCATATGTCTTCCCAGCGCCACCAGGCACGATCCGGTCAGCGTGGCTATGTCTACGATAATTTTGCAGTCGAGTTTATCGGCGTAACTTATGGCGTCGCACAGGAGCATCCTGCCTTCGGCGTCGGTGTTTTGCACCTCGACGGTCTTACCGCTGAAAGTGGTGATAATGTCACCCGGCCGATAACTGGCGCCGCTGGGCATGTTTTCCGCCGCCGGAACGATGCCGCAGACTTCGATCGCCAGCTCCAACTCGGCTGCCGCTCTGACCGTAGCCAGGACTGCAGCGCCGCCGGATTTGTCCAGTTTCATCCGGTCCATGTTCGCCGCTGGTTTGATGCTTATGCCGCCGGTGTCGAAGGTTACCGCCTTGCCCACGAGGGCTACCCTGGGGCCGCGATGCCTGCCGGACGGGCGGTACCGTAGAACAATCAGCCTGGGCTGGTTCACCGAGCCGGCGCCTACCGCCAGTATGCCCCCCATACCTTTGGCGGCGAGCTGCTTTTTGTCGAGAACCGTGCAAGTTAAGCCTTCGGCGCCGCGTGCCAGTTTCTTGGCCTCTTCGGCCAGCGCGGCCGGACTGAGGATATTGGCGGGCCGGTTGGCCAGCGTCTTGGCCCGGGCCTGTGCCCTGCCTATAACGTCGCCAGCCGCGATACCTTTGCCGATTGCGGCCTTCTTGGGCGCCTCCGGGTCTATTATTTCTACGGTAAGCACCGCCGGCCGTTTGTTCTTGTCTGTGGTTACGAACTCGTCATAGCTGTAGCTTCCCAGGTATGCTCCTTCGGCGGCCGCCCTGCCCAGGGCTGCATAGTCAAATGTCGGCCCCATGACACAGTGAAGGGCGACGCCCAGTTTTTTCGCCTTAAGCGAAACAGCCTTCTTCGCAGCGGCAGAGGCCGCCTGCCGCAGGGTATTCAGGTCGGCCTTTTTCCTTTCACCCATTCCGACCAGAAGCACCCTCTTTGCCGCGATTCGTCCATCGGTGTAGAGCAAGGCGGTGTTGCCTCGCTTTGCCTTGAAATCCCCAAGTTTAGTCAGCCGTTGGATGGCGCCGTCAAGGAGGCCGTCGAGATTACGGCAGACGGGATCAAGGCTTTTGGAATCGAACAAGCCGACCGCAAGCAGATCGACTGCCGCATCGGCGAAATCCTGTCTTCGGGCCTGCACTTTCACGTTTATAAGCTGTTTCATTCGTCCACACCCCTGTCTGGGCGGCGCCCGTACTTCAGGCTAAAGATTCTTCGCCGCCCTGTATCTGAGGTAACTCTCTATAAAGCCGTCAATATCCCCGTCGAGCACGGCGTCAACGTTGGACTGCTGGTGGTTGGTTCGGTGGTCCTTTACCATCTGGTAAGGTTGGAGCACGTAGCTTCTTATCTGGTTGCCCCATGCGATCTGTCCCTTGTCGCCGTAGATCTTGGCCAGCGTGGCGTCTCGTTTTTGCCGCTCAAGCATCACCAGGCGGGCCGCCAGGACCTTCATGGCCGATGCGCGATTCTTGTGCTGGCTTCTGTCGTTCTGGCACTGGGCCACGATTCCGGTCGGAATATGGGTTATCCTCACGGCGCTGCTGACTTTATTGACATGCTGGCCCCCGGCGCCTCCGGCGCGGAAGAAGTCGATCTTGAGATCTTCCGGGCTGATATCGACATCGATTTCCTCGTCAAACACCGGCAGGCAGTCAACCGCCGCGAAGCTCGTGTGCCTTCGCCTCGACGCATCGAAAGGACTTATCCTCACCAGCCTGTGAACACCGGTCTCACAGGACAGCCTTCCGAAGGCGAAGGGTCCGCTTACGCGAAGCGTCAGGGACCTTATTCCCACTTCCTCGCCCGGCGTGATGTCAAGTTCGGCGAACTTATAGTTGTTTGTTTCAAAATATCGCGTGTACATTCGAAGCAGCATGTTGGTCCAGTCACAGCTTTCGGTGCCTCCTGCCCCGGCGTGAATGCTGAAAATACAGTCTTTAGAATCGTCAGGGCCGCTTAACAACCTGGCAAGCTCAATTTGCGAGCACTGCCGCTGCAACTGTGCGAGTTCCGACTCCACCTCGGAGAGAACCTGCTGATCGGATTCTTCAGCGGCAAGTTTGAACAATTCCGACAGGTCTTCAACCTTCTGAGCGATCTGCTCTGCAGGGTCGACCAGCGCTTTTACCGCACTTAACCGGGAGACGGTCTTCTGGGCATCAGGTTTTTCCCAGAAACCGGGAGCTGCAAGCCGCCTGTGAAGATCCGCCATCTCGGATTTCCTCTTCGGCAGGTCAAAGCCAGTCCCGGATATTTTGGACCCGGGCCTCAAGTTCGTCGATCGCGTTTCTGATTTCGGAAGGTTCCATATCTCTAGCGGTTTATACCATGCGTTGACGGTGGTGGCAAAGAAATTGCCGCAGCCGCGTCAGGAAGGATCAGGATCGGTTGAGAATGCCGGATCGCCAACGGCTTATCGGCGACCCCTGGGCCGCGAGCCATTGCTGATCATTGAACAAGAATCGTCGGTTGCAAGGTTGGCATTCATCAGTGCGGGCCACAAGGTCCGATAATCGGAGGCTATTGAACCGACACGGCTTAACGTAACTTCTTGTATATAAAGGCCTTATGCTCTTGTTTGGCAAGAATCCATAATCCAGAATCCGCAATGGCTGACCCCCTGGCGGGCCGCCCCGGCGACAGCCGATCCCAGGCCTCGTCCGACATGTCCGACAAGTCCGACTGTTCCGACTATCGTCCGGCTCGCATCGGATCGGCCAGGCTAGGCGGCAGCCGCTCTCGAATCCGTAATCCAGAATTACGGCCGTGGGCGACTGGAAGAAAAGTGGGCAAGCCACCGGTTTGACATTGGCAATCGGGACGGTTGCTTCACATGAATGTTCCACGTGGAACATTTGAGGTGTGTGGTTCCGGGTTGGACGTTCCGGTGCGCGAAAACTGTTTTTGGCCGTGTGTCAAAAGTGCAAAAGCTGTTTTGGACGAAGTGCCGTTTCATATGAATGTTCCACGTGGAACATTCTAGTTATATTTTTCTTGTAATAAGTGGAGAATTCTAATTGGTAAGGCCGAAAACAATCATAGTAATAATCTTACAAGTTTCCCACAATGGAAAGGAGTCTACCAATGGTCGATAGGAAAGATAAGCCGAAGCATTTGGGAAGGGGGCTGCAGTCTCTGGTAGGTCCTATAATATCAGAGCTGGGTCCTTCAGGTCACCGTGATCCAGCGGTTGCAGAACTGCCTAAAGCTTTTGGTGACAAAGGCATGCGGCAATTGTTGCGGCAACTGGACATCGATTCGATAAGCCCGAATCCGTACCAGCCTAGGGACGACTGGAACCAGCAGGAACTTGATGATCTTGCTGAGTCAATTAGGACCAACGGCCTACTCCAACCTGTGGTGGTGCGGCCGTGGGATTCTGGATTCCAGCTTATTGCCGGAGAACGCCGCTTCCGTGCAGCCCAAGCCGCCCAGTTGAAGACGATACCCGCGCTTGTACGCGATGCCACCGACCAGCAGCTTCTGGAATTTGCCCTGGTTGAAAATATACACCGTGCCGATCTGAACCCGATCGAGCGGGCGAGGGCCTACCGAAGTTATATAAGCAGCTTTTCTCTCACGCAGTCCGAGGCAGCGGAACGTCTGGGCGAGAACCGTTCCGTTGTGGCTAACTACTTGCGACTGCTGGACTTACCCGAAGAGATACAGCGTATGCTCTGTAGCGGCGAGTTAAGCATGGGCCATGCCAGGGCGATTCTTTCGCTGCCCGGTGATGAATTACGCCGCAAGCTGGCCAATCGCGCTATGGCCGGCCGCCTCAGCGTTAGAGCGGTGGAGAGGCTTGTCCGCCGGCAACTGGACGAAAATACTTCGACTGGGACCCGGCCGGCACTCAAGCCCGCCCACGTCTCTGATCTGGAAAGTAGCCTGAGTATGCATCTTGGAACGAAGGTATCAATACAGACACGCAGGAAAGGTGACAGCGGCAGGATCATCATAGAGTTCAACAGCTTGGACGAATTCGACAGGATCGCAGGGAGAATGGGAGTGGAGCTGGCCGGAGCCTGAAGGGCGAGGCCTGTGGTTGACTCGATACTAGCCAGTGCCCGCAGGTAGCCGGCCGGTGGGCCCCGGCTGGCCGAATATGGAGAAAGGGTGCGTAAATCGACGGCCGCCTGCCGCGGGCGAAACCATCCTCTTTATAGATCGAACAGGTCCTATATTCTGCCGGTCTGCCGGCCGACAAAACGGGCGGGGGGAAAAAGCTTGATTTCGCCGGAAATTCGGCTGTTTTTTGGTAGTCTTTTTTGAAGGGCTTTACCGATAGTAACTTTTACCGGGTGGTACGAATAAAGACCGTGTTGAACATGGGCTGAAATGGCAAGCCAAGTAGACAGTCGATTCGATCCTGCGTGCATGTATGGCCCTGGCGGTGATTTTATGCGCATCTGGCCGGAATGCCTCTCGCCGAATACGGGAAATGTCAGGGACCTGATAGGTTCCATTTTTGATCTTGGAAAGTCGATGCTTGGCCTGGAACCTCAAGGATGTGTACCTGTTTCAGAGCAGTCGGCGGCGACAGAACACGCCTTTGCGGGCAAACCGGTTATTGCCCGCACCAATAAGACTTACAACTCGGCGGGCGGATCGTCCAATCGCTTGCAGCTGCCGCGAGGGCAGAAACTGCTGTTTGCCGACGACAGCAGGATCGTAACAGCGGCAAGGGACAGGCCGGGGTACCGCATCAGGTCATATCGGAAAGCCGCAAAAAAACGTAATTCCATCAATGTGATACGGCAGGAGTCGCTGTTTGAGGCCGTTCGAAGCCATGCCAGAACGGCATAACAAACAAAGCGTCGGAAAGTTTCAATGAGGGCGGTCCTGCAGCGAGTGCAGCAGGCGGATGTGTCTGTGGCCGGCCGGCTGGTTAGCCGCATTGATGGTGGCCTGTTGGTATACGCAAGCATTGCCCGCGGCGATACCGAAGCCGACGCCGAATTTGTCGCCCGCAAGATCGCCGGTTGTCGTGTATTCGCCGACACCAGCGGCAGGATGAATCTCAGCCTGCGGGAAGTCGGAGGGTCCGTACTGCTGGTGAGCAATTTCACTCTCCACGGGGATTTACGCAAGGGCCGCCGGCCCTCTTTCGAAGTCGCTGCTTCCCCGCAAGATGCGGAAAGGCTTTACAGCCGTTTGGTGTCAATGCTGGCCGGGTGCGGAGTCGACGTTCAGACCGGCGTTTTCGGCGCTCATATGCACGTCCACAGTGTTAACGACGGGCCGGTAACGTTCATTTTAGAAAGCGGCGTCTAACACAATGTCAACGCTGCGGCACCGCGCATTTTGCCGGCTTTTAGCATCTTGAGGGCATCATTGGCCCGCTCAAGGTTGAATGTGGTTACGGTAGGTTTTATCGGGACCTCCGCGGCGAGTGGCAGAAACTGTTGAATGTCCGCCCGGGTGACGTTGGCGACGCTCTTTAGTGATTTCTCCAGCCACAGATCCGAGCAGTAGTCCAGCTCCAGCAGGGCGTTCTTGTCGGTATCTTCTTTGCGGATGGCATTTATGACCAGTATACCGCCCCGTTCCAGGGCCCGCATCGCCGCAACCACCGGTTTCCAGGCCGGGGTGAAATCTATAGCGCAATCGAGCTTATCGCCGCCCGCCTCGGCGGTGGCGGCGACACGGTCGGCGCCGAGCGAGGCGGCCAGTTGCTGGTGATCCTTCTGGCCGCTGCGGGTGAATACGAAAACCTGCGACTTGGGGTAACGGTGCTTGACCAGCTGCAGAAGTATGTGCGCCGATGCGCCAAAGCCGAAAAGCCCCAGACGTTGCCCGTCGCTGAATCCCGTCATGCGCAGCGCCCTGTAACCTATAGCACCGGCGCAAAGGAGGACCGCCGCCTGGGCGTCTTCGAACCGTTCGGGGATGGGGTAGGCGCAGCTCTCATCCACTACGGTGTACTGGGCATACCCCCCGTCAGCGTCACAACCGGTAGACTTGAACTGTGTGCAAAGATTCTCGTTGCCCCTCTGACAGAACCCGCAGCGGCCGCAGGCGGAGTTTATCCAGCCTATTCCCACCCTCTCACCGGCGGCGAACCTGCCGGTAGAGCCGCCCTCTACGGTGCCTACTATCTGGTGGCCGGGTATGACGGGCAGCTTGCAGCTTAATCGCCCCTCGATTTCATCGAGTTCGGTGTGGCAGACCCCGCAGGCCAGGACCTTTACGAGTATCTGCCCGTCTGCGGGCATCGGAACCGGAACTTCGCGCATTCGCAGGGGGTTGTCGACAGCCGGACCGGTTCGAGTCAGAATCATCGCCTTCATGATTTAATCGAAAAGCTCTGTGCTGAGGTATCTTTCGCCTGTGTCACACAGTATGGCGATCGCCAGCTTGCCGGTGTTGGCCTTCCTGCTTGCCACTTTTACCGCGGCGGCCGCCGCCGCGCCGGCGGATATGCCGGTGATGATTCCCTCCTGCCTGGCCAGCCGCTTTGCCATTTCGAACGATTCCTGGTTGCCTATCTGGATGATCTCGTCGATTATTCGGCGGTTCAATACGTCCGGAATGAATCCCGCTCCGATTCCCTGGATCATGTGAGGCCCGGGCCTGCCGCCGGACAGCACCGGCGATGCCGCCGGCTCGACGGCGATCATCTGCACCGAAGGTTTTTTTTTCTTGAGCACTTCTCCGATGCCCGTGATGGTGCCGCCGGTTCCCACGCCGGCGACCACGATATCCACGGAGCCTTCGGTGTCTTTCCATATCTCTTCGGCGGTGGTCCTGCGGTGTATCTCGGGGTTGGAAGGGTTCTTGAACTGCTGGGGCATGAATGCACCTTTTGTTTTCTCGAGGATTTCGCCTGCCCGGTTGACCGCGCCGGTCATGCCCTCCTCGGCGGGTGTAAGCACCAGCTCGGCGCCGAAGAGCTCAAGTATCTTGCGGCGCTCCACCGTCATGGATTCGGGCATGGTCAAAATGAGCTTGTAGCCCCTGGCAGCCGCGACCCATGCCAGGGCTATTCCGGTGTTTCCGCTGGTGGGCTCGATAATGGTCATGCCGGGCTTGAGCCTGCCCTGCCGCTCGGCGTCCAGAATCATGCTCACGCCGATGCGATCCTTGACGTTCGAGGCGGGATTGTAGAATTCCAGCTTGCCGGCCACCCGAGCGCAGCAGCCCTGTGTTACCTTGTTGAGCCAGACCAGAGGGGTGTTTCCTATCAGTTCCGTCATATCGTTGGCTATTTTCATTTCCTGGACCTTTCCAGATATCCCCCGAGCCGCATTTACTTTTTTTTACGGACCTTTACGCTGAAATAACCGCCAAGGTCATTCACCTCGGTAACTTCCTGCCCCTGCTGCGAGAAGCTGGCCGGCACATTTCTGACGGGCTCGCCGGCGTCCAGCAGTATTTCCAGGACACAGCCGATGTCAATCTTCTCCAGCTGCAGCTTGGCCTTTACGAAATTCAGCGGGCAAGCCACGCCCCGCAGGTCGACGGTATTGCCTTTGGGTAAGATATCGCGCTGGATTTTACGCCCGACCGGTTCCGCTCTGAACTTTAGGTTCGAGTCAAGTGACAAAAAAAGCGTCTCAACCCGCCGTATCAGGTTATCAACCTCGCCGGACAAGTCAACGATTGAAACGCTCCGGCCCATCCGCCAGTCGACGGATTTTTCCAGAAGCGGCCGTATCCGTTCATCGACCCATCCCGGCTCTATCAGGTTCTTTTCGAAGGCGGCGAAAACCTGCCTGTCCGTCTTCGGCTCTTCACCAAAGACCACCAGAAGCGCCCTGGCTGCGGCAGCCACCGACTTGTATAACAGCCGGCTCTTCTCGAGAGGCTGCTCAACGGCATCCGCGGCCTTTAGCGCCGCGGCGGCCTCCGCCAGATCCGCACCTACAACGTCCATCACCCCGGCGCCGCACTCTCCGGGACCGCGGCCGGCCAGCGAGAAGGGTTCGTCGCGGCCCCAGTCGAAATAAAATTCATCGTCGAAGCCACCGGCAAAATCGCCATGACGGCCGACAAGCTCCTTGAGCCGGGCCGTCTCCGGCGGGCCGGCGGCAAGCAATTCCGCAATCATGTCGGGTATGGCCCTTGCCGGGACCGTGCCTATCTTTTCGGCCAGGCGGGTCTTGCCTTCCCCGATGACCGCCCCGGCCACAACGTCATAACAAGGCATGAGCCTGCCGTTTACCCTTTTGGCCAGCCCCTGGAAGCCTATATCGGCGATGTAGTGATGGCCGCAGCAGTTGGGACAGCCGCTTATCCGTAACACCGGTGCGGATACGTCCCTTGACATAGTGGGTGGAAGCTTTTCCGCTACGGCTCCGGCCAGGCCGCGTGAGAGGCAAAGACCCAGCTTGCAGGTAGCCGCGCCGGTGCAGGCAATGATATCGGAGGTGCCGTTTGAACGGGCCGGACCGGGTTCCTTTAGCGCGGACAACGCCGCTTCAACCCTGTGGCCGGGAACCGAGCTTATGAGCAAATCCTGCAGCTGGCTGATCCTGACAAGTCCGCATCCGAATTTGTCGGCTATCTTAGCGACCGCGGACAGCTCGTCTGCGGATATGTCGCCCAACTTGAGGGCGATTCTGAGCGTAAAAAGGCCGGGGGTCTTTTCGGTGATTACACCGGCGGGCGGCGCCGGCGCATTGCCGGCCGGTTTGGTGTTTACGCGGGCGAACCGTCCGGATATGTCTTGTATTTTCGGGATGCGCCCGGAGAGGCCGGCTTGTTGTACCTGCCGTCGGTTTTGCCGGTAGAGCCGCGCGAATTTCTCCTTTCCCATTCTCTGGACAACGTAGCGCAAACGGGCCTTGTGCTTGTTGGACCTGTCCCCTTGCTGGTCGAACAGCTGCTTGACCGCCTCGGCCGTCTCGAAGATGTCTCCGGCGGAGATGAAATCCTCAAGCTTGACCGCCACCCGCGGATTGGCGCCGAGGCCGCCTCCTCCATAGACTGAAAAGCCGCGGACCCCGTTGTCGGTGTGCGCAAAAAAACCCAGATCGGCCACCGAAGCCAAGGCGCAGTCGCTGCCGCAGCCGGAAAAGGCTATCTTGAATTTCCGCGGCAGGTTATATGAGCTTTGTGACTGCAGCAGGTATTCGGCCACCGCCACGGCATACGGAGCCACGTCGAAAAGCTCTCTGGGGCAGACGCCGGACAGCGGGCATGCGGTGACATTGCGCACAGTGTTGCCCCCGCCTCCGCGGGCCGAAAGGCCCGCCTCCAGCAAGCCTTCCAGCACGTCGGCGGTTTTCTCGAGGGCGACCTGGTGGATTTGTATATCCTGCCGGGTGGTAACGTGCAAGACGGCGTTTCCGTAAGTACGGCTCAACTGCGAGATCTTCTCCAGCTGAAAAGGCAGGGCGATGCCGGCCCCAATCCTCACCCGGACCATATAAGTTCCCGCTGCGCGCTGCTCGTAGACGCCCATCGGAACCCGATAGGCGCGAAAGGCCGCCGGCGAGGTTTGGCCGCGAAGGAACGCTTCCAGGCGCCCGCGATAGGCGGCGGTGTCCCTGCCGACGTTTTCAGGAAGCTGCAGTGTCGGTTCCGGGTTCATTTCTTTTAGGTAAGCCCGCCAGTAGCGGCACCTCGGTGACGTTTCCATCGTTGATATTGAAAGCCTTTATGTCGGGCATGCCCGACTTAAGCGAGAGGATGATGTATACGACGCCCGGAGTCAGCGCCAGGCGGATGTCCTCCGGCGAGGGCCGCGCCGGTGAATCCGGGTGGCTGTGCCATATGGCCAGCGTTTCCAGGCCCGCGGCGCGAATGTCTTTGACCACCCTGAACTGCTCGGCCGGCTCCATCATAAAATGGTCGGTGCCTCCTTCGGCATTCTTCATCTTGTAGCACCTTTCCACCATTGCCCGCCTGCCCGCAAGGATGCCGCAGGCCTCAAGGGGGGCCTCGGCGGCGGCATGCTCCAACATCTGCCTGGCTATGGAGTCGGGAATTCGCAGTTTCAGCATGTCTTGCACCCCGAATTGCATTCTTTCTGCGGTTCGTCGGCCAAAATTGTGATCTGCGGCTGCCGGCCGCAGAGAATACAGTGCGGGTTGCGCTTCAGGCGCACCTTGCGAAAGTTCACGGCAAGGGCGTCGTATGTCAAAAGCGTATCTGTCAGTAGTTCGCCGATCCCGAGCAGGTACTTGATCGCCTCGGTGGCCTGCAGCGAACCTATTACCGCCGCAAGCGTGCCCAGAACGCCGGCCTGCGAGCACGAAGGCACCGCCCCGGCCGGAGGGGGCGTTCTGAAGACGCAGCGATAGCAGGTGGTCCCAGGCAGCACCGTCATCAACTGGCCCTCGAAACGCAGGATACCCGCATGCGAAAAAGGCACCTTTTGGAAATAGCAGGCATCATTGATAAGAAATTTTGCGGCGAAGTTGTCCGTTCCATCAATTACGAAATCATAATCACTGACGATATCGCCGGCGTTGGCGGCGTTCAACCTGACATTGTGGGTGATCACATTCACGCCGGGGTTTATGGCCTGTATCTTCTCCTTTGCGGAATCGACCTTCGGGCGGCTCACGTCACGGGTGAAATGAATGACCTGTCTTTGCAGGTTGGTCCTATCCACCTTGTCGCCATCGGCGATGCCTATGGTGCCCACGCCGGCGGCCGCCAGGTACATCGCCGCTGGAGAACCCAGGCCGCCCGCGCCTGCGATCAGGACCCTCGAGCTCAGCAGCCTTTGCTGGCCTTCGCCTCCGACCTGCTGGAGGATTATCTGCCGGCTGTAGCGCTCAATCTGTTGCTCGGTTAATGGCATTGAGTCCACTTCCGCCTCCCATAAAATAGATGAATTCGATCTGATCGCCCTCCTTTATGACGGCGGAATGGAACTGACTGCGCCTGAGTATGTCCCCGTTAAGTTCCACGGATACCATTTCCGGCATCTTAACCTCCTGCTCGGCCAGCAGTCCGTCCACGTTCAGGCCTTCACCTATATCATCCGGTTTGCCGTTGATCGTGACTTTCATTTTCTCGCTCCTATATCTGGTAGTCAAGCAGCGGCTTGGTGTGGATTCCGCACTCGCCGCCGCACTTGCTGGTACCTATCCACCTGCCGCCTCGCTCGTCGGGCCCCCGGGTGATCCTGGTGCACGGCCAGCAGCCCAGGGATCTGTATCCCTTGGCGTACAAGGGGTTTACATCTACTCGGTTAAGCGCCAGGTACTGCCAGACCTCCCGCTCATACCATATGAGAATGGGGTTGAGTTTAAGCAGAGCCTCATCGCGCTGCTCGATTTCCTTGTAATCGGTGCGGGTTCTGCCCTCGGTGCAGCGGAGCCCGGTTACCCAGCAGGCGGCGTTCATGGTCTTGAGCGCTTCCCGTGTGGGACGGACCTTGAGTATCTCGCAGCAACGGTCCGGATCCGTGGCGTACAAATCATCCGGGATCGGCTCGTCGTTGCTGAAAACCCTCAATTCCGGATACCTGGCCACCTCGTCGGCCATAAATTTCTTTGTCACGGCAGGCTTGAACCGGGTGGTCACTATAAAGCCGTGGATATCGGGACATATCCGCTTGGCCAGATGCCATACCACGCTGGAGTCCTTTCCGAGACTGTTGGCGACGACCAGACGGTCGCCGTATTGCTTCCAGGCGTCTTCGATCAGGCCCAGTGACCGGTCCACCTTCTGGGCGAAATTAAGGCCCTCGACCAGTTCTCGGGTTTTCCCTGAATGTACCGTTTCGACCATTTTTTATCTCCTTAACGCGGACAACAAACTCTATATCTGGTAGTCAGGCGGTTTTAGCCTGCCGAAATTCAGGCGGTTCCATAGCCTTTCGTGGAAGTAAAACGCGGCGATCTTGACCGCCGAATCCAAAACGCCTATGCCCGCCGAAAGCGTCAGATCGCCGGTGATCACCCATGCCACGACGAACGTTACTATAGTTCCGCCCGTCCGCCAGGTTACGGCCTTGATAATGCTTCGGTAGTGGGATTCCATTTCAGATCGAGTAACTGGCGACAGAAAGTTCGGCGCCTGCCTTCTCCCGCTCTACAAGCTGGGCAAAGGTTGTGTTGTCATAGACACGCTGCAGCGCGGAGGAGGCCTCCCGCCATAACTGCTCAAAAGCCTTATCACCGCGGTGGCGTCCGGCGGGCTCCTTCTGCGGCCCTTCCGACACCGCTAATGCCGGCCCCTGTATTTGCCGGATGATCCGACCCACAGTCAGAGTAGCGGGGTCCGCGGCCAGTGCATAACCGCCCCTTCTGCCTCTTTGTGACTGCACAGTTCCTCCATGACGCAACTGGTTGAGTATGACCTCGAGAAACCGCGGCGGTATGCCTTGTGCAGCGGCTATCTGTTGAACCTTAACCGACCTGCGTCCCTTATGCGCAAGCGCCAGTTCAAGAACGGCCCTCAAAGCATATTGGCATTTCTTGGATATTAGCATTGTAAAACCTTTCCTAACTAAGTCAATCATCTTAGTTATGTATACGTCATCCAAACCGTCCGGTCAAGTTTTTTTTGAAAAAAACGAAAATTTTCCCGGAATTATTATCAACAACCCGATCGGGGCGGCGCTTTCATTAATGGATAGACTCCGCCCTGGGAATGCGGAGGGTTTCAGGCGGTTATTTGGGCGGTCGCATTCGGCGGCCGTCGGTACATCCGTCTTTGGGGCACGGATGCGGGGGGACGAGGCGCCGGGCCGGCTCTGCCCGGCGCCTCAACTTTTTCACGCCACCTAGTGTTCTTGGCTATTGAAACCAAGTTCCTTGCCTGCGGCGGTGCTATCGGGTATTGTTCCTGATCTTTAATTAGACGGCGTGGGCTGACCCCATCCGGTGATGCGTTCAAGCGATTCATTCGGAAGATTTCGTTAACGAAAGGAAAATTATGGCGCAACTGAACTTTCTAACACCTCCTGAGCTGGCTCAGGCCTTTGTGGGCGTGGGCGTCAAGAAGGCCAGGCTTCCCATAAACAAGATGGTCTTGTTGGGCATATTGGCCGGAATCTATATAGGCTTCGCGGCCCACTTAGCCACAACTGTGGCGACCGGCTGGTCCATCAGCGGTGAAGCCGCTTTTTTCGGGCTCAAGAAGTTTTTCGTCGGTGCGGTTTTCAGTGTCGGGCTTATGCTGGTGATAATACCCGGTTCTGAGCTGTTTACAGGAAACAACCTGCTGACAGTGGCGCTTTGCCACGGGAAGCTTGGATTCGGCGGGGTCCTGCGAAACTGGATCCCGGTTTATTTTGCCAACCTGGCCGGCTCGGTCCTATTGGCGGGTATAATCGCTATCGGTTCCGTCCTTTTGAACGGCCCGGTTGGGGGTACCGCGATAAATATTGCCCTGGGCAAGGTTGCAGCCGCTGAAGGCCATAACGTAGCATTCTTCTTCAGAGGTATCTGCTGTAATTTTCTGGTTTGCCTGGCGGTCATGATGGCGATAGCAGCCAAGGATATAGTGGGCAAGGTGTGGGCCATCTTTTTTCCGATAATGGCCTTCGTTACTTCTGGTTTCGAGCACTGCGTGGCGAATATGTACTTTATACCGGCGGGGATTTTTGCCAAGAGCTTTCCGGCGGCGGTTGCTGCTTCCGGGAAGACGGCCGATCAGTTGGCGGGATTAAACTGGTGGACAATGTGGAGCAATAATCTTATAACCGTCACGATCGGGAATATTGTCGGCGGTGCTGTTTTTGTGGGAGTGGTGTACTATTTTCTCTACGTCCGGGGTACAACCGTAGAAGACAGCTGAAGGTTAAGCATGGTTTCAACAGAAGGCCTGGAAGCTGAATGAATGTCTCGGCTGCTGAACGAAAGGACAGGCAGGAGCCCCCAGGGGAACTTTATCGTCCCTTTTTCTGCCGGGTGGTTTTCGTCCGTGACCTGACCGCCACCGAGAAGCTGTTCAGGGTGGAGCGGCTTGACGGTAAGCCGTTCGGCCACAAGCCGGGGCAGTTTATGCAGGTGTCCATTGCCGGCATCGGCGAGGCACCGATTTCAGTCTCGTCATCTCCGACACGCGGCGGGTATCTCGAGCTCGGTGTACGCAGGGCCGGTGCGCTGACCAGCACCATGCACGGGCTCAAGGAAGAAGACACTCTGGGCATGCGCGGCCCGTTCGGGACCTTTTTTGACACCGATTCGATGAGGGGCAGGGATCTGCTTCTTATTTCGGGCGGCTGCGGCCTGGCCCCGATGCGGGCTTTGATACAATATGTCGAGGACCGCCGCGAGGATTTCGGCCGGATAACGGTTTTGTATGGTGCCAAGTCGCCTGAAGACATATTGTACAAGAACGAACTTGCCGTGTGGGCCGATTCGCCGAAGCTGGCCTGCCGGGTGACCGTTGACAATGTCGCCGAGGGCACCTGCTGGGACGCAAACGTTGGCCTGATCACGGAGCTTATCCCGCCGCTGAACATCGACCCGGACAGGACGACCGCTGTGGTCGTAGGCCCGCCTGTAATGTACCAGTTCGTGATCCGCCGGCTGCATTCGAAGGGTATCGGTGACCGCGATATCGTTGTCTCGCTCGAAAGGTACATGAAATGCGGTGTCGGAAAATGCGGCCACTGCACGATTGATCATCTTTACTGCTGTATCGACGGGCCGGTATTCACCCTGGACCGGGTGGCCGGTCTTAAAGGCGCGTTATGAAAAGGGTGCTTACGACCTGTCCGTACTGCGGCACCGGCTGCATGTTCTACCTGGTAGTCGACGACGACGGAACCCTCGTGGGCGTCGAACCCAGCACGGAGCATGTCGTGGCAAAAGGCCAGCTGTGCCTAAAAGGCTGGAACGCATACCATTTCGTCAATCATCCGGACAGATTGATGGAGCCGATGGTTCGCAAGAACGGCAGGCTGCATACCGTTTCGTGGGAGGATGCCCTGGACCATGTTGTCGACAGGCTCGGGCGTATCCAGGCCGAACACGGCAACGATTCGGTGGCCTTTTTTTCTTCGGCCAAGACCACCAATGAGGAGAACTACCTGATGATGAAGCTGGCCAGGGCGGTCTTCAAAACCAACAACGTCGACCACTGTGCCAGGCTTTGCCACTCCTCAACCGTGGTGGGCTTGGCCGCGACGTTCGGTTCCGGCGCCATGACCAATTCCATTTCCTGCATGGAGCAGGCCGACTGCATCCTTGTGACCGGTTCCAACACCACCGAACAGCATCCCTTGATCGGTTCAAGGATTATTGAAAACGTGGTAAAGAGAAAGGCCAGGCTTATTGTGGCCGATAACCGCAAGATCCGCTTGGCCCGCCTGGCGGACATCCACGTGCGGCCGAACAACGGCACCGACGTGGCCTTTCTCAATTCCATAATGAACGTGATAATATCCGAGGGCCTGCAGGACCGTCGTTTCGTTGAGTCCCGTACGGAGAACTACGAGCAGTTGAAAAGGGTCGTTTCCGGCTACCCGCCCGCCGTAGCCGCCGATATCTGCGGTATTCCGCCGCAGGAAATAATTGATGTCGCGAGGATGTTCGCCGCGGCCGAGAAGGCCATGATCGTCTATTCGATGGGGATAACCCAGCATACCCACGGAGTAGACAACGTCAAGAGTTGCGCCAATTTAGCGATGCTCACCGGCAACGTCGGAAGGCCCGGCACCGGCGTCAACCCGCTACGAGGGCAGAATAACGTCCAGGGCGCATGCGACATGGGCGCGCTTCCCAATGTCTACAGCGGGTACCAGAAGGTGACCGATCCCGGTGTCAGGAAAAAGTTCGAGAAGGAATGGGGCGTCGATTCCCTGCCCCGACAGGTTGGTTACACGGTAACAACTGCGGTAAATGCGGCTGCCGAAGGGCGGCTCAAGGCTGTCTATATCATGGGTGAGAATCCCGTGATTTCCGATCCCGACCAGAACCACGTCCGCGCCGCGCTTGACAAGCTTGACTTTATCGTTGTGCAGGATATTTTTCATACCCCCACAAGCGATTACGCCGATGTGATCCTGCCGGCTGCTTCTTACGCCGAGAAAGACGGCACTTTTACCTCCACCGAAAGGAGGGTGCAGCGGATCCGTAAAGCCATAAAACCGCTCGGCTTGGCCAGGGCCGATTGGAGGATTCTCTGCGAGGTGGCGCGCCGGGCCGGCTATCGAAAAATGGACTACGGTTCCGCCTCCGACATAATGGATGAAATAGCCGCGGTGACGCCGATCTACGGCGGCGTTTCCTACGACCGCATCGACCAGGTGGGCCTACAGTGGCCGTGTCCTCAAAAGGATCATCCGGGTACACCGGTCTTGCACGGCGGCAGCTTTTCGCGGGGCCTGGGAATGTTCAGTCCGGCCGAGTACCGCCCTTCAATGGAACTGCCGGACGAGGAATACCCTTTTGTGCTTTCGACGGGCCGGTGTTATTTCCACTGGCACACCCGCACCATGACCGGCAGGTCTCAACTGTTGGAACGCGAGGAGCGGTTTTCCTATGTTGAGATAAGCCCCGAGGATGCCGCACAGTTGCGGATCAAGGATCGCGACTGGGTTCACGTGGCTACCCGCCGTGGAGAGGTCAGGGCGATGGCAAGGGTGACCGACGTGGCCAAAAAGGGTGTGCTGTTCATGACCTTCCACTTTGAAGAAGAACCGGCCAACTTGTTGACCATAAACGCCTTGGATCCCGTGGCTAAAATTCCTGAATACAAAGTCTGCGCCGCGAGGATAAGGTGCTGCTGATGAAGTCGCTGACGTTAGGTGAAATAGATTCCCTTTTAAGGTCGTTGGAACCTGATTACGACGTGCGGGTGCCGATCCGCCTTCACGATGGCACCAGGGCCCTGGGCGGACTCGACGAGGGCCCGCTGGCACTGGCCGGCGGGCGTATACCACAGAAGATCACCAGCGTATTCTTCCCACAGATGGAAACTGTTCTGACCATGTCTGGCGCCGCTGTTGAGATGCAAAGGCCGCCTGCCAGGCAGCTTTTCGTAGCGGGCTTTACCGCGCAGGACGCTGACTGCCTGGAATTCATCGACCGCTTTTATGGGGAGAACTTTCGCGACGACCCCTATTTCAACAAGCGCCGGGGCGCCGTAATCGCCTGTGTGTCGGGCCGGTGTGGCCCCGATGGCGAGTTTCTGAAAATTGCCGGTAAAAACTGTGATATAGAACTGATTTGTGACGGTGAAAAGTACCTTTTGGCGGCCTATACCGCTAACGGCAGGCGCTTGGCCCAAAAGGCCGGCGGCCGCGAGGCCCCCGGCGGGCTGCCGGCAAAGCTGCAAACCGAATCGGATAACCTGAGCACCGATGACTTGGAGCTTATTCGCACGGCCTCGAGACTGCTTCTCGAGCAAAAGGTACCTGACGAGTTCTGGCAGACCATATCCGATCGCTGCATAGCGTGCACTTCCTGCAACCTGGTGTGTCCTACCTGTACGTGCTTTGATGTTTTCGACCGCAAGTGCGGTGACGCGGTCAGACGCTGGAGGGTTTGGGATTCCTGCCAACTCGATGGTTTCATGCGGGAGGCCAGCGGACACAACCCCATGGGCACGGAGTCGCTTCGAACGCGGCGTCGTATCCACCATAAACTGGCCGCGGACGTAGTCCGCTGGGGCCAATTGACGTGTCTGCTTTGCGGCCGCTGCGACGAAGTCTGCCCCACCGGCATTGGTATAAAGGCCGTGTGCCGGGAGATGGTGGCCAAATACGCAGATGCCGGGTAATCCTGTATCGCGAAACCGCCTTTCACAGATATTACCGTGCAAACCCCGTTTTGAGCGTGCGTCTTAGCGGCTGGCGGCTTGCTCAAGCCGCCTGTGGGACCAAAAAAAACTTGAAAAAATGCTTTAACTGTGGTAGCGTCGTTTAATCGTGGGGTAGCCGTTCGGAGGCTGATGCTATGGGTCGCTGGGCGCAAAAGGGTGAAAGGCGATAAGATCATAGAGTGGTGAGGGTCCATCCCTTGCCATTTTTTTTGGGAGGGTGAGATTATGAACGCCAAAGACGCGGACCACCGAATTGCAAGGGAAGGGAAAAATCAGCGAAGAGGCCGTTTAGAGATCCTGCTCAAAAGGTTCAGGCGGCCGGTCACCGGGGGTTTCATTCGTTCATGTTATGGTTGGTTGCCGCTCTGGCTGATCGCAGCCGGGTCAGCTTATGCTGCAATACCGGGCGCTGCGCCGTGGCGGACCGATCCTCCGGGGCTGTCGGGCACGACCTATCAGCGGTGGACCTTTGATACAGCGGACAACCCCGCCTCTCCAGAGGTTTCTTACGGTTCTGTTGGAGGCAGCCAAGCCACGCTAACGGTTGGTGGTGAAGAGCCATATTTAGGGCCTTACTGGTACCTGGAGGTGGACGGCAGGGAAGGTGTCTGGTATTCCTCGCCTTTGACAAGGCTCAACCTGGTGATTTTGAACAACCCCGTCAGCGCAAGGGAAATTTGGATCGAGGTGGGATACAAGGGCCAAATAAACGATTACAGTTGCGTTTCGGTCGGTGGAGGCGGCAGTATATGGCAGCTTGACTTCGCAGTTGAGGGCGATTTATGGAAAAGATTCGTCTATTACGGCCGCGATGAACCGGGTACCGAGGCGGACTTTTTCTCCATAGATATCAGTGGCTATATCGATTACGCCGGCGTAGATACGATTGGAGGCGCGATCCCCAGGCCAAGCCCCGATTTTCACGATGATGATTTTATTGACTTTTACGATTATGCTTACATGGCTGGCCAGTGGATGGTTCGAAACAACATCCAGGAATGGGCAGAGACTGGTGCGGACCTATCTATGAATGGCCAGGTCGAATACAGGGATTTGGCCATTCTGGCCGGTTACTGGCTGGAAACGAAAGAGTAATTCGCCGGACACTCTCCGCGACCGGCGTTCGGAACTATGGCTTCTATGGTGACACCGGCAGTGGTTTGATGAAGCTTTTACCTTCCCGCTGCCTGACGGGTTGCTGTGGATGAGAAGATACAAAGACTACGCAAACCCTTTTTTTTAGCCGCCGACCGCTACCGGAACGGTCCTGGCACAGGGCCTTTCTGCGGCGTTCACGTTTGAATGGGCGGCGGCTCCTCAGGTAAACGAGGCCAAGTTTCCAAGCTTTCAGAAATCGCAATGCAACCAAACTGAAGCCGCTGAGATCAACCGAAGCAGGCTTTCAACCACAACTGTTACTGGTCTTAAGATCGTCGATCATGAAAATAGTAGCTTCAACTTTCTTGTCGGCACCCGCTGTGTCCTCACGGAAAAGTCCCGAGGGCCTGGGTTCGCTGTCAACTATCTGTGCATCTACCATTCCGCGATAAGGGCCGGTCCTGAAAACGATACGCTCGAGATTATTCACTCTGTCATCAAAGCTTAACGTGTCATAAATAGTCTTGCCATTTACATGGATCGTATACTGCTGATTGGCACAATTCAGGTCCAGCTTGACCGAATACCAATTATCTTCCTCGAACCTGATCGGGTTGATCGAGACCTGTCCCTTATCCATATACATCCAGTTCCGGTCGAATCTCAATTTCATGGGCCTGTTGCCGTACTGGTCCTGAACCTCGATCTCGACGCCTCTTCCCTGGGGTATCTTATCGGCATAAACTCGGAATTCGATGGTTACTTTGCCGTTGGGCGGGAATGTTCTTTCTGCCAAGGCATAATTGCAAGGAGCCTCGTCGCGCAGCTCAAGACACTTATTGGTGCCGCCTGAAGGGTCCTTGACTATCGATACAGATGCCCAGGTCGGGACATAAAGGTTCCAAAGTTCAAGATCCGCTTCGGTATCCGCCTTTTCGAAATCCTGGTTAACGTGCTCGTAAACAATACCCGTAACCGGTACCCGGGTGCGGGCCACCCAGATATCTTCTTTGTTCACGCTGAAAGTATTCCAGATATGTTCCCCCGGAGGTTTGCCATTACCCGGCATAATTCCGCGAATATACTGGCTGCCTTTGCTCTTGTGGATCCCCTGGTATTTCATCGGAGGGACCTCTCCCTCGAGACAAAGCATATTATCGAAGAAGTGTCCGTCCTCGCTGGTCATTATAACCATCGGATATCGGTTGCCTCGGGTTGCACTGCTGTTGTGAATTATAGCGTAATTGCCGTCGGAGGTTTCCTCGCCCCAGACCTTGGCTCCACAGGTCTTGAAAGTCGTATTTTTGGAGATACCCGTCCAGGTTTTACCGTTGTCAGGACTCAAAGCCGACCACTGGTTTTTCCATATACCCACGATTACGCCGTCGGGTCTGCGGTAATAATTGAACGCTTTACCCGCACCTTTGAATGTTGTCACGTCAGCATGGAACTGAAATGCGGAGGAAACATCGCCGGGATCAATGGTATAAAAACCATCCTTGCCACGGTCCTCTTCCCACCACTGCAAGCTCATCAACTTATCATTGAGTATAGCTTCACATGCCTCGATGAATCCCTTATCTTGACTTTCCTTGTAGAACGGATAGTTGGTGTTGCTCTCGTCCCAGCCGGCGTGACGGTTGTAGCGGATGAAATAAATAGGCCCAAAATCGCCGTCTTGTCCAATTTCCCGCACCACCCTTCCAAGGCCTGTGCCGGCATTTGGCGATGTCCTCGGGTTAGCTGTATAGCTGTAGAACCCGAGTGTCAAAAGTTTGCCGTTAGGCGCAACATAAAAACCCATCCTCTGGTGCATAACAGACTTTGTGCCTGCCGGTATGTGATATTTATGTGTCTCGTTAACCTTTATCTCCGGCAGTGTATATATCGGGAAGACAACCGTGGGTTTGCTCCATGTTCTGCCGTCCTTCGAAGTCGTGATCAAGGTTCTGCCCGGAGGATTGTGCTCTTCGTACGGGTCGCTGAGATACTGAACGTAAAACTGACCGTTCCAGTAGCAGATAAAAGGCTGATGGTTGTAGGTCCAGCCGAATTCACCGCCTTCCTCCGGATGAGTCCTGTTCGAACGGAACGCCTGGTACCTGTGAACCCCGACGGCATGGCGCAATCGGCCGTCCCAGAAATGCTTATCTGTTTGCTCGGTGCCGATATACTTTATCGGTTCTGGTTGGCATTGCTCCGATGGCGGCGGCATCTTCCGTGCCTTTGCAACATTCACGCCAAGAATTAAAAGCAAGGATCCAACCGCGGCAATAAACAAGAATACATTTGCCGGCGCAATTCTTTTCTTTTTCATTCTATAATCTCCAGATCGACTGAACAATTAATAAGTGCCAAAGAGAGGGATAATAAAAAGTCCTCTTGCGACCGTTGAATTATACGCCGATCGAAAAGTAAATCAAGTTTTACAAATTCAGGGCCACCTGCTTGTTTGCTTGACAGTCATAAATTCTCGCCGCCTTATCACGCACTATTTGCAGGCATTTTCTTTTAGCAGCCCATTTTGATGGTGGTCATCTCCTCAACAATCTCAAGAAGTTTCTTATAGTTTCGAGAGTATTCTCGCGGCTTATCTTTCCTCTTTTTCCCCATGTAAATCAAATGCGTTTTCTTGTTCTTGTTGAGCGAGAAGTAGGGTTATTTATTGCGGGTCCCTATAATAACAACGCTGCCACGCATCTCTGGCCCTAACTCACACAGCTGCCTTTGAAGTGTTTTGACCCGCCGATTCACTTTTGCCAGCTCCTTTTTTCCCATCTTTTCTCCTTTCGATGCCGACCACCGTCAGAAGGCTGCGTCTGTAATAGACTCGCTGATTTGCCAGGTCAGTGGGAATGACGCTGGGGCCAAGAAAAGTGACGCCGGACGGTTTTTCGGGCCAAAATCAGGAGGAAGGGCGGTGAAGCGGATGGGGGCAAGCACTTAACATTTCATCACTTACATCAACAGCGGGCGAAGGGATTCGAACCCTCGACGTTCAGCTTGGGAAGCTGACACTCTACCGCTGAGTTACGCCCGCA
>Ga0180433_10000912_pt1 | contig 50368 bp, 50 predicted proteins | sample SS_ome_8_FD_132980 | JGI IMG/M metagenome (GOLD analysis project Ga0180433, IMG submission 132980) | Hypersaline lake sediment archaeal communities from the Salton Sea, California, USA - SS_1_D_1 metaG | ecosystem: Environmental > Aquatic > Non-marine Saline and Alkaline > Hypersaline >...
ATAGTCTATGTATGGTTTTTGCTTCCATGCCGGTGGTTTCATATAGTCTTTTTGATGCTCTTCCGGTAGGGGCTCCAAGTTTAACTTTTTTATTTCTAAATATTCTAATAATAAATTTAAGTATCGTGCTCTTTCCTGTGCCGGGGCTTCCTGTTATAACGAGTAGTTTTTCAGTTAATGCTTTTTCTATGGCTTTTACCTGTATAGGGTCCAGTGTTATGTCCGTCTCCTCTGACAGCTTCTTTATTAAACCGGTTATGTCACTTTCACCTTTTTCCTTTACCCTGGCCGGATTATGTTCATTTAAAATTTCCATTATCCTTTTGCAGACACACTTTTCTGCTTCATATATACCTGTCAGGTATACTTTTTCTTCGCCATTCTTTATAATCTTTATCTTTTTTTCTTTCTCCAGCTCCACGAGAGCGTCGTTTATCTTGCCTATTTCTGTATCCAGAAAGTTTTCCAGTATTTCTACCAGCTCCTGGTACGGGTAATAACAATGTCCCGAATTTTCTGCTTCATTCAATATATATACTATCCCCGCTTTTATTCTAAAAATTGAATCTTTCTTTATGCCTATTTTTAAAGCGATCTTATCCGAGCTTTTAAACCCAACCCCGAATATATCCTCGGAAAGCTTGTATGGATTAGATTTGATTATATTTACAGAACTATCTCCATAGGTGTTATAAATTTTTATCGCAAGGTTACTGCTTATCCCGATTGATTGTAAAAAAATCATTACATCTCTTGTACCCCTGTGTTTTCTCCAGGACCGTTTGATAAGATCTATTTTTTTTATTCCAATACCTTCAACTTCCGCCAGTTTTTCGGGTCTATTGTCCATTATTTTTAAAGTTTCAAGTTTGAAATGAGAAACAATTCTATCCGCCATTACCGGGCCAATGCCTTTTATAAGACCTGAGCCAAGATAACTTTTTATACCGTTAACCGTAGCAGGTTCAATGGTCTTGATATCCTCTATTTCGAACTGCCGTCCATAATTCTTGTTTGAAATCCATCTTCCCCTTACTTCCAGTCTTTCTCCTCTTTTAATCTCATAAGTATTTCCTACTATGGTTACTGTATCGCCTTCTTCCGTTTTTACTTTGCCAACCATAAAACCAGTTTCAGTACTTTTAAAAATGATTTTTTCCAGAATACCTTTTATTCTGTCGCCATTGATTTCCATATAAAGATTATCGGGGTTATTTTAAAAATCTGTTTTTATTTATAAATCCAGGAATCGAATCAACTTTAATCTCTATCTTCTCTCCAGTTTTTCTATACTCAACATCTATCACTTTCTTATCAATAAAATTTTTTCCTATGATTAACTTTACCGGCACGCCTATTAGATCGGAATCCCTGAATTTTATACCTGCACTTATATCTCTATCATCGTAAAGAACTTCCAGGCCCATCCTCTTTAGCTTTCGGTAGATTTCATTCCCTGCTTCAGATAGCTTGCTGTTTTTCTCAGTCGTAGTAATAATATTTATCATGTAAGGAGTTATTGAATCCGGCCATATTATTCCCTTATCATCATGCAATTGCTCTATGACTGCTGCTATTATCCTGCTTACCCCTATACCGTAGCAACCCATAACCATGGGTTTTAACTTCCCGTCTTTATCGAGGAAATTCGCATCCATTTTCTTACTGTATTTATAACCCAACTTAAATATATGCCCGACTTCTATGCCTTTCTCGATTTTAAGCTTTCCTCCGCAGCTTGTGCAGCTATCCCCCTGGATGGGATAGGAGAAGTCACTCCACTCCCTTACTTTAAAATCTCTGGGATAATTAACATTCATAAGATGAAAGTCTTTTTTGTTTGCCCCGGTTATAAAATTCTTTAATCCTCTTATTGAATTATCTGCATACAGCTCTATACCGGCATCAAGACCAACCGGACCGATATACCCCATAACCAGGTTCCCGGTCTTCTTATCTTTTTCAAGCAAGCTTAAGCTTTTTTTTAAGAAACTTCCCGCTTTCTTTAAATTTAGCTCCCTGTCCCCTCTTATAAGAAAAATATAGATATTTCCATCTTCATCTGTCAAAACCATGGCTTTCACAATCTTTGTGTTTTCTACTTTCAAAGAATCAACCAGGCCGTCCACGCTGGTTAAGCCGGGGGTATTGATTTCCTTTATGGATCCCATAACAACTTTTTTCCCGGTTTCATTTATATCTTCAACTTCAGGATCTGAAGGGATGGATTTTGACATTTCATAGCTTTCTGAGTAACCGCATTCCGGGCAAAAAACTATTTTTTCCTCACCATTCTCAGCCAGCACAATAAACTCATGCGACACATCTCCTCCGATTAACCCTGTATCAGCAGCAACTACTCTGTATTCAAGACCAATTCTTTCCAGTATCCTGCAATAGGCATCATGCATCTTATCGTAAATGACATCCAGATCGCTATCATTTGCAGAAAAACTATATGCGTCTTTCATTATGAATTCCCTTGCCCTCAGCAATCCGTACCTTGGCCTCATTTCATCCCTGAATTTCACCTGTATCTGGTACAGGTTTACAGGTAAATCTTTATATGACTTAATATCCATACATGCCAGATAAGTTATAAGCTCTTCATGGGTAGGACCAAGGCAGAAATCCCTTTCGTTCCTATCTTTCAACCTGAATAATTCCGGGCCGTATTCATTCCATCTGCCTGATTTTTCCCATAACATAGACGGCTGAAGGACAGGTAAAAATAACTCGATTGCACCGGCATTATTCATCTCCTGCCTTATTATATCTTCAATTTTTCTCAGTACTTTAAGGCCCATTGGTAAAAAAGAATAAACACCTGAAGCAACCTTTCGTATAAGACCGGCCCTTAAGGAAAGTGAATGGCTCGGTATCTCTGTATCGCTCGGGTATTCTTTTAAAGTTGGCACAAAAAATTCGGACAATCTCAATAGTAACTCCTCTAATTAAATTATTTTCTCAAGCTCTTTTTCAAAAGCACCGATAGCAATATTCTTATCTACCCTCTTTATTACCCTGCCTTTCAAAAAAATAGCTGCCTTTTTATTACCAAAAGCTATTCCCAGGTCCGCGTCTTTAGCTTCTCCCGGCCCATTAACAATACACCCCATTATTGCTATCTTCAAATTTTTTTTAACTCCTGAAGTTATTTTTTCAACCTCGCTGACAAGCTTATAAAAATCTCCTGACGTTCTGCCACAGGTAGGACAGGACACTATGTTGACCCCCACTTTTCTCAAACCGAGACTGCTAAGAATTACAAACCCTGCATCTACCTCATCAACAGATTTAGCAGTCAATGAAACCCTTATCGTATCTCCTATACCCCTGGATAATAAAATACCCATTCCTACCGAAGACTTTATACTTCCACTAAAGGCCGGCCCGGCTTCCGTAACACCCAGATGCAGTGGATAATCAACTTTATCGGATATGGCTTCACAAACATTTATCGTATCAAGAACAGATGATGCTTTTGTCGATATTTTAAAATTATAGAATTTTAAATCTTCCAGAAGTTTAACATACTCTATCGTACTTTCAATCATCGAGTCCTTTATATCTCCTTTATTCTTTCTCAGTACTTTTTTATCTATCGACCCTGAATTTATTCCCACCCTTAATGAAACATTTTTACTCCTGGCTTTACTTATGACCCAGGCAACTTTCTCGCGACCACCTATATTTCCTGGATTTATCCTTATGCAATCAACCCCTGCATCTATACTGTCCAGTGCAAGCCGGTAATCAAAATGAATATCAGCCACCAGCGGTATTTTAAAAATCTTCTCGTTGATTAGCTTTTTAAGAAAATAAATTGATTTTTTATCGGGTACTGCAACCCTTATAAGTTCACACCCATGCTTTATAAGCTCCTTTACTTCTTTTCTCATGCCTTCAAGATCATCAATCTTTGACTTGGTCATTGATTGCACAACTATAGGATTATTTCCTCCTATCTTTATATTTCCGACCTGTATGGGTCTTGTTTTTCTCCTCTTTATTTCCATAAAAAAGTTATTTTTATAAATTAATAATATTAAAAGGATTTATGATATCAAGAACAAGAGCTATAAAAAGAATGCAGGCCAGAACAGCCATTCCGGCGTAATTAAACGACTCGATAACCTTCTGGGGTACAGGCCTCCTTCTTATAGATTCTATTATAATAAACAGGATATTCCCACCATCCAGAGGGAGAATAGGTATCAAGTTTCCATAACCTACTAAAATTGAGATAAAAGCAACAAAAAAAATAAAATCCTTCATTCCCATGGAAGCTGTCTGCTGGAACACGCTTACTATTCCCACCGGTGAAACAGGTCTGACTTCACTCAGGGGTATTTTCCCTGAAAACAGCATTCCGAATGCCCTAATATAGCTAACTGTTATATCCCATACCATCTTAAAACTTTCTCCTATAAACCCAAAGAATCCATAACTTTTTATTGCATAAACAGGGTCGAAAGACTGGTATGGAGCTATACCCAGGTAACCTTCGCCATCCTTATCAGCCAGTTTTGCCTTTATCTCTACTATATTGTCCTGGCGCAACACCGAATAGGTCACTTCTTTACCGGGATTCTTCTCGGTAAGCGTAACAAAGTCATTCCAGCTTTTAATTTCCTCTCCCTCTATAGACATGAGTTCATCACCTACTCTAATATCAGCCATACTGGCAGGTGAATCCGGCTCAATGTATTCAACTGTTGTCGTTGGAGCAGCAAAACATAGAAAAAGCCCTATCAGCAGAAGAGCAAAAATTATATTAAAAAGAGTTCCGCCTATTGAGATTATAATCTTTTTATAAGCTGGTTTACTGTGAAATGATTTATTCTTCATACCTGAAGGAACAGGTTCGCTTCTATTCATGCCAAGTAATTTATTGTAGCCGCCAAAGAATACTGCACTTATTGCATAAGTCGTACCTTTTTTATCCATAAATTTAAAAATTTTCGGACCAAAGCCGATAGAAAATTCCTCGACATGAACTCCACTTAATTTCGCCATCGAAAAATGGCCCAATTCATGAACTATTACAATCGAGGAAAGCGCAATCAACGAAAATGCATACTGCAATATTAGGTTTACAATATTCATAATAAATTACACCCTGCCAAATTTTCTATTTCTCCGCTGATAATAGTATACAGCTTTAAGCAAGTCTTTCCTGCCAAAGTCAGGCCAGAGTTTTTTAATAAAGTAAAATTCGCTGTATGCCAGCTGCCATAATAAAAAGTTACTTAACCTGAATTCGCCACTGGTTCTGATTAATAAATCCGGGTCAGGGCAATCACTTGTATATAAAAAATCATTAAAACTGTCTTCGTCAAGCTTTTCAATATCTATATTGCCCTTAGCTGCCTGGCTGCATATTTCTCTGGCAGCATCTACAATTTCTTTTCTGGAGCCATAGTTAAATGCTACATTAAAAAAAAGTTTATTATTTTTTCTGGTCTTTTCCTCCGCATTTTTAAAAGCTCCCCTTACATCAGGCGGTATACCCTTCCTGGAGCCAATTAATCTTAACCTTATGCCATTTCTATTCAGTAAATCCAGTTCGCCCTTTAATGATTCTAAAAAAAGATCCATTAAGAAATTTACTTCTTCTGCGGGTCTCTGCCAGTTTTCACTTGAAAATGAATACACGGTTAAAAACTTTATGCCCAGTCCTATACATGTAGTCAAAATGCTTTTAAGAACCCTGACACCAACTTTATGGCCGGCAGAACGTGGTAAATTCCTTTTCACGGCCCACCTGCCATTCCCATCCATTATTATTGCTACATGCACCGGGATTTTATCTTTTCTCAATGATTCTATAGTCGGAGCTTTTATAGCAGAAAAAATAGAAGAAATTAAGTTCAAATCGCCTTCTACCTACACTTCCATAATTTCTTTTTCCTTCTGATCAAGGGAACCATTTATCTTCTCTATAAACTCATCTGTAATATTCTGAACTTCCTTTTGATATTTTATCAGATCATCTTCAGTTATCTTGCTATCACTTTCCAGATTTTTATATTCATCATTTATTTCTCTTCTAATATTTCTTATTGCGATTCGCCCATCTTCAGCAATTTTTCTGGCTAATTTAGCAAGATCCCTTCTCCTTTCCTCATTTAGAGGCGGTAAATTAAGCCTTATGGCTCTGCCGTCATTTGAAGGATTAATTCCCAGGTCAGATTTTGATATCTGAGTCTCAATATCCTTTAAAAACCTTGTTTCATATGGCGCAATTAAAATAACCCTCGGCTCCGGTATGCTCATATTTGAAACAAATTTAATTAAGGTTTTGCTGCCATAATAGTCTATATAAATATTATCTAACAGCGATACGGAAGCCCTGCCTGTCCTTATTGTATTAAATTCCTGCTGTGTTTTTTCAAGTGACTGAGTCATTTTCTTTTTTCCCTCACCAAGAAGTATATCTTTCATTTCTTACTCCTTTGATACTATGGTTCCAATCTTTTTACCCATTATAGCACCTTTTATATTTCCATGTTTTGTAATATCAAAAACTACAACAGGTAGATTATTTTCCATACATAAGGAAGTGGCAGTCGAATCAAGTACTCTAAGGTTTCTTTTTAATACATCGAGGAAATTTAACTTTTCGAATCTTTTAGCATCTTTAAATTTTACAGGGTCCCTGTCGTATATTCCATCAACTTTCGTAGCTTTGAATATTATTTCAGCATCTATTTCCAGAGCCCTTAAAGCAGCGGCGGTGTCCGTAGTAAAATATGGCTTTCCTGTCCCCCCTGCGAATATAACCACTCTTTTCTTTTCCAGATGTCTTATAGCCCTTCTTCTTATAAAAGGTTCAGCAATTTCCTGCATGAATATTGCAGTTTGAACTCTTGTGTTTACACCCATTTTTTCCAGTGCGTTCTGCAATCCAAGTGCATTCATTATCGTAGCCAGCATTCCAATATAGTCCGCAGTTGTCCTGTCCATACCGTTTTCGCTTGCAGGAACACCCCGCCAGAAGTTGCCGCCTCCTATTACTATTGCAACTTCAACACCCATTTCAGCTACTTCTTTAATCTGGCTGGATATATTATTTATGACTGAGGAGTCTATTCCATAATCAAGCTTGCCAAGCAGTGCTTCACCGCTAATTTTAAGTAAAACTCTTTTATACTTTAAATCTCCCATATGCCTGCATATTCCCTCTCGTAGGGGCGAAAATATTTATGAATCTATCTTATCTAATCTTCTGAACCAAGGACGTATCTTTCAAACCTTTTAATTACGATATTCTCACCAAGCTTCGCTATATTTTCCTTTACCAGGTCACCTATTTTTTTATCATTATCTTTTATAAAGACCTGCTCCATCAGACAATTTTCTTCATAAAACTTTTTAATTTTACCCTCGGCAATCTTGTCCAGTATATTTTCGGGCTTCCCCTCATTCAAAGCCTGTTTTTTGTAAAGCTCTTTTTCCTTTTCTAATAGTTCATCGGGTACATCCTCTTTCAAGACATATGCAGGCGCTGCTGCTGCAATATGAAGTGCTATATCATGAACCAGCTCTTTAAACATTTCATTTCTCGCCACAAAATCAGTTTCACAATTAACTTCAACAATTACACCTATCCTGGAACCAGGATGTATATAGCTATCGATCAGGCCTTCCTTAGCAGACCTGAAAGCTTTTTTTGAAGCCTCTGCCAGCCCTTTCTCCTTTAAAAGCTCCTCTGCTTTCCCCATATCTCCTTTTGTTTCCATTAGAGCTTTCTTACAATCCATCATTCCGGCCTTGCTTTTTTCCCTTAATTCTTTAACCATTTCAGCAGTTATTTCCATTTTTTCTACCTTGCCTCCTCAATAATTATTAAACCCATGTATCATCTTCAGGTAATTCTTCAAGTTTATCCTCGGTTTTTAAATCTTCTACTTTCCTGGCTTCCAACTCTTTAACTTCCTTTTCCTCGGGGCTTTCTTCAATCTTTATTCTTTCTTCATTGCCTTTTTTAACAGCTTCACATATTACACCGGTAATTAAACTGCATGAACGAATTGCGTCATCATTACCAGGAATTACAAAATCGATAAGATCGGGATCGCAATTAGTATCAGTTATAGCTACTATCGGTATTCCCAGCTTTCTTGCCTCTTTAACAGCTATTATTTCTTTATTCGGGTCTATTATATAAAGAATTTCAGGAAGCTTTTTCATGTTCCTGATGCCACCTATATTAAAAAGAAGTTTATCATACTCTTTCCTTATCCCGAGGACTTCCTTCTTTGGCAACTTCTCAAAAATCCCCGATTCCTCCATATCTTCTATTTCATAAATCCTTTTAGTTCTTTTGCTTATAGTCTCGAAGTTTGTAAGGGTGCCTCCGAGCCATCTATTCTTAACATAAGGCATTCCGCACTCACTGGCATAAGATTCCACTATATCCTGTATCTGCCTCTTTGTTCCAATAAACAAAACTTCTCCGCCTTCACTCGCTACTCTCTTAACATATTCGTACGCTTCGATTAATAATCTCTGGGTCTCCTGCAAATCAATGATATATATACCATTTTTATCCGTATATATATATTTTTTCATTTTAGGATTCCACTTTTTAGTCTGGTGTCCGAAATGGACCCCTACTTCCAGCAGTTGCTTCATTGTTACGATGCTCAAAATTGTACCTCCCTATTTTTATGGTTTATCCTCCACCACTTTATCCGCATATTTATTCACCATTTTACTGCAAGTGATGTGTGTAATTTCAACGTTCAAGTCTAGCATAATACATATATTTCATCAAATAATCAATAAAAAATTATCCCGGCCATACAGGGCACTGCAGTCAATTATCTTCACTATTATCCTTTGCCCTGGGGTGGAACTTTTTATAGTCTTTTTTCAATTTTTTTATATTAAGATGCGAATATATCTGGGTTGTAGATATGTTTTCGTGTCCAAGCAGTTCCTGTATCTCTTTTATACCCGCCCCTTCCTGCAGGAGGTGTGTTGCAAAACTATGCCTTATGCTATGCGGGGTAATGTTCTTATTAATTATTGCCTTTTTTACATGTTTTTTTACTATATTCCTTATCCCCCGTGAAGATAGCCCCATGCCAAACCTGTTCAAAAAAAAGTGCCTGTCGCTTTTACCTGTCTTTCTATGCGATTGGATAATCCTGCTCCTCGCCTCCATGTACTCTTTTATCCAGTAAAGTGCCGTCTTATTCAGGTAAACAAACCTTTGTTTTCTCCCTTTCCCGGTCACCTTTATTTCTCTTTTATCAATGTCGATATCCTTTATCTTCAAATTCTCCACTTCACTTATTCTCGCGCCCGTAGAATAAAGAAGCTCAAGAATAGCCCTATCCCTTATCTCCATATCATTTACAGGACCCATATTATCAAGCAGCTTTTCTGCTTCACCTTCAGACATATAAGAATAAAGACCCTGCTGTCTCCTTTTGGGAACATTTATAAACTGGGTTAGCTGGAAATCAATAAAATCGTTTCTTTCGAGGAATTTAAAAAAATTGATAAGAGATGAGTATTTTCTGACAATAGTTGCATTCGCATAATCATAATTATCTATTGACTTTAAAAATCCTCTGAAACTATCGATATTCAAAGAATCCGTATCTTTGACATTGCTGTCTTTCAAGAAAAATAAAAATTGCAGTATATCTTTATTATATGAATCTATTGAATTAAGCGATAAATTTTTTTCGTATTTCAAATATTTTATATAAAGCTTAAGGCAATCAAATAAATCCATACTTATATATAATCACTCTCGATATCCCTCATTTTATTCTTTATAACATCGCGTATTTTCTTAATTTCGCTTAATTTGCTAAACACTGCTTTATCCTCACCGCCAGATGCTCCGGAACTATTATTCACTGCTTCCCTCAATAGGTTCTTTAGTTTATTGATCATGTCAATAATCTTATATCTTATTTTATCCGACCGGTAATCTACTTTTAATTTATCCTTCGACAGGTCTTCTAAAATACCGTCCAGCTTCTCCGCAGTTCTTTCCAGGATAATAACTGCCTTCCCTTTATCAAGCACTCTTCCTGTATTAATTCTATCCAGGACTTTCTTTAAATCCTTCTGAAGGATATTATCATACTGGTATAATGCCAGACCAAGCGTGCTTTTTGGTCTTTCAGTTTTCTTTCTTCCAAATAATCCCATTTAACTCCCCACAAAAATTTTCTTATTTTTTCTCATGTCATTATTCTAATATAAAATCTAAAATAATCTAACATATTTATTAAAACTATCTTCCCTTATTAGCTCTTTCATTTCAAGAGATGCGATTATATTAAGTACATTTTTTAGTTCCATGCCTGAATAGCCAACTATTTCTTCCACACTCTTCGGTTTGTAACCAATAAACTTATATATTTTTAAATCATCTCCATAAAGACTGCTGTCATGATTTTTTTCGTTGCTAAGGATCCTACCTGTTTTTTTATCGGGACTTAAAATTTGGTCTCTGTATTGTGAAAACTCTTCCAGTATATCATCGATGCGATCTACAAGCTTAGCGCCCTGCTTGATTAATCTGTGGCAACCGCGATTTTCATCTTTAAAAATATTGCCCGGAACTGCGAAAACCTCCCTGTCCTGCTTTAATGCAATCTCACCTGTTATAAGAGCACCACTTTTTTCTCCTGCCTCTACGACTACTACACCGTTGCAAAGACCGCTTATAATTCTATTCCTAACCGGAAAATTAGATTTAAGCGGTGGCGTCCCGGGTACAAATTCAGTTACTATAGACCCGTTACCAGGGATCTCTTCATATAAGGATTTATTTTCAGGAGGATATACAACGTCAATCCCGCAGCCAAGGACGCCAATAGTTCCGCCCTTACCTTCCAATGCAGCCCTGTGGGCAAAACTATCAATTCCAGAAGCAAGCCCGCTTACTATAGTTATGCCAATCTCGGACAGGCATTTGCTAATATAACCGGCTGCCTCTTTTCCATATACCGTGCATCTCCTGCTACCTACGACAGCCACTGCAAAGTCCATGCTTTTTATCATGCCCCCTTTAAAGAATAGTACGGGAGGAGGGATGTATATCTGTTCAAGAAGTTTCGGGTAGAAATCATTGCCTATCCCCAGCAAACCTACTTCATTTTTTAGGATAAAATCAACTATCTCCCCATAAGATATTTCCCTACATCCGGTATTGTCACGCTCTTTACCCCCACTTTCCTGCTCTTCTCCTGCATATTTAAATTTTAGATTACTATATTTTAAAAAATAATTTACAGTTTCATAAATATCACCATTATTTTTCCTATATATATCGATAAATCTTGATGCCTTAACCTCTTTCTCGTATAGTATATGAAGTATTTTCCCTGTTGCTGTATCTATTTTCATAAACTGTTTATAAAACTGCTGAGATGATAATTAAAATTAACCCTGTAATTAACAGCTTCGATCAAATGGTGCTCTTTTATATAATAGCTGCCTTCAAGGTCCGCTATGGTTCTTGATACTTTCAAAACGCTCATTATCCCTCTCGCCGTAAGATCATATCTTTTAGAAATTTTATATATCAGGTCCCTTATGTTTTTATCTTTCTCGAACCACTCATTTACAATATTCGTTCCTACTTCCGAGTTATAGCTGATGCCTTTTCCCTTGAAACGTTTTTCCTGAATTTCCATACATCTATTAACACGTTCTTTTATATTTTCTGAGCTTTCACCTTTATTTACATCCACGAAACTACTTTCAGGCAGTCTGCCTATGGCAATTCTCATATCGATTCTATCCATAATCGGACCTGACATTTTTTTCCAGAATCTCTTAATTTCATTTAAACTGCAGACGCACTTCTTGCTGTCATTGCCAAAATAACCGCAATAACATGGATTTGTTGCCACTACAAGCATAAAATTACAGGGGAAAGCATAAGAAAAATTATTTCTTGTTATGGTTACCTCTTTGTCTTCCAGCGGTTGCCTTAGATCCTCAATGTTAATCCCGGGAAACTGCGAAAACTCATCCAGGAACAGCACTCCCTTATGGGCAAGACTGATTTCTCCCGGCTTCGGATTAACACCGCCTCCTATAAGCCCCATCCTGCTTGTAGTATGGTGCGGACTTCTAAATGGCCGTTTTTTTATGAGTCTGTTTACATCCTTTTTATATAAACTGTAAATTCTTGTGACATCTATGCACTCCTGAATGCTTAAATCCGGCATTATAGTAACAGTTCTTCTTGCCAGCATCGTTTTGCCGCTGCCGGGCGGGCCGATAAGCATGATATTATGCCTTCCTGCAACCGCAATTTCCAGAGCCCTTTTCGCCTTAAGCTGACCTTTTACATCGCTAAAATCAAAGCCGTAGCCATCAATTTTTTTATCATCCTTTTCTTTTTTATATACAAATTTCTCCAATTTATCATAACCCGAAAGCGCTTCTACCGCTTCGAAAAGATTCGTGCATGAGATTATTTTCAAACCTGAAATGAAAGAAACCTGGCTGGCTATCCCGTAAGGAACAAAAAAATATTTCTTGCCTATTCTTTTTGCTTTCTCCGCCATAGAAATCAATCCACTTACGGGATTAATGCTGCCATCAAGCGAAAGCTCTCCAACAAAACATGATTCAACGGATAATTCTGGTTTTACCTGACGGCACGCAGAAAGAATTGCCAGTGCTATAGGAAGGTCATAAAAAGAGCCGTCCTTCTTAATATCTGCAGGAGAAAGATTTATAATTATTTTCTTTACAGGAAAGTCAAATCCGCTATTGATAACCGCGGATCTTACCCTCTGTCTCGATTCATTTACTGCCTTTCCGGGAAGGCCCACTATTATGAATTCGGGAAGTCCCCTGGTAATGTGCGCCTCTACAGAAACTCTTACCGCATCTATCCCGGTCAATGTAAAGCTGTCCAGTTTAAATAACATATTTTGATTATATGTGCAATAGCATATATAATCAATTATATATTACATTAATTTTATATAAAATGAAAAATTTAAAAAAGAGATATATTCCATAATAATTGGCCGGGAATTAAAAATCAGTTAAGTTTAAACCCTTTTTTCGTAAAAAGCTTAACGCAGGCATCTACCGCATTCGCGTCAAACAATTTGCCCCTGTTCTTTTTAATTTCACCAAGCGCTACTTCTATGCCAAGGGCAGGACGATAAGGCCTGTCAGATGACATTGCCTCTACCACATCGGCCACAGTTATTATTCTTGCCTCAAGCATTATGTCTTCACCCTTCAACCCCTGCGGATACCCGGAGCCATCCATCTTTTCGTGGTGCTGGAGTATTATCTTCGCAATAGGCATCTGGAATTCTATATTCTTAATCAGATCATAACCCGTGCGGGCATGTGTCTTTATTAAACTAAATTCGATATCCGTCAATCTTCCCGGTTTGGTTAATATCGAAGCGGGTATATTTATCTTTCCAATATCATGAATAGTCGCAGCCAATCTTATAGTTTCAATCGTCTCATCGCTGAGCCCGAGCTCCCTGGCTATTGCTACTGCAAGCGTCGCTACCCTCTTCTGGTGGCCCGATGTATAAGGATCCCTTGTTTCTACCATTGTTGCAAGTGTTTCTATAACGCTTTCCAGGGTTTTATTAAGTTTTTCATAACTTAACTTCAGGTCCTTTTCGATTAATTTACGTTCGGTTATGTCAAACCAGTCCATTATTACATATTCCAGCTCTTTTCCGCTTAATACTGATTTTGAATAAACCTCAACCCAGAATCCCGCACCAATTTTATTGACGCAATAACGTTCTTTCCTGATACAGCCCCCTTTAAATATCCTGTTAAACTCATTCTGGTATTCTTTAATATCTTTTTTAGGCCACCATGGATACGGCGGCTTCATGCCAATTAATTTATCCGATTTAATTCCGATAATATTTTCCAATGCCATATTCACATATTTTATTGAAGTATCTGCATTAAACACTATAATGGGGTTGGGCGAATTCTCCATTAAGCTTGCACTGAACTTCTTACTATCCTTAAGCAGTTTCTCGGCTTTCTTCTCCCTCGTGAGGTCATCGTAAACGGCAACTATTTCTCCGGATGGCAACCTGTAAATATAGTTACGCCTCCACCCGGCGATCCTTTGATCTTTGTAAAAACAAACAGGATGCCTTTCGGGCTTCCCGGTTATGTAAACTGATTTAAGAACATCATAAAGACCGAAATCTTTTACCCCGGGGTAAGCTTCAAAAACGCTCTTCCCAACAACATCTTCCTTTTTAGTCTTATCTATTTCTTCTGCAGCTTTGTTAAAATCCCTTATTATAAAGTCACTTCCCCCATCTACGGGCTCATAAACCACTACGCCGCTGCTCATATTATTAAAAAGTTCCCTTAATTTTTCTTCACCGGCTTTTATTTTCTCGACAACTTCCTCCTGCGGTGTTATATCTTTAAATCCTTCAATAATTCCTGTAATGCTGCCCTTTTTGTCATAAGTCGGCCTTGAAGTTAATTCGATGATAATTTCCCTGCCATATTTGTTTACCTTTTTTATTTTTTTATGGATTTCTTTTTCGCCATTTATAATCCTTTTTAAAAAACAATCTTTCTTTTTGCACTCGGACCCACGAATCACCTCAAAACACTTTTTCCCTTTTACGTCATCCTGTCCAAGACCAAATAGCTCACTAAATTCCCTGTTAACCCTTACAACATTAAAGTCCCTGTCTATAGCTACTATAGCGCTTACGGAAACATCGAATATCTGGTCAATTTTTGCACTTGCTTCTTTTAAGTCTTCTTCCATCTTCTTTCTTTTCATTGCAAGGGCCAGCTGGCTTGAAACAATATTAACCCTCTCCAGATCGATATCTGTAAAGTCTTTCTCGCTGGTGGCGACAAACACTCCTATTTCGTAGCCATCCGAAATAAGAGGCGTTACCATAATTGATTTTAAACCAATAGCTTCGTATACAGCCGGGACAAGCCTTGTAATTAATTTTTTCTGCACTTTTCTATCACCGTGCTGGAACGTATAAATTTCACCTAAAAACTTCTTTATCTCCTTGCTCTCATTTATAATTACAGGTTTTCTCTCCTTTAGCGCTTTATAATAATAACCGCCCTCCATTAAAGGTTGCTTTAACTCGGATATTTTAATTTGAGTCAGTTTCTCTACTTTTTCCTTCTTCGGAGGGTCAATAATTAGGTCTTTTGCCACAAGATATTTAAAGTCACTGCTTAATAAAAAAACCCCTATACTCCTGAAGGAAAACAACTTCTTTAGTTTTTTAGATATGATTTCAATAATTTTATCAAGACTGTCGCCACGATTAATGGCTACATTTACTGAATTTATTAACCTTAGTTCATTTATTTCCCGGCTTTTGTCTTCGCTTCCGGTTTTTTCTTCCTTTTTTCCTATTTTCAGACTCTTATCTTTCATTGTATAAAACCTTATTTTGCCCGCATTCATAAATTCAATTTAATTTCTTTATTATATATTGTATTTTAGTATTTCTGCTACGTCAATATTTCTAAAAATTCTAATTATTTTAAAAAGCGTTTTCAATATATTCAATCTCTATTTTCCCATTAATATCCAGATTTTCTGATAAAACCGTATCTGGAAAATAGCCGGCCCCTTTTAATAATTTGCGTATGATTTCGTTATCCATGACTATTGAAATGACATTAAAATGGACATCTAGATAGCTTAGATTATTTTTTGCCATATAAAAATTAGCTGATTTTCTTATCCTTGAAATTTTTGATTTGCCCACCGCTTCGAACGGGTAGCCATACTGAAGACCGGTCCTCGTTTTAACCTCCAGGAAAACCAGATCTTTGCTTTTCCTTGCTATTAAATCTATTTCACCATAACTGTTTCTATAGTTTCTACCCAGGATGGTATAGCCGTTTTTCTCCATATACTTCCGGGCTATAAACTCGCCGACGATACCAGTAAATCTTCTATCTATTTTGTTAACTTAAAACACCCCTGAAAGATACCCTGTGGATTATTGAAGGTCCATATTTTTCTAAAGACATTAGATGCTGCCTTGTCCCGTAACCTTTATTGCTCTCCAGTCCATACTCAGGATAACACCTGGAAAGCTTCACCATTATACTATCCCTCACAACCTTGGCAATTATCGATGCTGCTGCTATTGAAACACTTAGCTGGTCACCTTTTATGACAGGCACATATCCTTTGCCCAGGTCGCCGCTAACAAAATCTGCAAGTACGATATCCGGCTTAACTTTTAAGCTGCTTACTGCTTTCTTGAATGCGATTATATTTGCTTTTGTTATAGATAACCTGTCAACATCAGCCGGTGAAATCTCGGCCACAGACCAGCAAATGCAACTCTTGATTATTTCACTGAATATACGTTCCCGCCTTGCCTTACTTAACTTCTTGGAGTCATTTATATCCTCTATCATCAATTTTTCCCTGTGGATTATTACAGCTGCTGCAACGAGTGGCCCTGCGAGTGAACCCCTGCCTGTCTCATCCACGCCTGCAACCAGATCATAGCCATCAAGATAAAGGTTACTCTCATATCTGCAGAGATTCAAAAGTCTTTTTGTTTCATTAAAATTCATTATGACCAAAAAAACTCCACCGGGATGGCGGCCAGTAAATTAAAATAAATTTACCAAAAATATCATCCTCCGGAATTTCCCCGAAAAATCTGCTGTCAAGACTGTTTTTTCTATTGTCACCCATAACGAAAACTTCATTATTTCCAATTTCCATGGTTTGGTTTATATAAGAAACATCCTGGCTGCCGGATAAATATTCTTCAACTATTTTCTCTCCATTTATGTAGATTTCAGCTTCGCTGGTCAGTGTAATCTCATCTCCCTCAACCGCAATAACCCTCTTAACCAGGTCTTTTTCCTCAATAGGAGAATGGAAAGCAATGATATCGCCTCTTTTGACAGATGTAAATTTATATGAAAGTTTATTGATTAAGACTTTATCTCCTACATTTAAACTTGGTTCCATCGAAGGAGTAGGAACGATGAAAGGTTCTATTACAAAAACCCTTATTAAAGTGGCTGATACTATTGCTGCCATCACAACTATGGCATAAATCAGAAACTCTTTGAAGACTTTATTTTTTTTGTTTGAGCTGTCTGATCTATTTTCTAAAGACATTATCTTTGACTGACGGCAAGCATTATTATTTTATTTAAATTTAATTTTTGATTTCTTACCTATTTTATCTCTAAGGTAGTATAGCTTGGCCCTTCTTACCATACCCTCTCCTACCTTTTCAATAGACTGTATTACCGGAGAGTTTATGAGAAAAGTCCTTTCCACTCCGACTCCGTTAAAAGAAATTTTTCTTATAGTAAAAGATTTATTTATCCCGGAGCCCTTCATCCTTAACACTATACCCTCTAAAACCTGGATCCTGTCTTTATTCTCTTCGCTGATCCTTATCCTTGCCTTTATCTTGTCTCCTGGTTTAAATTGGGGAATATCCGATCTTAAATATTTGCTTTCAATTTTATCCAATTTATTCAATCTTCTGCCCAGCCCATCTATTTTTATATCAATAAAACCAAATAAATATAATTAATTTAATCCTCTTTGTCAAATAAATCAGGTCTGATTTTTCTGGTTATTTCTTCCGATTTACTTTTTCTCCAGTTCTTAATGGTTTTATGGTCTCCGCTTAGAAGAACTTTGGGAACATCCATCCCCCTGAAAACTCCCGGCCTTGTATACTGGGGATAATCCAGGAGCCCTCTCTCGAAAGATTCCATTTCCAGCGACTCCTTCTTTCCAACCACGCCCGGCAATAATCTTATCATTCCATCTATAACTATCATTACCGGAAGCTCTCCGCCCGTCAGTACGAAATCCCCGATAGAAACTTCGGCATCTACAAGTAAATCAACTACTCTCTGGTCTATACCCTCATATCTCCCACAAATCATTATAATATTTTCAAGCCCGGAGAAATATTTTAACTTGCTCTGGACAAGTCTTTCGCCTGAAGCAGAAAGGAGCAAAACTTTCTGTTTGTCTTTTTTGTCAATCCTGTTCTTTCTTTTTATTGAATTCACGGCATTTTCTATCGGCCCCGGCATTAATACCATGCCAGGCCCGCCACCATAAGGCCTATCATCAACCCTTCCATGTTTGTAACTCGAAAAATCCCTCAAATTATAAACATTGAGCTGGCATATATTCTTTTTAAAAGCTTCCTTTATGACCCCGTACTCAACGATATTTTTAAACATATCGGGGAAAATAGTTATAACATCTATTATAAGCATTTGAAAAAAAATAATTAATTTATAAAAAAAATCAGATATACTCGGGTATCCTTTTTAATACCACCCTTTTATTAACAGTATCTACTATATCAATGTAGTCTTTAATAACCGGGATGTAAAAAATTCCATTTTCAGCGCCTTCGATATCCAGCCACTCTCTTTCTAACTTAACCGCCATATTATCATTGGATGAAGACTTTTCTATATCTGACACTATTCCAATAAAACTGCCCTCTGCCGTATAGACAGCACAGCCTATTATATCATCTATCCAGTACTGATTCCTTTTAAGTTCCGGAGCACTCTCAACGCTCCTAAAAACATGCCTTCCTTTTAGCCCTTCTGCAAGGTTCCTGTCATTTATACCCCTTAACTTAGCTACAAGAAAGTTCTTATTATCTTTTGACCTGATACTCCTGACACTCTCAATTTCTGCTTTTTCCCTGCAGCTTTCATCAAAGAAAAGAGCTGCACCCCCTTTAATAGTACTGGGATAATCAGTAAGCAATTCTATGGCCACTTCTCCCTTTAATCCACACGCTTTACCGATTATCCCAATTAATCTTGCATTCACGATTGATCCGCTATTTACCGATTTTTCTTTTAAACAAACAGTAATTTATTATATAAAAATTAATCCATGATTTTTACGATAGAAGATTTACCTCTTTTAGCAGACGCAGCTCTCATTACAACTCTAAGAGCATTTGCGGTTCTTCCCTTTTTACCAATTACTTTTCCCAGATCATCCTCGGCTACTTTTAGCTTAAAAATCACTGTCTTTTCATCTTCCTCCTCTTCCGTAATTTCGACATTATCCGGGCTGTCAACCAGCTCTTTTACTATGTACTCCAGTAGTTCTTTCACTATTTACCTCCAGTTTAAATTGTATTAACTACTTCCCTAAATCAACTTTATCAAAAAGTTTCTGAACAGTTCCTGTAGGTTTAGCACCCTTCTTTATCCATTCGAGAGCTTTGTCCCTGTCTAACTCAATCTTTGACGGATCACTTTTAGGATCATATGTTCCTATCTTTTCAATAAACTTTCCATCCCTGGGTGACCTTGAATCCGCAACTACAATTCTGTAATAGGGTTGTTTCTTAGCACCCATCCTGGTCAATCTTATCTTTACGCTCAATCCATAACCTCCAAACACTCTTATATAGCTTTATGCTTTCATAATTATATATTTTTCTATAAAACTTGCAAAACTTTTTTTACTTAAAGCTTATCAGGGTTTAACCAGCTTTTCCCTTTCATTTGAGAAAATTGTTTTAACATTTGTCTGGTCTTATCGAACTGCTTTAGCAATCTATTGATTTCTGCAATGGAACAGCCGCAACCTTTCGATATCCTTTTCTTCCTGCTACCGTTTATTATATCCGGTTTTCTTCTCTCCTCTACTGTCATCGAATTAATTATCGCTTCTATCCTGTCAAGGGAACGGCCATCTAGTACAGCTTCCTTGGGAATTTTATTTTTGCCGTCAAATGGCATCATTGAAAGCAATTTATCCAGCGATCCAATTTTCTTTATGCTTCTTAGCTGGCTTACGAAATCTTCGAAATTCAGCTCATTTTTATAAATCTTTTGCTCAATCTCTTTTGCCTCTTTCTCGCTGACTGCCTTTTCTGCTTTCTCGGCAAGAGTAAGGATATCTCCCATTCCCAGTATCCTTGAGGCAATCCTTTCTGGATGAAATATTTCGAAGTCTTCGATTTTTTCCCCGCTTGATACGAATTTGATCTGTTTTTTAGTTACATAATATACTGATAATGCAGCACCTCCCCTGGTATCGCTATCAAGTTTGGTTAGAACCATACCATCAAAATCAATTCTTTTATTAAAACCATACGCGATATTTACTGCCTCCTGGCCTGTCATCGAATCAAGTACGAGATATATTATATGGGGATTTATTCTTTTTTTTATCCGGGCAACTTCATTCATCATATCTTCATTAACCTGCAATCTTCCTGCAGTATCAATTATTATTACATCACTGAAATCCTTTTTAAATAATTCCACACCTTCTTCCGCTAACGATACAGGGTCCATATCTTTTCTGGAGAAAACCTCTACATTTATATTTTTTGCCATATCTTCAAGCTGTAGTACTGCCGCAGGCCTGTAAACATCTGCCGCTATAATGGAAACCTTCTTTTGGAATTTACTCTTTATGAAATTAGCCATCTTTATAACTGATGTAGTCTTCCCGGAACCCTGCAATCCTACCATCATTATGATTGTAGGACCTTTGGGGACAAAATTAATGCCGCCGCTGCTCGAGCCAAGAATGTTAATCATTTCTTCGTTAACTATTTTAACTATCTGCTGATATGCAGTTAAACTTTCAAGTACTTTCTCGCCCGTAGCTTTCCCTTTAACATTATCCAGAAATTCTCTTACTACCTTAAAATTAACATCAGCCTCCAGCAGTGCAAGTTTAATCTCTCTTAAAGCAGCTTCGATATCACCGGGGCTCAATTTACCCCTGTTTTTTATTTTATAAAAAACATCCCCGAATTTATCTGTAAGTGATTCAAACACTTAAAAACCTTCCGTTTTCAAATAGTAATCAATTAAATAATGAATCGGCAAACTTTACCGGATCGAAATAATATATATCTTTTAGTTTTTCGCCATGGCATATCATTCTTACCGGTATATCCAGGTCGTTCTTTATGGTGAGCACTATACCGCCCTTCGAAGTGCTGTCAAGCTTGGTCAAAATTATGCCTGAAAGGTCCAGGGAGCCGTTAAATATCTGTGCCTGGCTTTTCGCATTCTGGCCCGTAGTTGAATCTACTACCAGTAATATCTCATCAACCTCCCTGTTAATTCTTCCATTTATCACCTTTTTTATCTTACTGAGTTCGTCCATGAGATTAGATGAAGTCTGCATCCTCCCGGCAGTATCGATTACAACAAGGTCAATACCCTTTGCCTTCGATTTTTCTATGCTATCGTAAACCACGGCACCGGGATCGGAAAATTTCTGGTGGCATACAATATCTATGCTCAATTTATCGGCATAGTGCTGCAACTGTTCGGTAGCAGCCGCTCTATATGTGTCAGCAGCCGCCAATAAAACTTTTTTACCGGAATCTTTAAACAAATTGGCAATCTTCGCTACTGTGGTAGTCTTACCGGAACCGTTTACCCCCACTATGAGAAATACGGTTGGCGGTACAGATGATAACCTTAATACAATATCTCTCTTATCTCCAAGTATTGCTACAGCTTCTTCTTTTATTAAAGATTTTATTTTTTCCGGATTATTTATGTTATTGCCGTATGATTTCTTTTTAACAATTCCCAAAATTTCTGTCACGGTATTGACGCTTACATCACCCGCTATCAGCTGTTCTTCAATCTCATCCCAGAATAATTTACGGTTATCCCTAAATTTATTCCATATATAGTTCAGGTTCTTAATTAACTTCTGCATACTTTTCCCTTATTTTTTCAGAAACTATCTTCGACATCCCGTTGGGCTGCATAGTTACTCCATAAATAGTATCTGCTACTTCCATGGTCCTCTTCTGGTGTGTAATCATTACTATTTGCTGTTTCTCTGAAAATTTCTTTACCAGGGTTAAAAACCTTGCGATATTAACATCATCAAGTGCGGCATCAACTTCATCAAAAACATAGAAAGGCGAAGGATTTATTGAATAAATGGAAAAAAGAAATACCATAGAAACCAGCGATTTTTCACCTCCGGACAGAAGCGATAGATTGACAAACTTATTGTTACCGATATCTGCTTTTAAGTCCACGCCTATCTCATCCTTATTATTTCCCTGGCTGCCATTATTCTTTTCAATCTGTATCTCTCCTTCCCCGAGGGGAAATAATATTTTGAAATAACTGCTGAAGCATTTTTGTATTTCCTCGAATTTGTCATAAAAATAATTGGTAATCCTTATATTTATATCCTTTATTAACTCTTCAAGGTCTCTTTTGCTTTCAACAAGGTCTACTTTTTGAGCAGCCAGAAAGTCGAACCTTTTCTTAATTTTTCCATATTCTACCGCTGCATTGGGATTAACAGTACCATAATCCCTTATTTCATTTTTTAACTTCCTTACTTTTATTTCCGACCTCTTTATACTGGAACTCGGGCTATAGCTTTTTAAAGCAAATTCTGTCGATATGCCGTAGCTATCCATAATATTTTCAGTTATGATTTCTACCTTTTCTTTTATCTGGCCCTTCCTTAAATTAATATTATTTAAATTATTTCCCAGCTCCGACTTTTTCAATTGCAGCTTATTTATTTCTCTTTCAAGATCGTTTATCCTATTATTATTTTCCGTAATCAGGCCACTTCTTCTTTCAAACTCCGGGTAAAGTTTTTTTCTAATATCATCAGAAGCTGACAGGTAATCATTTAAAACCAGGTAAGTTTTTTCTGCCCTTTTAAGATTAACGCTGCAGACATTCTCCAGACTTTTGATTCTTTCAATTTCCTTATCAAAATTTTTCCTATCCTCCCTGGCATCTGATTCCGGTCTCCCATTTATCTTTTTATTGCTTTTTCCGGTCTCTTCTTTTACCGCGCCGTATATTTTTTTAACTTCATTTATAATTAATTCTATTTCGCTCTTAATATAAGAATTGGTTTCATGATCCCTGACTTTATCTTTTAAGTTATCCATAAACTTTTGCAGGAGTTTTACAACCCCATCAAGACCTTCCGAAACTTTCTTAACCTGGTTAACCGGCACCCTGGATTTATTTTCCCCCGGTAAATTCGCATTCTCATTTTTACTCCTGGCATAACGATTAAGCTCCATTTCAAACATATTCAACAATGTCCTGAACACATTTTTCTTGCCTCTGATAAGGGCGGTGATATTCTTCAGGTTATTGACCTCACTATTAAACTTATCAATCATATCTTTCCACAGCTCATACTCACTCCGGTCACTGCCGATGAGTTTTAAAAGATTCTCTTTATCCTGTTCAATCTTTGATGTCTTTTTCTTTATCGCATCCAATTCATCCCTATCTTTGCTATAAGACTTATTTTCCCTATCCCAGCTGGCGTTAAGACTGTTAAGATGCGCAATAAACAGTGATATTTCTTCATCTTTTAATAAATTAAATATTTCAGAGTATCTGCGGGCTCTTTTAGCTTCTACCTCAAGGGGGTCCATGGTCCTTTTTATTTCTTCCATTAAATCTTCTATTCTATCAATATCGTCTTTTACTTTCTGGAGTTTTGCCAGTGATTTATCTCTTCTGTTTTTATGCCTTGATATTCCAAGCACTTCATCTATTATTTCTCTTCTTTCAGTAGGTTTAAGAACTGCAATCTCGTTAACCTGCCCCTGGTTTATTATTATATGAAGACCTTTACCAATACCGCTGTCGGCTATAAGATCCTGTATGTCTGCCAGCCGGCAGGGTGATGAATTTATATAATACTCGCTTCCTCCTTTTGAATAGACCCTCCGGGTGAATTTAACTTCTCTGAATTCCGTATCAAATACCCTGTTTGAATTATCAAATAACAGAGACACTTCAGCAATTCCCATCTCCTCATTTTTACTCCTAAAAATAACATCTGCCATTGAGTTTCCCCTCAGAATCTTCGGACTCTGCTCTCCAAGGACCCAGGAAATGGCGTCTGCTATATTGCTTTTACCGCTCCCATTTGGCCCTACGACGACACTTATCCCGGGCTCAAAAAACAATTGACTTTTTTCTTTAAAAGATTTAAAACCGCGCAGTGTTATACTTTTTAAATACAAATTTATCTTCCAGTATAAATATTATAAATTTAAATTATAGAGATTATTTAAACTGTCCTTTGCAGCATCCTGCTCTGAACTTTTCCTGCTTCCTCCTACTCCCCTGCCAACTATCTTATCATCAATTAACACGACGGAATAAAATTTCTTATCATGGTCGGGACCTTCGGATTTAATCAGCCTGTATTTGGCCAATTTAGAATAACTTGCCTGAACAGTTTCCTGAAGGTAAGTTTTATAATCTATTATTCCAGGAGTTTTGATATAATCTTCAATTTTTTTCTTAAATCTTCCAAGTACCCAGTTATATGCATCCTCAATACCCTTATCAATATAAATGGCACCGATTAAGGCCTCCAGACTATCCGCAAGTATTGATGCCTTTTTCCTTCCTTTGCATGATTCTTCGTTTTCACTTAAAAGAATCTGATCATTTATCTTAACTTCCTTTGCGATATCCAGAAGAGTCCTTTTGCTAACCAGATCAGCCCTTATCCTAGCCATCCTGCCTTCCGGAAAACTGCCATATTTTTCATATAAATAAGATGTAATTATAAAAGAAAGGACGCTATCACCTAAAAACTCAAGCTGCTCGTTCCCCCTGGAATGCATATTTTCCTGATTAGCATAGGATCTGTGCGTTAAACTTTTAATATAAACATTCAAATTACCCGCAATAATACCCAGACCCTTAAGCCAGCTTCTTACCCTTCCCTCAAGGATTTCCCCGCTATAACTCATTAAAAGAATTCCGCCACCTTAAAAAAGTAATTTTTTTATTATATTCTTAAATACTATTCTTTGGAATGAGAATCAATATAATCCAGTGCATCCTTAACGGTAACAATTTTTTCCGCATCTTCGTCGCTTATTTCTACCCCAAATTTGTCCTCGAAAGCCATTATAAGCTCTACCAGGTCAAGTGAATCAGCTCCCAGGTCATCGACAAATTTGCTCTCTGCTTTAATATCTTCTTCTTTGGAACCCAGTACATCCACGAGCACTTCTTTTAGTTTGTCAAAATTTTCCATTCTCACTCCTTTTCATTTTTTACTTTTTTATCTTATCTTTTTTTAATTTAAACCGCTAATTTCTTTACGAATCTTATTCGCAATATCCAGCTCCAAACTTTCCATGGCCACCTTAACCGCATTTTTTACCGCCTTCGACCTGGAACTTCCATGAGCAATAATAACCGGCCTGTTAAGCCCCAGGAGCTGCGCTCCGCCATATTCTTCATAATCGAACTTTTTTCTCATTTCCACAAGAGAACTCCTGATGCCCAGCGCCGAAATCTTTGCTATAACGCTTGATTCCAGAATCTGTCTTATTTCTTTAAAAAAGAATCCCGCCATTCCTTCTATAAGCTTTAATATTACATTACCGATGAAACCATCACAAACTGCTACATCGGTTATTCCTTCAAACAATTCCCTGCCTTCTACATTCCCGATAAAATTAATGTCGGGACATTCCTTAATCAATTTATAACTCTCAACAACCAGTTCATTGCCCTTCTTTTCTTCCTCTCCTATATTGACAAGGGATACTCTTGGTTTCTTTATACCCAGCATATTCTCGGAATACACTTTCCCCATAATGGCAAACTGCTTGAGATATAAAGGCTTGCAACCGGCATTAGCCCCTGCATCTATTAAAACGAACTTCCTATCTCCCAGGGGTACTACCACAGCTATAGCGGGCCTTGCTATATTTACTATCCTCTTAATATTAAAAAGTGAGCATGCCATAACAGCGCCGGTATTTCCAGCAGAAATAAAAGCAGCCCTATTCTGCCCCGCTGTAAACTCCGATCCCCTGTAAATTGACGAATCCCTTTTATTCTTCAACACATAAGACGGATATTCATCCATTCCGACTTCCTGTGATGTGGGAATAATATCAATACCGGAAATATCTATATTCTCCAGATCCGCCGACTTTTTTATTTTTTCTAAATCGCCTACCAGCTTTATATCTGCGTTCAGGTCTTTTTTTGCCTCCGCGGAGCCCTTTATAATTTCTCCTGGAGCAAAATCACCCCCCATTGCATCTATAATAACTGAATGGTTGCTCGATACTGATTGTACCATAATTGACTTCTTATTTAATTACCTCTAAATATTCCAACAATCTGTCTATATCTATATGTTTCCTTACTACTTCTATCATCTTCCCAATTTTCTTTAACTCATGGAATCTGACATGACTCATGATTTCACCGGCTCTTTCAACTGCAGTTAATGTATCGAAGTTTACCAGAATTATGGGAACACCTAAATCTTCCGCCCTTCCCATAACAACCAGGCTTGGCTGGAAATTACCTGTAAGCACCAGGCACTTTGTGGGCGTTTCAAGTGCAGCAAGCTGGACATCTGCTCTGTCTCCACCTGTTATTACAGCTTTATTGGCTTTCCTCTGAAAGAATTTTAATGCCTGTTCCTGCCCCATTGCTCCGACCATAAATGTCTCCACCAGTTCATCAACCCTATTTTCCGCGCATATTATCCTCCCCCCCAGTGTTTCTGCCATCTCTTTCACGCTTACAGAAGAAAGTATTTTATCGGAAGCGATATGACCGAAAACCTCTATCTTTTTTCTGGTCAAAAATGGAATCACGAGACTTTCAACATACTCCATCTGGCTACCCGGAATCCAGTTGATTATTACTCCAGAAAGGACCTCTTTTAAAAACTCCTTCGCGTAAAGTATCCGGTCTACTACTTCAGCGCTGTATTTAACTACCATTACTGCTTTTGCGTTTACCTTTTTACATATCTTATCTACGGAAATCCCCAGAAAATAACCATCTTCTATGCTTTTAGCGCCTTCCATAATAACGATATCCCTGTCCCTTCGAATCCTATCGTAAGCGCCTTCAATTACATCAATAAAACCTTTTGAAAAATCTGGATCCCTCAGGCCTTCCCTGCTGTATTGCTGCGTAAGGACAATCGGACATACATCTTCCAGCTTTTCATTCGTATCCAGAATTTTTGATATGTATTGAGCATCCTCATCAGTTACTATTTCCCCCACGCTTAACGGTAAGGTCCCTACGGGTTTCATATAGCCAACTTTTAATCCCATCTCGCCAAATATTTTTCCCGTGCCCACGCACATCGCGCTTTTGCCAGAGAAAGGTTGATCTGAAATAACAAATAATGGAACCATCCTAACCTCCTGTCCATGTCATTGCATCATCGGCTAAAGAACATTCTCCTTTCTTATTTTCAAGCAAGGGTTTTATACCCTTCTCCACTATCTCTGGAAAACCTGCAGCCATCTGCGAAACTTTTAATATAAACATAACAACAGCTTTTAAATTTTTATCTCCTGGCATTAATTCAATAGTCTTCTTATACCTGTCTGCCATAGTATTTCCAGAAACATCTATAGGATTGTAAAAATTAGTTTCTTCCAGCAAAAAATCTTTTAATCTCTCTGTATTTACTCCTTCAAGAGCCACCGGCATAATATCATTTCTCTCACAGACATCAATTGCCACTATGCCAACCTCCCATATTTTTTATTATTGCAACTTTTTTATCTTTAGGCAATGCCTGGCAGGAAAAAGCTATAGCGTAATTTAAAAAATCTCTTCCGGTATTTGACTTTATTATTCCAGATTGCCTGTCCGCTGGAATATTTAAAACTAAAGGACAGCACTTAAAGGCCACATATTTTATCCGTTTTTGGGTGAACGGGAAATAACTCTCTTTTAGATCCAGACTCTATATGATTCTTGAGTATAATATGGACAACTTTACCTTTTTCTCTGGAAGCTTCTGCTAATGCTGCCGGTCCGGAACAAAAAAAATTTCCTAAACTCAAATTGTAAACCTCCGGTTCAAGGTATAGCCAGATCTTATTTGCTTGCTTCCTTTACTTCCTTCTTTTTGTCCTTGGTTTCGAAAGATATTATCTCATTTTGCAAATAATAACCGCAATTCTGGCAGACTCTGTGTGCGATTTTTTTACTATGACAACGGGGGCACTCAACAATATTTAATATTTTTAACCTGTCATGAGTTCTTCTTTTATCTCTTTTTGACTTTGATGTCTTACTTTTAGGGACAGCCAATCCTATTTCCTCCTGTTTCAGATAATTTTTACAAACTTTTTATAATCAAACACAGACACATAAATATAACATAAAAAAATTATTATTCAACAAATAATAACCAACCTTTTTAAATATCACTCTAGAGCAGCAGGTAAAACTATTTATCTCCTGTTCCCACTTCTCCTCTAAACTGCTCCCTTCCCTTTTCGATAGCAGTCAAAAGCTTGTGCAAAACCGCTTCAAGGTTTGCCAGCTTTTCATCAGCATAATCCTCTGCTTCAAGCCTTATTGTCCTGGCCCTTGCTTCCACTGCCGACATTAATTCTTCCGCTTTTCTGTTAGCATTTTTCAATACATCCGTTTCGCTCACCAGGACTTCCGCCCTCTCCTTTGCCTCTTTAACCATTTTTTCAGAATATCTCTTGGCTTCCTCGACCATATTCTCCCTTTCCTTGACAATCCATCTTGATTGTTTTAACTCTTCCGGAAGAATATTCCTAAGTTCATCCATCAGATCATACACTTCATTTTCATTAACAATAATATTAGATGAAAAAGGTATTCTCTTGCTTTTGTCCAGAAATTCTTCAATTTTATCAATTATCTCGAATGCATCCATGTCTCTCTCCGTACTCTATATATATCTTTGCTATTTAAAATTTTTTTTATCAAAACTTTCTACTATATCATTTTCTATTTTTTCAGGAACCAGGCCATTAATGCATCCCTTGAACATCGCTACCTCTTTAACCGCGCTCGAGCTCAGGTAAGCATACTTGGGATTCGTTACCATAAATACGGTTTCTACTTCAGGGTTTAACTTTTTATTAATCTGTGCCATCTGGAACTCGTACTCAAAATCCGATATAGCTCTCAAACCTTTGATAATAACCGTTGCATTGACCTTCCTGGCAAGTTTAACAAGTAAGCCATTAAAGGTAATTACCTCTATATTCTCCAGGTCATTAAGCGACCTCTTCACGAAATCTATTCTTCTCTCAACAGAATAAAGAGGTTTTTTCTTCGGGCTTTCCGATATCGCCACTACGACCTTCGAAAAAATTTTCGAACATCTGCTAATTATATCCATATGACCTTTCGTCATAGGATCATATGTTCCGGGGCATAACGCTATTCTTTCCATATTCTAAATCCTTATATCCATTTTTTTTAATAAGGTGAAAGATAAAGTACCTTTTTGTCTCCCATACGTGACTCCTTTATTAAATTCAGTTTCTTTATCTCTTCTTCGACGACCCTTTTAAAAAAACACTCATAAATTATTAAAGTATCACTTCCGGTAATCTTTTTCTCTGATATAGCACCAAATATTTCTATCATTATATCACTTTTAATCTTATAAGGTGGGTCTATAAATAGTATATCCCACTTCAACTCCCTATAAAATCTCAAAAATTTAAAAACATCGCTTTTAATTATTTTATACTTTTTACCACTTATTTTTAATCCTTTTATATTGTATTCTACCAAGCTTATAGACCTGTAGCTTCTGTCTACGAAATATGCTAAATTACACCCTCGGCTCAATGACTCTATTCCCAGAGAGCCGCTCCCTGCGAATAAATCAAGCACGTTCGCCCCTTTTATTTTACTGCCTACGACATTAAAAATACTCTCTTTTACACTATCCAGGGTTGGCCTGATTTCGTAATTCGAAGGAGTTTTTAATTTTTTACCTTTAAATTTACCAGAAATTATTCTTATAGCTTACCACCACAATAAGGTAGAGTTTATTCTATTGAAAATATATAGGGATATAATAACTGACCGCCTTTATGTATTTCCAGATCCATTTTAGGAAAATATTTTTTTATCCCCCTGCTTATCTCTTCCATATCTTCTTTCTTCGCATCTTTCCCCATATAAAAAGTTATAACTTCCTCTTTTGAATCAGCTATATCCCTTACAAGATCAACCGCCGCATTTACGACATTGTCTGAAACAATCCTTACCCTGCCATTCGAAAGCCCTATATACTCGCCCTTTTTTATCTCTCCAACCATTAGGTTAGCATCCCTTACTGCCTGTGTCACTTCTCCATCCTTCGTTTTCCTGGATGACCTGTCCATATTGGTCAGGTTTTCTTCAATGCCGGCATCAGAACTATAACTTAAAATAGCAGATATTCCCGCAGGTATGCTTCTTGTCTCAACTACATATACATCTTTGTCCCTTATCACTTTCTTTGCCTGATTAGCAGTAAGTATTATATTTTTATTGTTCGGAAATATTATAACTTCGGAAGCGTCCAGACTATTTATTGCCTTAACTATTTCATATGTGGAAGGATTCATACTCTGGCCGCCGCTTACTATGACATCTGTGCCGATACTCTTGAATATTTCCTCAAGACCCTCTCCGCTTGATACGGCTACCAAAGCCCTGGCCGGAACTATTTTCCCCCCGGGTAATTCTTCTTTTTCAACTAATTCCTTCCTCTGGTCTTCCATATTGTTTATCTTAATATCATGAAGAGAACCTTCCCTTGAAGCTCTTCCCAGAACTTTATGAGGATAGTTAGTGTGAACGTGTATTTTAGCAAGGTTCTCGTTTCCAACCACTACGGCACTGTCACCAAAGCTCTCTATTCTTTCCCTCAGTCTGGCTACGTCTATCCTTCTCCCCTTTACCATAAGCTCGGTACAGTAAATATATTTAATTTCAGAGGTACGTCTTACATTCTTCAGGTGTTCTCTTTCATCGCTGTCTGCATAATCACTGCCTTCTCCAGGAATACCGGCTTTTACCTTTTTGTTACTAACCCTGCCTCTGCCAGAATTATTTCCCCGGCTATTTTTAGCCGGTATGGAACCGACCTTTTGCGGTTCGCTGGTTTTAAGTTCCAATTGCTTATCCATGCTGCCAATTTCTTTAAGGGCCTTCCTTAGCCCGATCAATATATCCAGAATACCCTGTGCACCGGCATCTACCACATCTGCCTTTTTTAATACAGGCAGAAGAAAGGTGGTTCGTTCTACTGATCTCTCAGTCTCAAAAATGACATTATCAAGAAAATCAATCATTTTCACCTTATTATTGCCAGCCATGTTGCCGACAAATTCACAAATATCTTTCATAGTGGTAAGCATAGTGCCCTCGGTAGGATCCTGGACAGAGCTATAGGCAAGATCTCTTGATGATGCAAGAGCTTTTCTTATTACATCCATATCAAACCGGTTACTTCTTATTACTTCATCAAAAAAACCTTTAAGTACCTGTGATAATATTACACCAGAATTGCCTCTTGAACCCATTAAAGCTCCGAATGAAGCCTTATCGAGCACATTTTTTAAAGAGAAGTCTTCTAAATCAGAAAGCTCCTTCTTAACAGATCTCAGTGTCATCATCATATTTGTACCAGTGTCTCCATCCGGAACAGGAAATACATTTAAATCATTAATCTTTTTTTCATTTTCCTCAAAGTTTTCTAATACAGTGTCGACTACTTTTTCAAGATTCTTCTTGTTTATTTCATTTTTAGCATCGTCACTCATTACTTATCACCTGATTATATTTGTCAAAAATTTTAATAATTCATTTTGCCATCAATATCCGCCGTTATATTATACCAGAATTTATTTTATTTTATCCCACAAAAATAATTTTTCTTATTCTTCGTTTTCTAAACATTTAGGGTTTAATAACCCTGAAATAATTTCCGTTTGAATACAGCTTTTTAAACATACATCCATTATTTGTCTTGAAAAGTCACTAATAAAATGTTAATATTCCTTCCTGTTTAATTAATAATTAGCCCGCATAAACTATTTATCAGGGTTAATAGATTTAAAAATGCCAGGAGTAGAAATGCCAAGAAAATGTGAAATTTGTGGAAAAGGAACGACTTTCGGGAATAATGTCAGTCATTCAAATAAAAGAACGAGAAGAGCCTTTAAGCCCAATATTCAAAAGGTTAAGATTGAATATATGGGAAAGATAAGGAACATAAATATCTGTGCAAGATGTCTTAAGTCAGGAAAAGTTAAAAAGGTTGTCTAAATCTACTTTTTTATAATTCTTTAACTTTCGCTCAAGCTATTTTCCTTGATCCGTCTTATCCGGACTGTACTTTTTTTAGGGAGCATACAAAACCGGCTTCACTTCTAAAATAATAAGGCATTATCTCAAAGCACCCGCTGGGGCAATTGTTTGCATGACCAAATCCAGAATCCAGGATCGATGATAATCTTCTAAGAAATTTACTTTTTTCAGGGATATATCTTCCCCCGGATTTATTTAAGAATTTTTCTATCATTTTTTGATTCTCTACAGGTGACATAGTACAGGTATAAAAAACAATCCTGCCGCCAGTTTTCAGGTAACGATCACAGTTAAGCATCATTTTGTAAGACATTCCTGAAAGCCGCTTGACATCATCAATTGTCTTACTGTATTTCGCATCCGGATTTTTGGAAATAGTCCCGAAGGCACTGCAGGGGGAATCGATTAAAATACTATCGAAATACTCGTTATAAAAAACATGACTTTCTTTACCGTTCCCGGAACCACCGCTTCCTTCGCTTCCGGTACTATCAAGAAAACCCGGCCCTTCAGCATCGGCACTGATAACTTTTACATTTTTTATACCCATCCTGCTAATATTATCACGCAACACCCCGAGTCTATCAACACTGATATCTACGGACACCAGCTCTCCTTTATTTCCAAGGATTTCAGCTATATAAGAAGTCTTGCCGCCTGGAGCGGCACAGACATCAAGTACCCTATCCCCTTTACCTGGATTAAGAAAATGCCTTACAACCAGCTGAGATGATAGATCCTGAATTGTAATAAGCCCTTTCTTAAAAACTTCAGTTTCCGAAATACCCTGGACGCTGTATATCCCTGCAGTATTGTCCAGCATCTCTTCCAGAAATTTTGTATCCTCCTTAATACTGCTTTTATTTCCCTCACTATTTATTATGGCGAAATTATTACTCCTGCCAGCATCAGTATCTCTAAAAATATCACGGACCATTTTTAAACCAAACATCTTTGCAAGCTCGTTTATACTGATTTTTTCCCTGTTAAATCTTAAATAATATAATGGATTTTTATTTAAGGAATCCAGGATTAAAATCGTTTTTTCCTTTCCATACCATTTAAGCCAGTACTTTACAAGCCATGAAGGATAAGAGTATTGGATACTAAATTTAATGGTTTCGTCTTTTATCTCTTTAATCTTTTTCTCCACTAAAGTGTTTATATCGGATAAAGAGCTAATTTTACGCAATACCGCATTTACGAATTTTGAAGACGGCAGGCCGGCTTTCTTTTTTGTTAAATTGACACTTTCGTTAAGTGTTGAATAATCCGGGACCTTATCCATGTACATTAATTGATAAACCCCTGTTCTCAGAATGTTCAGCACTATGAAATCTATATCTTTCACATCCTTTTTCGAGAACAAAGAAAGAACGAAATCAATTTTTAAATAATACCTTACTGTTCCTTTTACGATGTTGAATATAAAGCGCCTATCAATCTCTGGAATACTGCAATCCTTAAAATGTTTGTTTATTATATCTTTTAAGGACTCCGTTTTTTTAAAAAAATGATTTAAAATTAGAAGGGCAATTTCGCGCGGATTTTCTCTATCTATTTTATCATTCAAGATTCTCACCGGCTGATATTCGATATCCATTTATAAAATCCCGGGCAGCCATCGTTTTTCTACCCTGGGGTTTTAAAAGCTCTATTTTTATAATTTCTCTTTCATTGCACCTAACCGCTATACCTGATTTCTTATCGGCCATTACTACCAATCCGTTTTTAACCGATTCTTTGTCAGCCTTTAATCCGGAAAAAAATTGATTTCTCTCAGACTCATCGGGCACACGTGCCTTCAATATCTTAATCCTCAGGCCCTTCCAGAAAAAATATGCTCCCGGCTCCGGGCTGAAAGCCCTTATTCTATTGTTTATCTTTACCGCACTGTATTCCCAGTTTATTCTTAAATCTTCACTTTTAATTTTATGGGTATAAGTCGTATTTTCTTCTCCCTGCGGGTAGGTGCTGGCGTTTCCTGCTTTAAGCATATCCAGCACAGTTAGAAGTGCAGGGATGCCAAACTTAACCACTTTCATCTGATATCCTTGGCGGTTCTCATCTTCGTTAATACCGAATTTAACCTGGGCATACATTTCACCTTTATCAACTTCCGGAGTAACTTTTATAATACTTACCCCACCTGAACTGTCCCCGTTTAATAAAGCACTAATTATCGGGGTCGGACCCCTGTACTTTGGCAAAAGTGATGGGTGTATATTAAGCCACTCAGCTTTTTTAATGTTTAATATCTTTTCGGGTATTATTTCCCCAAAAGAAACAACAACGGCCACATCAAATTTAAACTTTTTAAAGTCTTCATAAAAAGTATCGTTAAATTTATTTATCTGTATAAAATTAATACCTAATTCCGCAGCACTGCTCTTTACTATATTGGGAGTTAATTTTCTTCCCCTGCCTGCCTGCTTATCCGTTTTGGTAATAACAAGAGTTATCCTGTGCCCTGATTTATATAACCCCTCAAGAAAAGGGACTGACATCCCGGAGGAACCGAAAAAAATAACATTCAATTTGAATCCTCGTCCATATTATATTAAATTCCCATTTTTATTTTGCTTACCTTTGACAATAGTTCTTCTCTCGATTTGCTATCAAGATGATCTATATATAGTATCCCATTTAAGTGGTCGGCTTCATGTTGAAATATTCTTGCCAGTAAATCCTCTGCCTTTATTTTCACTTCCCTGCCTTCCAGGTCCATTGCCTTCACTTCAACTTTTTTGTACCTCCTGACATTGTAATCCATTATAGAGTAAATGCTAAGGCACCCCTCTATTAAATCTACCATACCCTTACCCAGAACTTTAACCTCCGGGTTTATGAATGCTTCCATTTTATTATCGCCTGTATCAACTACTATTACTCTTCTGCTTACTCCTATCTGCGGGGCGGCAAGGCCGACTCCGCCTTTTTCCCTTATGGTATCAAGCATATCTTTAACCAGGGTCATAACCCCATCATCTATTTTCTCTACATCCTTACTTCTCTCCCTTAAAACAGGGTCACCAATCTGTCTTATTTTTTTTACAGCCATTGCAGAACTCCTTTCCAGGAAACTTATAAAATCCATACCGGATTTATGTCTAATATTATCTTATTTTCATTATTTTTTTTAAACCCTTTTAATATCTCGGATATTCTGTCATTTAAGGTATCCCAGTTTCCTGCCTTTATCATCAAATGCCATCTGTAAAATTTATTAATTTTACTAAATGGTGCGGGCGCGGGACCCAGCATAGAACTATTTTCCCCTACAGCATCTTTCAGTCTAAGGGTAAGTTCCCTTATATCCTCTTTTACTTTTTCCTCACTCTTTCCTGAAATTATAATATTTATCAAATAAGAAAAGGGCGGGTACTTCAACTCTCTCCTGTTTTCCAGCTCCTGTTTATAAAATGATTCATAATCATTTCCCAGCACATTTTTCATTACCATGCTATCAGGATTATAGGTCTGTATTATAACTTTACCTTTCTTGCTCGTCCTTCCTGCCCTACCTGATACCTGGGTTATAAGCTGGTAAGCCCTCTCATTCATATGATAATCGGGAAGGCCCATCATGCTGTCACTGTTAATAATCCCCACAAGAGTCACATCCCCTACATCCAGCCCCTTGGCTATCATCTGGGTTCCTATAAGAATAGACCCTCCGGGAGAAATAAACTTTTTTAATATCTCCTGATGAGATTTTTTCTTAACTGTTACATCCGAATCCATTCTCAACACTGGAACTTCTTTAAATCTCTCTTCAAGTTTCGATTGAACTTTCTGTATTCCTGTTCCGTATAGAACCAAACTGTTTGAGCCGCACTTATCACATTTACCCGTATAAACTATTTCCCTTCCGCAATGATGGCATACAAGTTTACCGGTATCCCTGTGGTAATTATAGGGAAGATCACATGCCGGGCATTTTGGCACATTACCGCATTTACTGCATATTACGAAATTGCTATAACCTCTCCTGTTCAAAAAAATAATTACTTTATTGTTTTTTGCCAGCTCACTCTTTATCTCTTTAAAAAGTTCTCCTGTAATAATTGTGTCTTCTTTCCTGTGGTCTACACTCCTTAAATCTATCATCCTCATCTCCAGAGGACTGCTGCTCTGGGCCTTTACGGGTATTTTAACAAGTGTAAAATCTTTTTCGGTTTCAGCTTTATATCTCGTAACTATGCCCGGAGTAGCACTGCCCATGACAACAGGTATGTTCAGTATCTCCCCCATCTTTATTGCTACTTCCCCGGTGTTGTACCTGACCGCTGTTCCCTCTTTATATGACGGGTCATGCTCTTCATCAATTATTATTATTCCCGTATTACTGAGCGGAGTAAAAATAGACGACCTTGTTCCGATTACTATATCAAACCTGCCATCCCATATGTCCAGCCACCTCTCATATCTTTCTGCTACATTCATATTGGAATGATAAACACAAACTCTTTCTTTAAACTCAGACTGGAATCTTGAAAACAGTTGCGGTATTAAAGATATTTCAGGGGTAAGAACCAGTGCCCTTCTATTATTATTTAGAACTTTCCTGCAGGCAGCTATATAAATATCCGTTTTCCCACTGCCTGTAACTCCTTCAATTAAAATTTTATGAAAAACATCTTTATCCAGGACATTTTCAATTGCCTGTAAGGCGCTTTTTTGATAGGGATTCAGATTTATCCTCTTCTTATTTTTATTCTCTCCGTATTCATATTTAAAATCCCTTTTTTGCCTCTCTTTTCTTACTGTAATTATCCCACTTTCTATAAGGAATCTAACATTCGCATAGCTGCATCCGACATCCTCGATTAATTTTTCTTTTACAACTTCCCCATTGCTTGTAAGATAATCAATTATCTTCTTTTTTGAATAGTTCTTTTTCCAGTTTATCCCGCCCCTGCACTCTTTATACTTATTATTGTTTAAAGATAAATAATCTTTAAAAACAAACTTCACACCAGTACGGGCAGAACTCCTTTTGCATTTTTCTCCTGGAGGAATAAAAAGTCTTGCAGCACTTCCAAATGGCTGGATATAATAGCGGCTTATCCATGTTATTAGTTCCAGCTTCTTTGAGTCAAAAACCGGTTTTTTACTTAATACTTCTTTTATATTTTTTATTTCTTTTTCATTTAATTCGGATTTATCTTTTGTCTTTATTACATAACCTGTCTCAAATCTGTTTTTAAATGGGACCCTTACAATTAAACCTGTAGAAATCTCTGATGACAGATTCACTGGTATGCGATAGTCAAAGGGATGGCTGATATTAAGAGCTTTTATATCAATAAAAACCTCTGCATATTTATTACTTATTTTCATATGAACCAGTACGCTTACTTAAGCCCAAGAAAACTTTTAATCTCTTCAACCTTATCTAATTTTTCCCAGGTAAAATCCCTGTCACGTCTTCCAAAATGACCATATGCTGCGGTTTTCCTGTAAATAGGCCTCAGCAAATCAAGGTTCTTGATAATTGCTGCCGGCCTTAAATCAAATATTTCATTAACTGCATCCTCTATTTTTTCAACATCCACTTTTTCAGTTCCAAAAGTTTCTACCGTAACAGAAACAGGGTGCGCTACTCCTATGGCATAAGCTACTTGTATTTCCAGCCTGTCAGCAGCTCCGCTCGCCACCAGGTTCTTGGCAACATATCTTGAGGCATAAGCAGCCGACCTGTCTACTTTTGAAGGGTCTTTCCCCGAAAAACAACCGCCGCCGTGTCTCGCTACGCCACCATAGGTATCCGCAATTATTTTCCTTCCCGTCACACCGGTATCGCCCATAGGCCCGCCTATGGTAAATTCTCCCGTGGGATTTACATACAGATTACAATCATTATCAATATACTCTTTTGGTATAATCGGTTTTATTACGAACTCCTTCATATCCGGTTTAATCTGGGATTCTATATCTATGTTAGGAGCATGCTGGGCTGCTATTACGATTGTTTCAACCGAAACCGGCTTATTATTCTCGTATCTGACCGTAACCTGTGACTTGCCATCAGGCCTGAGATACGGTAATATGCCCGCCTTCCTTACTTCTGACAAACGATGTGCCAGTTTATGGGCAAGCTGGATCGTAAGAGGCATATACTCTTCAGTTTCGTTACAAGCATAACCAAACATCATTCCCTGATCACCTGCTCCCTGGGCATCGAACTCATTCTCATATCCATTTCCAACCCTTGCTTCGTAGGCATTATTAACACCCCTGGATATATTCGAAGATTGCTTACCTATAGAAGTAAGTACACCGCATGTTTCACAATCGAATCCATATTTCGCTCTGGTATAACCGATATCCCTGATTACACCCCTTACAATATCAGGTATCTCTACATAAGTAGAAGTCGTAATCTCGCCTGCTACTATAACTATCCCGGTTTTAAGCAAAGTTTCAATAGCAGCTCTGCACCCGGTATCATTTGCTATCATGGCATCAAGAATAGCATCAGAGATCTGGTCAGCCATCTTGTCCGGATGACCTTCGGTTACTGATTCTGAAGTAAGCAAGTAACTCCTTTTCTTTGTCATTTTTCCTCCTATAGGTCCTTTTCTCCTATTAATCTTTTTATCTAACTAAATCTTTTAAAATCCTGTCATATATCTCTCTTGCAATTATCCGTTTCCTGTCCTTCTTAAGTTTTCTTGAAACCCCGTCCTTCTTCAATATACTAACCTCGTTATAATCACTTTCCATGCCTATGTCTTCCCTGGATATGTCATTTGCAACAATCATATCAATTTTGCTGTCTGCAAATTTTACCCGGACATCCCTAAAAGAGCTCCCTTCTTCTGCCGCAAACCCTACAAGATACTGATTTTCTTTCTTTTTTTCCGCTAATAGCTTCAGAATATTTTCATTTTCTTTAAAACTTATTTTTGATAATATATCATCTTTTTTCCTTAACTTGAAATCGTATTTTTTAACCGGGGTTATGTCGCTTACAGCTGCCGCCATTATTATAATGTCACCCGATTTAAAATACCCCAGTATTGCTCCTTTCATGTCCTCCGTGCTTTCGACATAAACAAGCTTTACTCCATATGGGGGAGGGAGGTTTTTTACGGTACTTATAAGAATTACCTCACGTGCACCTCTGAAATAAGCTTCCTCTGCCAGAGCATACCCCATTTTGCCGCTTGACCTGTTAGAAATATATCTTACACTATCGATAAATTCCCTTGTTCCTCCAGCAGTAACTATGACTCTTTTCCCGCTTAGGTCTTTACTATAACCCATAAGCCATGCAAGCCGTTCTATTATTGTTTCTTCATCCTCAAGTCTACCCATGCCTTCTTCACCACATGCCAGCTTTCCGGTTGCCGGCCCCACGAAGAAAAATTTGCCGCTGCTCCTGAGTCTTTCGATATTTTCTTTAATTAAATCATCCTGATACATACTGTCATTCATTGCAGGTGCTATAAGAACCGGGCATTTCGCAGCTATTACCGATGTGGTAAGAAAATTATCTCCTACACCATAAGATAACTTCGAAATAGTATTTGCTGAAGCAGGTGCTATTAAAAAGGCGTCCGAACTGCGAGACAGTGATATATGTGAAATTTCATTCTTATCTGCAAATTGCTCTGTGATAGTTTCATTGCCTGAAATCGCGCTGAATGTTATTGGGGATATAAAATTAAGAGCACCCGGTGTCATTACGGGAAAGACATCAGCCCCCAGCCCGGTCAACCTGCTGCATATCGAAGCTGCCTTAAAAGCAGCTATAGAGGCAGTCACACCCAGGACTATCCTTTTTTTAGAAAAAACTGATTTATCTAAAATCAAATTTACACAGTTTCCTTTTTTTTCTCAAAAACAATCTTCTTATTTTTTATCTCATTAAAGGAAATTTCAAGCGGGTCGCGTGACTCTATATCTACCAGTGGCTTTATCACACTGATTCTTTCCATATTTTTTTGTGCCGAAAGGTATTCGCCAAGTTCCCTTGCCCTCCTGGCAACTGCAATACATAACTTATATTTACTGTCTATGCTGTCTCTATATTCATCGATATATTGAACTTTCATTTTAGGTTAACACTCCCTTTCCCTTTTCATTCAATACTTTCTTTAAGTTAGCCAGAGCTTCATTATAGTCATTATTCGCAATTATACAATCATAATATTTTTCATATTCCAGCTCATTTTTAGCAATATACAGTCTTTTTTTTGTTTCCTCCGCACTCTCGGAACCCCTTTTCCGTATTCTTCTTTCAAGTTCATCAATGGAAGAAGTTGTAATAAATATAAGGTAGGTATCTTTTATCTTATTTTTAACCTGCATTGCACCCTGGACATCAATTACCAGGATAACATTTTTCCCCTTATCTAAATTATCCTTTACAAACTTCCCCGGAGTACCGTATGAATACCCTGCATAAGATGCCCATTCCAGTAGCATATCTTTTTCCGCCAGCTTATCGAACTCTTCCCTGCTTATGAAATGGTAATGACTGCCATGAGTTTCGCTTTCTCTACTGGGTCTGGTGGTAACTGAAATGGATTTAACAAAATTATCCAGATGCTTTACCGCATCAATGACCAAACTACTTTTCCCCGAACCGGAAGGTCCGGAAATAATGAACAATTTTCCTTTACCTGCCATAAAAATATTTCAATATCTACCATTCTGGCTTATTTTAAAAAACTGGTAAAAGCTAATTTTTTGGTTCTTGCCCAATCCACCCACTTTTTTATTAGGACTTATCTTTAGATTTTTTAAAGTTTTCAATGCATTTACTCTTCCATTGCGGGGGAGTGCGCTAACCAGCTCCAGTACTTTCATATTGCTTATATAATTATCAAAAAGCTCTTTATCCTTAAAAATTTTTATGAGATCTGTTTTTCCTTCCTTTAACATGCCTTTTATCTCGGCTCTTTTTTTTCTTATCAGTCTTGCTTTTTCCAGGCCTTTCCGTCTGTCGCCATCACTTAAATTATTTAAAGACATGCAACTCCTTCTGTAATGAAAAAACTAGAAACATACACTAGAGTATACAAATATATATATTTAATATCAACTTATTTTGATAATTAAATTGACCTGTTTTTCTTTCTGCTTCCCGGATATTCAAGCGGGTAGTTCTTTTTACATAATTCACAATCTGAGGGCAAGTATTTATCAATATCCATCTTTATTAAATAATAATAAGGACATTTAAATAATAAATTTTCCGAGCGATCTACGATGCTGACAACTGCCTTTACCTTCGCTCCGTAATGCTCGCATATTTTTATCACTTCTCTTACCGAACCACCGGTAGTTATGACATCTTCAGCTATTATGATTTCTTCACCCTTATTTATTTCAAACCCACGCCTCAGTTCCATTTTTTTATCTTTTCTCTCTGCAAAAATCATTCTGCAACCTGCTGAATATGCAAGCATATAACCCCATTGTATCCCTCCTATTGCAGGAGATACCACTTTATCTATCTTTTTTAAATCAATATCTCTTTTCATCAGGCCAAGTGCTTTACCTGCAAGCTTAAATGTAATATCAGGATACTGCAGTAATTTCGCACACTGCAAATAATAATTGCTGTGATATCCAGAGGTCAACTCGAAGTGACCCTCCATTATGGAACCTGTATCCTTTAAGACCTTAAATAAATTAATACCCTTAACCTCGCTTATCACTTTAATCATAACTATAAGCTCCTGTCTATTTCTTCAAGATACATATCTATCGTCCCGGGTATATCGACACTTGTCGTTATAGAACGGCCCGCGATTACAAAATCCGCCCCTTTTGATATTGCCTGCCCTGGTGTATTTATCCTTTTCTGGTCTCCTGTCTCATCTCCTGTAAGTCTTATCCCGGGAGTTGCGATATAAAAATTGCTGCCTAATTTTTTTCTTACCGGCTCCACCTCGTTGGGTGAACATATTATACCATCCATTCCAGAGTCAACTGCAATTTTTGATAAACCCAAAACTGAAATTAAAAAACCATCCCTGAAACCAAGAGAGTCAAGATCCCCGCTATCAAGGCTCGTAAGAATAGTTACAGCAAAAAAAAGTGGCTTCTGTATTGTTTTAATCTTCATCTGTTCTTCAACGGCTTCCCGCGCGCTTACCAGCATCTGTCTGCCTCCCAGGGTATGGATAGTCAAAGCACTGATATCAAGATTAGCTATAGCGGTACTGGCACGGCTAACCGTATTCGGGATATCCATAAGCTTGGCATCAAGCATCACCCTGTAACCGAAACTCCTTATAGTGCTTACTATGGCCGGCCCGGTGCTGTATATTAGCTCGAGGCCTATCTTGATTGTTGACACCTTGCCCGAGAATTTCTTGCATAAACTTATAACCTCATTTTTGCTGCTGGCATCGATACTTATAATTAATCTTTCTGCCGGCAACAATTTACCTTTTTTCAAGTCCTTATCCTTCCAATAATTTCATTAATATTATAAATTTTCCTTCTTTCGAGATATGAAGTTAACCCTTCTATAATCTCCCTTCCAATATCATACTGGACAAAGTTAGCAGTCCCTACACCTATTGCGCTTGCCCCCGCTATCAGAAACTCCAGGGCATCTTTGACGCCAAATATACCTCCCATACCAATAACAGGAAGAATTTTTTCCTTTGCCAGAGAGTATACTTTAGCAAGCGCAATTGGCTTTATTGCCGGACCTGAAAGTCCGCCGGTTATACTTGCCAGTTCGGGCTTAAATGTATGCACATTCACGGCCATTCCAACCAGTGTATTAATAATCGATATTGCCTCGGCTCCCCCTTTTTTTGCAGCAACTGCCGCTTCAATAAGATTATGCTGGTTAGGGCTCAGTTTTGCTATTACAGGAGTACCCAGTATTCCAGCAACGGATTTCACTATCTCATTTACATCCCCGGGTACAATACTGAATGCCAGGCCTCCTCTGTCTACATTGGGACAGGACAAATTTAGCTCTACTGCAAGTACCCTGTTCCTGATGTCTGAAATTTTATTCGCCAGACTTATAAAATCTTTTTTTTCCTGCCCGAATATACTTAAAATAATTTTTACCCCTATCTTCTCGGCTTCAGGAAGATGCTTTCTTATGAAAACACCAATACCGTCATTCTGAAGTCCTATAGAATTTAATATTCCGCCATTGGTCTCATAGATCCTCGGGGGAGGATTCCCCATCATTTGCTTTAAAGAATAGCTTTTTGTCGTTACTGCTCCCAACATTGCCGTATTGTAAAACTGGTTATACTCTACCCCATAACCAAACGTACCGGAACACATGATTACAGGATTGTTCATTTTTATCCTGCCCAGCTCAACCGTAAGATCGGGACTTTCCCTGACTTCATATTCTTCATATGAGAAAAGTTTATCCTCTTCAGTCAAAAATTACCTCCCTTAAATCAAAAGCAGGTCCATCTTTACAAACTTTTTTATAAGAAAATCCTCTTTTGCCTTTTTTCACCTTTATAACGCAACCATTACAGACGCCGATTCCACAGGCAATCATTTCTTCGAGAAGTGCCGTTATCTTATTATCTGTCCCCATATAATTTTTTTTCAACTCTTTTAGCAATCCTACTGGACCACAGCAATAAACCTCGTAATCTTTAAATAACTTTAAATTATTCCATATATAGTCAGAAACGAGCCCCTTCTCTCCCCAACTGCCGTCTTCAGTGAAAACAGCATAATTTATCTTAAGCTCTATCAGGTCTTCCTCCCACCTTAAATAATCTTTATTCCTGAAACCTGCTGCAAAAAAAACATTTTTTTGCATCTTTGCTGATTCCCTGGCCAGTAAATATAGCGGTGCGATCCCGATCCCTCCTCCGATTAAAAGTATATTATCACCGGCTGAATCAAGATCTATCCCATTTCCCAGCGGACCTACAAAATCAATTATATCGCCTTTTCTAAGGTCGGAAAGGAACCTTGTCCCCTTACCTCTTACCCTATATAATATTGAAAATACATTGAATTTTTTCTCAATGTCGAAAATTCCAAAAGGCCGCCTTAACAATGGGTCCAGGGTCCCCGGATATGCACACCTGACATTAACAAATTGCCCTGGCTGTGATTCTTTGCATATATATGGTGAAAAGACGCTAATCTTAAAAAGGTTATCGCTGTATTTTTCGTTAGAAATTATTTCGTCTTTTAAAAGTTTCATCAATATTCCTGTATGGGTCTAACTCTGGCTTTAAAGTTATTTTTTATTTCCTCTATACCCTGCAAAAGAGCTGACGCTCCGGATATGGTCGTGACCGAAGGGACATTATGCAGAACGGCAGCTGTTCTGAGGTAATACCCGTCACTTCTTGCCATACTGCCTTCGGGTGTGTTTATTATTAAGTCAATTTCTCCATTCTTTATCATATCCAGAACATTCGGCCTGCCTTCCCGTATCTTTAGCACTTTATCACATTTTATACCCTTCTCCTCCAGTACATCTCCCGTTCCAGCTGTAGTAATTATTTTAAAACCAAGCTCTGATAATTTTCTGGCTATATTAACTATTGAATCTTTATCCTTATCATTAACGCTTATAAATACAGAACCGGTTGTTGGAAAAAACTGGTTTGTAGCAATCTGCGTCTTTGCGAATGCGATACCGAAGCTTTTATCTATGCCCATAACCTCACCTGTAGACTTCATCTCCGGTCCCAGTATGGTATCAACACCCGGAAATCTATTAAAAGGTAATACTGCTTCCTTGATACTGTAATAATTGATTGAGGTTGAATCAATTCTTTTAAATTTTATATCCTTTAATTTTTTTCCGGCCATTACGAGAGATGCAATTTTTGCCAGGGGAACACCTATCGACTTGCTAACGAAAGGAACTGTACGCGAAGCTCTTGGATTTGCCTCCAGTACATATACAACCGAGTCCTTAATGGCATACTGGATATTCATAAGCCCTCTTACTCCAAGCCCTTTTGCCATCCTGAACGTATAGTCCTTTATCGTTTCTACAACATCCTTTCCAAGGGTAAATGGCGGTATTACGCATGCACTGTCACCCGAATGTATCCCGGCTTCCTCTATATGCTCCATAATTCCTCCGATAAACAGCTCTTCTCCATCATAAATCGCATCGACATCCACCTCGATCGCACTCTCAAGGAATTTATCTATAAGTATCGGTTTATCGTAAGAAACAATCGCAGCATTTTTAACATAATCAATAAGACTCTCCTCATTGTAGACTATATTCATTGCCCGTCCGCCAAGCACATAGGATGGCCTTACCAGAACCGGGTAACCTATTTTACCGGCTATCTTCTTTGCCTTATCAACACCCATAGCAGTTCCGCTTTCCGCCTGGGGAATATTTAATTTTTTAAGCATTGCACCAAATCTTTTACGGTCCTCAGCCAGGTCAATACTGTCAGGAGATGTACCCAGAACATTTACGCCTGCTTCCTTTAACTTTAGAGCAAGTTTTAGCGGAGTCTGTCCCCCAAACTGCACTATAACCCCGTAGGGTTTTTCCGCTTCAACTATATTCATTACATCCTCAAAAGTTATCGGCTCAAAATACAACCGGTCTGAAGTATCGTAATCCGTACTTACTGTTTCCGGATTACAGTTAATCATTATGGTCTCAAATCCTGCATCATGCAGTGCAAAAGACGCATGGACACAGCAATAGTCGAATTCAATACCCTGGCCTATGCGGTTGGGACCGCCTCCAAGAATAATTATCCTTTTTTTATCCGAAGGAATGGTTTCGTCTTCTGTTTCATAAGTAGAATAGTAATAAGGCGTATATGCTTCAAATTCACCGGCACAGGTATCAACTGTCTTGAAAGTCACTTTAATGTCCATTTTTTTTCTTAAAGCTCTTACTTCTTCCTCGCTGCTCTTGCACAAATTAGCTACCTGAATATCTGAATAACCAAGCACTTTAGCTTTATGAAGCATATCCCTGGTTATATTCCCTGAATTATATTTTTTGATAGATTTTTCAAATTCCACAAGCTGTTTTATATTGTTTAAAAACCATGGGTCTATTTTTGTATATCTTGATACTTCCTCTATGCTCATCCCCTTCTCGAAAGCATATTTTATATAAAAAACCCTGTCCTGATTCGGAATCGAAAGCTTCTCTTCTATTAATTTCTTGCTTAAATAATTCTTCCCATCGGCGCCGAGGCCGTACCTGTCAATCTCCAGTGACCTTATCGACTTCTGGAGAGCTTCCTTAAAAGTTCTTCCTATCGCAAGGACTTCCCCGACAGACTTCATCCTCGTTGTAAGACTCGAATCGGCTCCAGGAAACTTCTCAAAAGTCCACCTCGGGAATTTTACAACTACATAATCTATTGAAGGCTCGAAGCATGCAGGCGTTTTCTTCGTTATATCATTCTGAATTTCATCAAGCGTATAGCCCACTGCCAGCTTTGTTGCAATCTTTGCAATTGGATAACCGGTTGCCTTGGAAGCAAGTGCACTGCTCCTCGAAACCCTCGGGTTTAATTCAATTACTGCCACCTTGCCATTCTCGGGATTAACTGCAAATTGTATATTTGAACCACCCGCATTAACCCCGATCTCCCTCATTATTTTTATACTTGCATCTCTAATATTCTGATATTCTTTATAGGTGAGCGTCTGCGCCGGCGCGGTACAAATACTGTCTCCAGTATGTACGCCCATCGGGTCGAAGTTTTCTATCGAGCATACAACTATCACATTATCATTCTTATCTCTCATCATCTCCATCTCGATTTCTTTCCACCCTGCAACTGATTTTTCTATCAGTACTTCAGATTTTGGAGACACATCAAGCCCCCTTGTTACAATATCAATAAATTCTTCCTTGTTAAATGCAACTCCTCCCCCGAGGCCGCCAAGCGTAAAACTTGGCCTTACCACAAGCGGGAACTTTAATTTTCTGCTAAAGCTTAAAGCTTCCTTTAAACTATGCGCATAACTGCTTGGAGGTACATACAGCCCTATCCTGTCCATAGATTCCTTAAACTGTTCTCTGTCTTCAGCCCTGTTAATAACATCTATGTCAACTCCAATTAGTTCTACTCCATATTTTTCCAGAACACCCTCGTTCGATAAAGCTGCGGCCATATTTAATCCCGTCTGCCCTCCCAATGCTGGGAGCAATGCATCCGGTCTCTCCTTCTTTATTATTCTCTCTACGAACCCGGGTGTTAGCGGCTCTATATAAGTTCTATCTGCAAATTCCGGGTCTGTCATTATAGTGGCAGGGTTACTGTTCACGAGTACTACCTTATAACCTTCCTGCTTCAGAACTTTACATGCCTGGGTTCCTGAATAATCGAATTCACAGGCCTGTCCGATAATTATAGGGCCTGAACCTATAAGTAAAATCTTTTTTAAATCTTTTCTTCTGGGCATAAAATTATCTTTCTAATCTCTTTTTTTAAAATTCTCAATTAACTCTGCAAACTTACTAAAAATATACCTTGAGTCATGCGGTCCCGGTTTGCCTTCTGGGTGAAATTGTATGGTAAAAGCATTTATATCCCTGTACCCTAAACCTTCAATCGTGTTATCGTTAAGATTAATATGCGTTATCTCACAACCGGTATCCTTAATATTTTTTAACGACTCCCTGTTAACCGCAAAACCATGGTTCTGGGATGTTATCTCAACCTTTCCTGTTTCCAGGTTTTTAATTGGATGGTTACCGCCATGGTGGCCAAACTTTAACTTATAGGTTTCTGCCCCCAGTGCTATGGCCAGTAGCTGGTGCCCCATGCAGATTCCAAAAATCGGTTTCCTGCCTATTAATTTTTTTATGGTTTCCACCGCGTATCCGATCGCGGAGGGGTCTCCCGGCCCATTGGAAAGTACTATTCCATCAGGCCCATGCTCCATAATCTCTTCAGGTCCCATTGATGCGGGCACGATAATTATTTTAAATCCTTCCCAGTCAAGACACTTCAAAATACCTTTTTTAACTCCGAAGTCCATAACTACGACTACTTTTCCATTACCGCGTCTGCCGGGGTTATAGACATATGAAGCATCACAGGTAACATATTTCACCAGGTCACTACTAACTATTGAGGGATAGCTATCCAATCTTTTTTTTAATTCCGCTCTATCAGATGATCTGGTAGAAAGAATCCCCTTCATTGAACCTTTGAGTCTTATGTGTTTTGTCAACTGCCTGGTATCTATTCCCTCCATGCCTACGATATCGTTCTTTTTTAAATATTCCTCAAGACTGCCTTCGGCTCTCCAATTACAGTAATAATCTACATATTCCTTTACAATCAATCCGCTTGCCTGTATCTTGCCAGATTCAACATCCTCACTATTGACGCCATAGTTTCCTATTTCAGGATAAGTCATTACGACTATCTGGCCATAGTATGAAGGGTCGGTAAGTACCTCCTGGTAACCAATCATGGAAGTATTAAAAACCACTTCACCAAATGTTTCGCCTTCAAGGCCTATATTTATACCTTCAAAAACCATTCCATCTTCTAATAATAAAGTTGCTTTCAAAACCCTAACCCTTCTCCTTTGTGTTGTTTAATAGGTAAGCCAGCTTACCCTTGCTAACAGTACATATTATCCTGCCCTTTAACTTATGGCCCAGAAAAATACTGTTTTTACTTTTTGAAATTATGTCTTCTTTTTTAATTTCTACCTCGCCCCCGGTATCTATAACTGTAAGATTTGCTACATCGCCGACTTTTATCCTGCCGCCATCAATACCGATAATTTTTGAAGGCGCAGTGGTTATAAGACTTATTAGCTTATTTAATTTTATTTTCTCTTCAACACATAGTTTCGTAAAAGCGGCACTGAAGAATGTTTCCAGCCCTATAGTCCCGAAACTGGCAAGCTTGAAAGTAGTGTTTTTCTCGGTATCCAGATGAGGGGCATGATCGCTTACTATTGCATCGATAACTCCATCCTTTATTCCCTTAACCAATGCCTGCCTGTCTTCTTCGCTCCTTATAGGCGGCTTTACTTTAAAATTAGTATTAAAAGATTCAAGATAGCTGTCATTGAAGAAAAGATGGTGTGGTGTTACATCACACGTTATATTTACCCCTTCCTCTTTTGCTTTTTTTATCATCTCCACGCTTCCCCCGGTACTCAAATGAGTTACGTGAATTTTTGCCCCGCTTCTTTTTGCCAGGGTTATATCCCTCTCTATTATCAAGTCTTCGCTCAAGCTTGATATCCCGTCAAGACCGAGCATATATGAATAATAACCCTCGTGAACCAGCCCGTCACCGGATATAAAATAATCCTCCTCATGGAGGATTAAAGGTAGGCCGAACTGTTTTGAATAACGCATTATTTCATACATTAGCTGACTGTCTGCTACACACATACCGTCATCTGAAAAACCGACAGCACCTGCCTCGGCAAGCAGGCCCATCTCTGTAATATTCTTCCCCTCAAGCCCTCTGGTCATTGCAGCTACCGGCAGCACACGGCATACCGAACTATTCCCTTTTCTTAAAATATATTTTACCAGGGATTGCGTGTCTATAACCGGCTTTGTATTGGCCATACAGGCAACCGTCGTAACACCTCCTTTTACAGCTGCAAGCGCCCCCGTTTCAATAGTCTCCTCGTCTTCGAATCCCGGTTCTCTAAAGTGCACATGCATATCCACAAAGCCCGGTGATATCCTGAAGCCTTCTGCATCAATCTCGACAGCACTTCCTTTTTCAACTTTAATATTTTCTTTTATCTCAGAGATAACACCATCTTTTATTAAAATATCTGAAACGAATCCCCTGTCATGCTGAATGTTAATTATGCTGCCTGATTTTATAAGTAAATTTTTTTTCTCATTTTCTTCCATAAAATCCAGACCCCGCTATAAATATCATTAACCCAATATTAAATAAATAAGTGCCATACGGACAGCGACCCCATAAGTTACCTGGCGATCAATCAAAATTTTTCCTCCCAGCTCTCCACCGGCTTCCATAACTTCATCGCTTATTTCTATTCCCCTGTTTACCGGTCCTGGATGCATAACAATGGAGCCATCTTTCATTCTGGAAAGCCGCTTAATGTCCAGACTCAAAAACCTGTTATATTCCATTACCGAAGGGTAGAACTTTTTCTCCTGTCTTTCGAACTGCATCCTTAATACATAAATAATATCGGACTCTTCTATAACGTCATCTATGCAGTGCCTCACATCCATATTCGAGAAATCTTCAGGAAGCATCATTGTCGG
>Ga0180433_10000913_pt1 | contig 50363 bp, 76 predicted proteins | sample SS_ome_8_FD_132980 | JGI IMG/M metagenome (GOLD analysis project Ga0180433, IMG submission 132980) | Hypersaline lake sediment archaeal communities from the Salton Sea, California, USA - SS_1_D_1 metaG | ecosystem: Environmental > Aquatic > Non-marine Saline and Alkaline > Hypersaline >...
ATCTTACCCTTAGCCTTAAGCTCTTGCAGAGTTTCTACGATTAATTGTACCCACATGTTCTTCCCCTTCATATTTGGCCTACCTCGTCAGGAGCAGAAAGGCCATTCTCTGCTCGACCGGGTGTTACCCCGGTTTCGGTTACTTTGTTAAATATTCTATTCTTTGCTCTAAAGCATGCCGTTCTTTTCTCATGCTGATTATGTCTTTTACCATTATAACACTTATAGTGATAACAATAACCAGATACAAGAAAACAAAAAAGCTAAGAATCGCACCATAAATCGCACTTGGTTCTCTCTCTTTTTCTTCCATTTTTTCCTCCTTTAATCGGTTATTTCACCTTAGCGATTAAACCATCTTTCATTGTGACCTCTGCGAAAAACTCCCTGCCTTTTATCCCGGTTATTTGTGGCCTGTTGCTACCACAAAATTTCCCATCGGACTTAAACTCAGGGCCAAACATCGAAGTTTCTTCATACCGCAAAGGCTGCCCAATTTTTTCCTTCAACTCTTTTTTGCTTTTGTACTTTAGTATCAACATTATTTTACCTTCCTAAAAACGCCAACATAAACCTGAAACTGTCCAGCTTCGATAATGGCATAATACTTACCAGCTTTGACTTTGTTCAAAAATTGTTCAAAAGTTAATGCTGGTTCTCCCGGACTACCAAAACCGCTGCTGTCCACAAAAAGCTCTTCTTCAAGCTCAAAACCTGCCGGGCGGTAGTCACCGAAGTTTGGCATACTGCGTACACCTGTATCACCATCAGCTTTTGCCTTATACGGTTTCTTGCCTTTAGCTGCCTGAGCAGCTTTCCTGTTCATGTCCTGAATTACACTTAAACTGTACATTATTTTCTCCTTTTGATAATAAACGCTGCTTTACTTTTGTGTTCACCATAACAATCCCTGCATGCGTAAGCTCTCTGCGGATGTTTGTAGAAGGGATGTTCCTGTCTGCATATCGGGCAAACTCCTATCCATTTGCTGGTCTTAGCCGGGCTAATGGTTTTCTCTGATAGAGCATCAGATGTTACCCTGCTGTCTGGTATGCCCAATTCCCTGCACTTAGCTTTCCAAACCCTGTCATGCCCATGTCCGGGCGTAAGAGCATGGGCTATTTCATGCATTAGCGTAACATGCATCCGCTCAAAGGTATTAAGCTTGGCGAAAGCTTTGGATATGCTGATTTTCTTGATACCATTACAGCAATAGCCCAATCTTTTTTTGGCATTATCCCAAGCAAAATCCCAATGCGAAAGCCCATATTCCTGTAAGGTTTTTTCCGCATGCTGCTCGAAGCGTTTTAGCTCCTGTGTGTTCATACTTACCCCCTGTATTAAATTGTCAAATTGACCTGCCATCCTCAGGAGGAACCCGGTCAGTGATTCCCCGACTAAGCATCGGGTTAAACCCGACACTCAGTTTCGGCTCTACGCCTGATTCTACCATCAGCAAAAATAGTATCTCCGGCGTATAAATGCGTAGCAGTAAACTGTTTACCCGGAGCTTTGTGGGCTAATTCGTTGATTTTCCTATGTGCCCAGCCTTTAGTTTTATACATTTTCAAGCACCAGTTTTCTGTACCAATGTTAGCAAAACCCCTAAATAACCCATCTTTACATAATCGTTCGTGGTTTTCGTTGCTAATTATTGAACACCAATACATTATTCGTTATCCTCTCTTATCATATCGTCAATATCTAACTGTTCATCCCGGCTTAGCTCTGCATAAGGTTTACCGAAAAACTTTATAGCTCTCTTATCCGCAAAGCTGGCATTTACTGCCTGAATATCCCGGATATAATCTTTGAAGGTATACTCTTTTTCCATTGTACCTACCCCCTTTTTTCCAATTCATAGCCCATAGCATTAGCAGCCTTTTCCAGCTTTTCCAAAAAATAGCTATCTTCAAAATCGCTGCCAGCTTTTGCCTTGTCTACAGCACATTTCATGCTTTTGAGTAGACCGGCTAAATATCCTGCATTGTTTTTTACCTTACTGTTCATTTTTTACCCCCTGTTATACTAGACAAGTTTTTGCTTCAGGTATAGCAGTAATTAAAACAGCTTCCTGCCTTAGAGCATGTTTTATCCTGCTACCAGCTTCCTGTACGATATTTTCTATTTCCTGTTCGCCTACTATTTCGATAATTATTGAATTTTCTTTTGCCCCCTGCCAATATCCTGTTGCATTGTAAATTGTGAAGCCATCAAAAAATTCGACCATGATACTTTCGACCGTATCCCGCATAATATCTTCAGTGAAAATTCTGTAAACCATTGTTACCCCCTGTTTTACGTTAAAAACTACTCTTTTCCTGTACGCCAATATTCCCATGTTACCGATTGTACCATTTCAGGTTTTACCTGATATTTATCAGCTAATGCCTTATAGCAATCTTCAAAAAACTTGTACTGGTTATCGGTGATACCCCTGAGCTTGTCCTCAGGTAATTTCCTACCCATTGCGATAGAGACAGCATGCCTATCAATTGTTACGTATTCTCCCCTACCCGGATGCCGGATATTCATGTAGAAGGAGCTAATCTTATTCCCTGATAGAATTGATAGTATTTCCCCATCAGTACCATTAGAAGCTAAAATCCTATGGCATTTATCCTCGAAAGCCTTAGTATGCTTACAGCGTTTTGTCTTAATAAACTGAGTAGCAATTTTCTTATTTTCATCCCAGTTTTTTAGAGGAGACAATGCTGCGATAATCCCGCATGCTTTACTAAGGGAATTCCCTGATGGTATAGCTACCGATAAACCTTGTGCGAATTCATGGGCGTTTTGATACCAGTCTCTACGTAAATTAGCAGGTACTTTTAGCCATATTTTCTCAATATTGGCTATTGCCTTTTCACGTGTTATTTGCTCATTTTTAAATTTCATGATAAACCTCCTGTTAGCGTACGTTCGCTGATATATCGGTATTAGCTTTTAGCTCTTCTAATTCAGTACGCAATTCGCTATTTTCTTGTTCAAGCTTGTTTATCTGAAGATAAAGAGTATCGATAAGTTTAGCTGCTGCCATTTCCCCGGCGTAGCTTTCGTCTGCTACCCATATAAGCTTTTGAATAAGCTTTTTAACTACGTAAATTTCCGTTTCTTTGGTGCAGCTTGTCAAAACTACGTGTAAACCATCGATACAATGTTTAGCGAATTCTAAATCTTTTTTTGCCATCGGTTTCATGATAAAACCCCCTGTCTTTTCTAAAAGGTTTTAACTTGTCAATCCGCTATTATATACTAACAAGCTATAGGATTGTGCAGCTTTTTTTCACTTTTTTTACACCCGATACAAAAAGCTCTACAAACACTATGCTTAGTGAGGGGCATGTCTGTACAGCTCATAGTACAATCCCCTATAAAATCCTCGTTTTCGCCGTGATAGTAAGGATAATGCATATATAATGAGTAAGAGAAAAAAGCTAACAACAAAACAGGAAGCTTTCGTATTTCACTATGCTGATAGAGGTAGTGAAAGCTTTGGCAATGCTACTAAGGCTGCTGAGCTAGCTGGCTATAGTGGTAATGCTGATACTCTGAAAAGCATAGGCTGTGAGAACTTGACTAAACCTTACATAATGGAAGCTATACAAGCTCGCATCAGGGAATCGGAGCATAAATTTGAGCTAAAGCAGGAAATGATATTAGAGGAACTATGGAACAATGCTATGCTAGCAAGGCAGCAAGGCAAGATAGGGGATTCTAATAATGCACTTATAAAGCTTGGAGAGCATCTAGCATTGTTTAAAGCCGGGGGGGATATCAGTATTAATAACTATGCTCAACCGGAGAAAATTACTGAGGAAGCTGAAGCTAAAAGACTACAACGTATTAAGCGATTAGCTGATGCTGGTGATGCTATTGTTGATTAATAGGCTAAACGGCGGAAAGCTAAGCCATCCGGCGTAGTGGATTTTACTAACCGAGCTATCAGGTAATCTACTAATGCAGCGAGCTAATGCTAGGCTAGTCCATAAGGAGTAGGGGATATTACTACTGAATGCATCAGGTAAAGTACTATGCGTAGCTGGCGTGATGCTGGCGTTATAGTGGAATAGCGTAGCATAGCATAGGCAAATGCCTTAGGCTTATAGCGAGCGAGGGCTTTCCCCGATAGCATGCATAGGGCATTGCACTACCCCGGTGGGGAGGGGGGAGTATGACCCCCATAGGGTAAAAGATACTAAAGCCTCTTCTAAAAAATATTTCTAAAAATTTTACTATTACTGGACATGTGAGGTCGTATTATGGCATTTACTACAAAGAAAGCATCAGAGCTGATAAAGCGTCACAGGCTGCTTAAAAAGTACACTGAGTACCTGAACACCCATCCAGCTACGAACGCCTTACACAGGGCACGTGAGCAGGGTAGAAACGAGCCTTGTGCATGTGGCAGTGGCCTCAAATACAAGAAGTGCTGCCTCCATCCCCTTAAACTAGATTTCAAAGAGCTATTAGATGACTGAACAACTATCTGACATTAACTGGATAGCTGAATATCTCTACATTGTTTCCAAGACCCAAGGCTTATGCCTCTTGGAGCCTAATGTAGGTCAGCTCTTGCTGTACAACTCAATGATGGCTCAGGTCCGTAGGAACTTGCCTATCCGTATCCTTCTGCTTAAACCTCGTCAGGTAGGATGGTCTACTTTTATCGCTTCGTGGATTTTCTGTCAAGTATACCGTCAGCCTTTTAAGACAGGTATGGTGATATCGCTTGATAGGGCTAAGACTTACAACATCTTCCGTATGGTACAAATCTTTGATGAGTACCTTCCAGACCACATGAAGAGACCTAAAAAGACTTCATCTCGTAACGAAATTCTTTATGCTAAGCCCCATGAATCCCGCTTTATCCCCGATACTCAGGGTGCTGGCGGTAGACTTCGTGGTGGTACAGCTCACTATCTCCACTGCTCTGAGGTGTCTTGGTGGGATAATACCAATGATACTCTTGGTGAAGTATTCCAGTGGGTTCCGGATAGCCCTGATACAGCTATCTTCCTTGAGACTACTGCTAATGGTATAGGTGAGCCTTTCGAGGAGAGGTTTACCAGAGCTTGTGAGAAAAGACGCAGAGACCCCAATAATTATCAAGGCTTCTTGCCAGTGTTCTTTCCTTGGTATCAGTTCCCTGAATACCAGACTCCGCTGCAGCCCGGTCAGATTATAACGCCTCAGGATGCCGATGAGGACTATCTTATCGAGGTGGGCTGTAAGCCTCAGCAGCTACTCTGGCGAAGGCTCAGGATTGAAGGATTTGATAATGATGTTGCGTTTTTCAAACAGGAGTACCCGGCTACGGCGAAGGAAGCGTTCCAGTCTACCGGTCGTAATGTGTTCCCGCCTGCTACCATCGAGCGTATGGAACGCCGGACGAGAAAGGGCGTTGGCTTTGTACGGTTCGAGAAGGAAGGCGGTTTTATCAAACCAAAGAAACAAGACCGCTTCGAGGAATGTTGGGAAATCTTCAAGTACCCCGAACCCACGCACGAATACGTAATCGGCGGTGATACTATGGAAGGCCAGCTCTCTGACTCTCAAGATGAAAAGAGTGAGCCTGATTTTCATGGTATAGTGATATTTGACAAGATGACCTTTGAGGTGGTGGCTGTTTATGAAGGCCGGTGCAACCAGCTTGAACTTGGCAGACAAATTGAGATGGCTGGTTATTTCTACAATGAGGCTATGATAGCCATCGAGATGCCTAATGGTATAGGAGTTATCACATACCTCCAGAGTATTAACTACTCTAATCTATTCCACAGAGATACCAATGAAGAGTCTGAGGATAACCAAGAGTCTAACCTCATCGGGTGGAAAACCACCACTCGCACGAGGCCGATGATGATTGACCTGACCAGAGACCTTCTTCGTGATGATGAGTTAATCATACCATCCGAGCGGATTGTGTCTCAGATGAAAACCTTCGTGAGAAACAAACAGGGTAAGCCCGAACACATGAGAAACAAACATGACGATATGCTGTTCGGTTTGATGATAGCTCTACAAGTAACGTACAAGGTAGGTTTTAATCCAACACTAGACATGGGGAGCCATACTTATGAGTCAAAAGAAGAAAACAAACAGCTCGAAGACCTCGCCCAGTTCGGAGCTATCGATACGTGGGAGCCGGGGTCTGAGGATGAGCAGGGAAGCCATACTCTCTAAGATAGTATCTGGCAAGCTTAAGTGTCCAACCTGCCCATACTTTGATGAGGTTGATAAAGACTGTAAGAGGTATCCGAAGAGCCATGTCGTTTATGATGGCATGTACTGTGGCGAACATCCTCTTCTCAAGGCAGAGGTAGAGAAGTTCCTGAAGAAGGAGCTTGAGTAATGGAAATACTATATCTGCTTATAGGAGCTTTGGGTGGGGCCATAATCGGAGCCTACATCTATCATAGTGGTGTCAAGACAGGCAGTAAGGTCCAGCACCATGCCGGTAAAGGATTCGACCCCTTCGAGGAAATAGAAGAATTTGACCAGACCCATACCTACGAAATAGAGGAGTTAGATTAATGGCTACATATCAGAGAATCTTTGAGACCGTCAGAAATGCAGTGACGACAGATGACACGCTGCTTGATGGCACAACTGCTGGTGCTACCTACAAGAATGCGGACAAACCTTCGCATGCTTTCCAACTGGACCAAGATACCGAGTATCTGGAGCTTATTGTGCAGGGTAAGGCTGCTAATGATAAGACCTTTACCCTCACATTGTTTGGATATGCCGAGAATGGTCCTGCATGCCGAATGGCCTCGGTTGCAGGGGCACTTGGTACAGCGGTTACAGGCAATACCAACGAATTCTTTGCCGATACCATGACCGTCACAGACGATAACTTGGTAGCGGTTACAGAGAAAGACACTGCAGATAATGCGGTTTGTAAGCTTTTGGTTCCTACCGTTGGTTATAAGTACATCGCTGTATTTGTTACTGACCTCGGTGGTGCTGCAGAGTGTAGTGAAGTCACAGTTAAGGTTCGTCAATACGGAAATAGATAATGGAACAGACACAGCCTAACACAGCAGAAAATCCGCTAGTTGACAAGCTGGAAAAGCTGGAAAAAGCAGGGATGGGAGTCACCAAAGAGTGGGTGGATATGTGGCAAACCTCCCTTCGGTACTTCTTTTCTGACCAGCTAAAAGGTAAAAAGCGTCATGCAGACTGGGATTGGGTGGTTATCAACTACATTTGGCCCTCGGCCATGCAGGAGATAGCTAAATTGTCCAAGAATCACCCCCGAATCATCGCTAATGGGTGGTCAACAGACGATGCTGACGGTGCGGAAGTCTGGCAAAATGGTACTCAATGGCAGTGGGAGAACGGTTTGCAGATGCGTCTGCAGCATATAGCTGCTATTTTGGACGGAAAACTGTTTGGATACCGTGTTTCCAAGGTTTATTGGGAAGATAAGGTCCGATGGGATAACCGAGAGCAGAGATGGGTCGGAGATGTCAAGTATAAACTGTGGCATCCGGCCATGTTTTGGGTTTCTCCCGAAGCTGAGCGGGTCCAAGATGCTAATGCCTGTGGTACTATCCGTCTGATTGAGGTGGAAGAGGCAGTTAAGAAGTGGCCAAAGAAGGCTGCTGCTATCCGTGAACAAGGCCGTACCATGAAAGAGTGGATGGCTAATGGCGTTCATGGTGGTGAAGCTATCGCTAGCTCCAAGCAGACAGGTACGACCAGTGGTAGTGGGGGTGCTGATAACTGGGAGCCGGGTAGTTCTACCCAGCTTATGGAGATTGTCAGTACTCGTGTGACCGGTAATGGGAAAAAAGAACTCGATAAGAACAAAAAGTACGTTAAAGTCTCCGAAACCTATTTTAAGGACTACTCAGAGGAAAAAGCTACGCAGGAAGAGCCTTATACAGCCAGAGAATTGATAGAGGCTGGGGCTGCTAGCCAAAGTCCTACAGGTGAAATCGTGGGTCTTGATGGCACAGCACTGAACAGAGACACTTGGCCTATGAAGATGGTTCGGGATTACAAGCGTCCTAAGTTCCCCTTTGGTCGGCATGTGCTGCGAGTAGGCGATGTTATTATCAATGATAAGGAAGAGGACCAAGTATGGCCTTATGAGAACTGGCCTTTTGTGGTAACTCCTCATTATCTGCTGCCTCACACATGGCAGGGTATCAATGCGGTAACAATGTACAAAGATACACAGGATATGATTAACGTGTCCGTATCATATCTCCTGAATCACATGAAGATGCATGGTGACCCCAAGCATGTATTTGAAACTGATGCTATCGCTAAAGACCCAAACACCAAGAAAGCTTACAAGATATTCGCCGGTGCAGGTTCTCTTATCAAGCTCGCACGTGGCGGTTTGAAGAAATTCCAGCAGCTAGACCCTCCAAATATGAGTCCGTCTATTCCGCTGCTGTACAACATCCTGACCCAAGAATTCAAGAATTTGACCGGTCTACACGGTATTGCGATGGGTGAACCGCTTAAATCGGATACCACCGCAACCGAAGCTTCTGTGGTCGCTATGAGTTCCACAGATAGGGTGGCTCTACAAAGTGTATACGAAGATGAGTGGGTGCGACAAGTTGCAATGCGTATCGCTGAGATAATGCAATACCATTATGACGAAGGTCGCTGGGTCCGCATTGTGGGTGAGGATAAGATTGATAGTGTTGTCCAGATAACCCAAGGTGCTAAGGAAGCCCGCTTCGATATTAAGGTTGAGCTGGGAGCTATGCTTCCCTTCGATGAGAAGGAAAAGATAGCGAAGTATCAATCAGCCTATACGCTGTTGGAAAATCCCACCTACAACCCGATGTTGCCAGATATGCTCAGAGTTTATGAGATACCAAACTGGCAGAAACTATTAGAGCAGTATGAACCTTATGTTCAGTATAAACAATTCGTCCAACTTTACCAGCAGGTGAAGGAAGGACAGATTGACCCGCAGCAAGCTGTACAAATGTTGGTACAGAAAGCTACGGAAATATACCAAAGTGAGGGGATAACTTCCGAACCGGAGACTAAAGGGCCACGAGCCAATCAGTAATCCGGGGGTGCAGAGACCTCTTCGCTGAAAACAGACGATGTGCTGAAAATGAAAGTGAAAGGATAGTTTTATGTCTGATGAACAGAAAGTAGAAGAAGGACAGCAGCAAGAGCCTGAGAAGCAGGAAGGCGATTGGAATAAGGAAAAGCAAAGAGCTGACCAGCTCGAAGCTAACCTTAGGAAGAAACAGCAGGAACTTGACTACGCCCTGAACCGTGTGGCTGACAATGAGCAGAAACTCCAGACGATTCAGAAAAAGCTCGAAGAGGCCAGTGCTTCTAAACAGAAGCAGGAAAAACGCAGCGACAGGCTGCCGGTCGATGAGTATGGACAGCCCTTGATTAAAGTTATCGAAGAGCTTGAATCAGAGCTTAGTGCCATTAAGACTCAGAACAAAGAGCTTGTGGATAAAGCCAAAAGCTTCGAGGAGGAACAGCAGCTAACTAAGCAGCAGCAGCTACAGAGGGAACGTGAGAACAAAATCCTCGATGCTATGGATAAAGAGTTTGGTGCTAAGTTCCGTAACGAAGCTCGTGAGTTGGCGGTCAAGAAGTACAACGAGATGACAACCAGAGAACGAGAAGGCTGGTCCGATGCTGATGCTGTTATCCTAGTTCGTGACTGTTACAGGGAGCTGGCAGAAGCGGACAAACAGAAGAAGAAAGCTCCTGTGCAAGACACCGGTGATGGTGGAACTGCACCAATGTTTGATAATATTCTTCCTGAAGCAGGTAAACCGAGAGACCTCGCTAACAAGCTTCTGGAAGGAGATAACCTAGAAAAACTGTTGGGTCGTGTGAAGAAGTAATCACAGCCCGCTATAAAGGAGGTTACAATGGCTTACTCTAATGCTGACCTTAGCATTGTAACGAGAGAGCTTTTGACCAAAGGCCGGATTAATCAGGTCTACTTGGCTATGCCGTTCCTTGAGTCTCTTCAGCAGAGGAATCAGATTATCACTCGTGGTGGTAAGACAATCGATAAGATTGTAGACACTGTAGAGATTGATGACCTCGCTCAGACTTATCGCCTCGGTTCTGGTGATATCCTGACTGACAGCGAGAAGGAAGTTAAGGCCCAGCCTAGTTTTGGTTGGAAGGCAGCTCAGTTGCCTCTGCGTTATGGTTCTGACGTAGAGATTATGAACGTCTTTGCTGGTTCTCGTGAACAGCTCGTAGCGTATGCAGAAGACCTCGCAAATCGTGGTCTTCGTGGTATGCGTATCAAGCTGGAAAAGATGATTTTTAACAACGGTTCTACTACCACTACTGATTACAACGACAGTGGTGAGAACTTCCAGAGCCTTGTCAATGCCCTCAAGCATGATGACACCTATGGTGGAATCACTAGGACAATGGCAAGTGGTGTTGCCAACTATTGGCAGTCGGCTAACCCGACCTTCAACCCTGCAACGACTGCAGAGGGCACTAGCCCCGGCACAAGTACTCAGGGTACTGCTACCAACTTCACCGTAAACAACCTGCGTAACTGGTTGATTTATGTGAAGCTTCATTCTGACGCTAAGAATGATATTGAAGTTTACACCTGCTCGACTCTGTTTAACAAGATGAAGGCTGAAGCGGAAGCCAAGGGCGTTTACTCTCCGGGTAAGGGCCGTATGGATATCGGTTTCGATGACATGTATGTTGACGGATACCGTATCGTGGAAGTACCAAGGCTGCAGACAGACTCTACCATGCAGAACTGGGTATTCATCTGTAACATGTCGAAGTGGGAGCTGAGGGTTCACCCTGAGCGTAACTTCAAGATGACTGACTTCAAGCATCAGGCAGAGCAGATTAACGGCGTGGACCAGTACCTCGCTCGTATCTTCCTCGCTGGTAACCTGATGTGCTGGCAGCCAAATGCTAACATGTTCCTTAGCAACGTAAGCTAAGTTTAACGTGGCCCTGACGTTGGGTTGGGGCCACAAATTTTAACCTTTATTGCCACCCGCACGTTTGTGCTTGGGGCAGAAGGAGATGTTAAATGAGTCTTTCTACTATTGATGATAGCAAGATTTTCCTTTACGACCGCTTTCCCGGCGAAGTAAATAGGAATATCGGTGAGCCTACCGGTGGTTTCACTGGCAGCTCGCATCACAATGTAGCGTCTGCAACCCAGTATAAGGTTGGAACCAAGATTATGGTGTACGACACCACTAACAAAGGTTACGCAACCTTTATCTACCTCCAGTATGTAGCTGGTACGGTTGCAGGTATCGCTGCGAAAAAGCCGGTAGCGATTCATACCGCTAATCAGGCTTCAACCACAAATGCCACGACTTCGGTCTGGTATCAGGTGACTACTGACGGTGGTGAGTCACTGGTAAATGGTCCTCTGGCAATCGCTCTGTCGAGCATGACCACCCTGTATTATGGTTGGTTCTGGTGTGGCGGTGTTTGTCCTGTTAGTAAGGTCAGTGGCCTTGGTGGAAACTACACCACAGACACGTCTGTAGCTGCAGGTCGTCCGTTCACAGGTGCGGACAGCTCTACTGGTTACATCGACCTCGTAGTAGCTGGCCTTGGTGCTGCTCATGCGACAACTTCTGCGGACTACATGCCCGCTGGTTTCGCACTTAAGGCAGATGCGTAATTGAACCTCTTTATTAACCTTTATTGAAAGGAGGTTCGATTATGGGCTTTGACCTTGATAATATGAAGATGGGTGGTTTCCGCAACGGACAGGTTGCGTTTGGAGTCGTCACTTTCGAGGCTGATTCGCTTACGGCTACCGTAGCGACACAGCTAACCAAGGTCGATTTTGCAATAGGTATCCTTACCAGTGGAAGTCTCGGTTCGGGCGAAAACGCTCCGGTCGCTACTTTTGCTACCAGTATCTCTGATGGTAACGTAACACTTACCAGACAGACGATGGATGCCAGTACCACCCCTACCTACTTTGTAATGTTGGTAGGCTGTTAAGAAAACCCGATGGGGTACAAATTCCCCTCATGTGTCCGGTGGCGTGGGGAGCTTCGGCTCCTCACGTTCACTGTATAAACATGTGCTGGGAATGTGTCGATTTTTTTAACTTTTATAGACATGAGGGATAATATGAAGATTGTAGTTCTGAACATGAACGTCCAGAGAGACTGGGTTCTGGACACCTTTATCGCCGAGCATCTACAAGAAATGGGGCATGATGCTGTTGTAAGAAAGTACCTGCAAGATGGCCGAGATGCTATCATCCTTGAGAAACCAGATGTTGTGGTACTTCCTCCAGTAAGATGTGCTTACACACGTGACTTCGCTCAGAGACTAAAAGACTGGGGCGTATCTGTCGTGGTACGCAGGAGTGAAGCCGGTGTCAGCCGTGAGAAGTTCAATAGCCTCGATGCTATGTGGCGTACTGACCACCTCGGTCGCTACGAGTACGATAGCCTTATTGATGCTGAATGTATATGGGGTCCAGAGTTTGCTGAGATTCTGGTAGAGCGTGGTAAGGTATCGGCTCACAAGGTACATATCGTAGGTGGTGTCACACTTGACCCCTACTTCAGATATGACATAAAAGAAGCAGTAGAGAAAGCTAGGACACTCGAATGTGAGAATCCCGGCAAGGTTATTCTGTTCGCTGCTGGCTTCTTGCATGCTGATAACTCACCTGACTATTCACTTCCAGAAGCTCCATACAAAGACCCAATTCATGGCGTATTGGTAGAGCGTGACCGCAAGATAAGAGACCTGTGGTTCGAGGTCATCCCTGAGATAGCAAAGCACCACAACGTCCTGCTGCGTCCTCACCCCGGTGAGAATCTGGATAAGTACCAGTGCTTGTATGGTATCAAGAACGTGTACATCGATAACTCTCTGGAGACTGCTGCAGCTCTTAAGGTAGCAGACTTTCTTGTACACTGTGGTAGCACAATGGCGGTTGAGGCACACCTGCTGGATATGCCATCCGCTATGCTGGGAGACACATCGCAGGATGATGTAATCGGAACACTTGCACCACGAGTCGAGAATGCACGAGAACTTCTGGACCTGATAGAGAAGGCTAAAGGAACCACAGCGAGGATTAAAGACCTCTCTGAACTAGAAGAAAGCTTCTATGGTCCTATTGATGGACAAGCTACCAGAAGGATAGCTACTGTTGTTGATGAGGTGGCTAAGAGCAGAAAGAAAGCTCCGAACATCCCACAACAGTGGCCTCAAGAAGAGATGGCTAACTATACCACTCCGGGCGTGGAGAAGATTGACCACGAAGAAGTATGGCGTTGTATCTGCTGCAAGAAGCTGTATGTCAATGCTACTGGATGGAGAATGCGTCCTTGCCCACACTGTGGAATAGCGACAACTATAAAATAGGAGTAGGATATGTCTTGGACAGGTATGCAGCTTGATGCGATGATTGACGAGATTCAGGCTAGGGTCGGTCGTGAAGATGACACAGCTCTCATCACTGACGCTCGCCTGACTTTGTTTATCAACGAAGCACAGCGTTACATCGCAAAGAAGGTTAAAGGTATTCCTGAGCTATATAGTAAAGATACCTCACTGACCACAGTGACAGACCAAGTAGAGTACTCGATATCCACTATTGACCCCTGCCATATCCTTGGGGTGTGGTACATCGATGGCTCTGAGTCTAAGAGGCTGACGTATCTCTATCATGATGTGTTTGATGACAAAGCTCCAGACCCTACTCATGCGGACTTTGCAGCTACCAAGCCCGCCTACTACACGAGGCGAGGCAGTAACATCCAGATATGGCCTCGGCCCTCTGCCAGCTACGCAAGTAAGACCTTGCGGGTCGATTATCAGAAATGGCCGACAGACCTTAGTGGAACAGCTACCTCAGACCTCGAACGAATGGACGAGGGGCTGCTGCTTTATGGTGAGTTCAAGGCATGGATTGCGATAGGTGGTCCGACAGGCCAAGAACAGTCAGAGCAGAAGTGGGCACTGTTTCAGGATTGGCTCAGGGAGCTGCGGGATTATCTATATAATAATATGGATGATGACGACAACATTCCCTTTGATGGAGATTACTAATGAGTTCAAGTACTCCTTGGCTAGGTAAGAAACTATACTTGAGTTATCCTACTTCGGATGAGCCACATGGTAATGATTACCTAGAACATCAGAATACAAAGAAGGCTATCAATTACCTGATATCCAAAGAGCATATCGCTCCTGATGACGATACTGGTTTAGACCAAGATGGTGGAGGTGGTGAACACCTCAATGGCTCTGGTGTCAACTATCAGGGTACGTCAACTCCGGGTTACAAACCAGACGGAGCTACGGCCCTAGGTGACAATACCTATGATAAAGGTCGCCTGTGGATTGATACCAATTATAGCCCACCCATTCTACGTAGGTGGACTGGTTCTACGTGGGAGGCTCTTGGTTTGCTCATCTCAAATGATAGCTTCCTGACCGCTATCGATAATGCCGGTACAGGAACTATCAATGTGTTCAAGGTCAATACCTCAGATGATGTAGAGATTGGTGATGGTACTCCCAACATTAAACCAAAGAACCTTGTCATTGAGAATAGGACCGACGACCCTAGTTCACCAGTAGCGGGGCAGCTATGGTTCAGGACAGATATATAATATACTTGGTTTTTGATGATGGTTCTTACAAAGTAACTGGGATGTTCTCACATAAGTCAACAGGTTTAGATGAACTCGCTCGTGTTCAGTTGGATAAAGAGAACCTGATGATTGACTATAAAGGAGAATATCCTAATCAGGAAATGGTGAGGACGTTCCAAAGAATAGCGGATAAACATAAACCAGAAACAATTTCTTATTGTTCTATCACAAGACTCAATGTAGTGACTATAGAATATAACGGAGTAGTAGAGTGGCCTTCAGCAATCTAATAACAACTTCATACGGCTCTTGGGCGGTAGCACAGAATGCTATAACCTCTGAAGGCGGAGAACAGTCTAATACTGCCCGTATTATTGATGGTAGTGATTCGACAGCTTGGGGTGTATCTGTAGGTTCAACAAACCACACTCGATACTGCTTGCTAAATGCGACCCTTACATTTAATGCTGCAAATCAGTACAACTTTATCGACTCGTTTAGAGCGAGATTCAAACTATATGTTTCCGGTGCAGTGAACTACAGAAAGTTTCAAGTTCGTATCCTTCAGAATGGTGTATGGAGTAATGTATTCTACACTACCAGTAATTATGGTCTGGCTACAATGACCTCAACAACTGGATGGGCTAATGTCGAAGGGGTCAATATCATTGCACAGGCAGGGCACTCATCTGCTGGTGGTACTTTGCAACTGTGGGTCTACGATGTGTCTGCTCAAGGTGAAGTATACGCCCCGACAGGATTGCGTTATTCTGATGGAACTAATGAATATGATATCATGGGTAATAGTTCTGTTAGTGACAAAGGCTTGAGAGTATATGATGGTTCGCAAGTACTTGGTATACCTTTGATAGCAACAGACAGAGTGGATGCAGGTGGGATAAGACTGTATGATGGAAGCACCATAAAGAGTGTTCCGGTAAAACAGGTGTAAAATGGCTGATAATGTTTATGTATTCCATCCAGATATGGGAGTCAATGGTAACCTTCCTGACCATCTTATCGATGACAGAGAGGTCACTGAGGACTCTAAGAATATACTTGTAGACAGGGGTGTCCTCAAGACAGCCTTCGGTCTCGAAGATATTGACACTGAATCCGCATTGGACGGAAAGATATTGGGGCTATATAACTATGAAGAACTCGACAAATACGACAGCATGGTGGCGGTCACAGAAAATAAAATCTACAAAAGAAATCCTTCCGCTGGTACTTGGAGCGATATTACTCAATCTGGTCTTAGCTGGAACGCTATTATGTTTAACCCTGTTTCTTTTGTCGGTATTCCCCACACTGATAGTATTAGTGGGTATTATCATCATTGCGTTATCTGTGATGGCGGTAGGTCAGATATTCAAGTGTGGGCGGGTCACGAGCAGGCCAACACGGAATCGCTAAGTGGCGGTGGTGGATACCATGACTACGAATTCCATAGGGCTTGGCAGGTAGCCACATCTTATAACAGGCTGATATTGATTAACCCCAAAGCATGGGATGGCACGAGCTGGAATGAGAACAACCAGAGAGTCAGATGGACCCAAGTAGGTGAGCTGTTAGATTGGCATGGAACAGGCTCCGGGTTCGCTGACCTCAACGATACTGGCGGTCATAATGTATGGGCAGCAAGGCTGGGAGCTACCCTGTACGTGTATCAGAACAATTCTATTTGGGCACTAAATTACCTCGGCGGTAAGACCGTCTTTTCTCCTAGCATTGCCGTAGAAGAGCTAGGGCTGCTAGCCCCCCATGCCCTAGCCTCTACTGGCAATATACATTATTTCATTGGGCATGACTATAACATCTATGCCTTCTATGGAGGCTCGGTTAAGAAGAACATCTCAGAAGGCAAGATACAGAAGGCTTTTGAGGAGGACTTCCACAATGGTAGGGAGAACTTCGCTTGGTGTGCGTTGGATGCATATATGGAGCGTCTGTGGGTATTTATAGCCTCTGGTATAGGACAGTATCCAAATAAAGCTTACATCTACGACAGGCGTACAGAGAAGTGGATGATACGTGATTTTACTCACCTGTTCACTGGTGGTCAGGGTATCACAGCTTGTAACCTCTTTGGTAGTGCAACCTTCACCACAGGTGATATCTATCAGGATGATGCAACCACAACCTATGCTGCAGCAGCTTCAGCCGGTACGACCTATGACTCTACTCTGACAGAGCAGCGAGTAGCTGAAACGATGGCTCTTGGTACATCCGAAGGATACATCTACTCTTGTAACGAAGGTCTGCTGGATGATGACGGAACCAATATACCAACAGAGGCATATACCAAAAGGTTCGACCTTGGTGACCCAACAGTTGATAAGAGATGGCCGGGCATAGCTATTACCGCTAAGGGTGGCCAGATGAAGGTTCAGTGGCGTTTTGATGATGATACCACTTGGTCAACCGGCATAACCCGAACATTCAGTAGCTCAGCCTATAGTACCGAGAGGTTCTATATTAACAGAACAGGTAAGACTATACAATTTAGGTTCTCTAATGTAAGCGGTTCTCAATGGGAGATTTCGCAGTTTACTATTATGAGACCACAGATTGAGAGGGATAGAGATGCCTGAGACTAATGTACCTCCGACACCGGAGAATAATCCTATGAACGCTCAGTACATTGAGGCCCAGCTTGCGGAGATAAGGCGTGAGATAGAGAAGATTAAACAGTTCTTAGCTCCTATGATTGAGGATGCTGGAACGGTTGGTCCAAAACCAGATATTGAAGTTTAAAGGGGAGCTGACACATGAAGGTTTGTATATTTAAAGGGTCGCCAGCATACCTAATGCCGGTAGCCTTGCGTTGGAAAGATGAGACGAACATTGATAAGTTTGGTTTCGAGGAAAGCTATACTCAGTTTATCGATACACTCAGAGAGTTGATAAATGATGAGGACAAGGAAGTTCTTGTTCTTCTCGATAAAGAAGAAAATCCAGTTGGTTTCTTAGGTCTTTATCTTTATCAGCTTCCTCTATCCAAGGAACTTATCTGCAGTGAACATATGTGGTATGTCCTGCCGGAATATCGCAGGGCCGGTGGATTACTGGTTAAGGTAGCTCTGCAATGGGCAAAGGAAAAAGGTTGCCAATACTTCCAGAGCAGTGCCTCTAAACTTTCAAGTGACCTGCACGACCACTTATGCCAGATGTATGAGAAGTTTGGGATGCAGCATTTTGAAACTATTTATATAAAGAGTCTAAAAGATGAGCAGCGGAAGCAGCAAACAGAAAAGCACATCGACTAGCACCAGTTATATTCCTTCGCAGAAGAAGGGTATAACCACAGCTATCGATACCTACATGCCCACACTAGGGCAGGGTCAGCCCAGCTACAGCGGTCAAAGGGTAGCTGGCTTTTCGCCGTTGCAGCAGGAGGTTTTCCAACAGGCCGGTACGAATATGTTTATGACACCGGAACAGACGGAGGACTATTACAAGAAAACTATTCATGACCCAGCTATCAAACAGTTTGGTGATGAGGTAGCTCCTGCTATACGAGAAGAGTATGCTGGTCCGGGTTACTGGTCCTCTGCTAGAGCTAACGCAGTAGCGGATGCCAGAGCGGACCTCGATACGGCTCTTAGTAGCCAGCGTGCTGATTTGATGTGGAACACTAAACAGAGTAATAACGCCCTACTGCCGGTGATATACAGCTTCGGTGAAGCCCAACAGCAGCAGCAACAGCAGCAGATTAATGCAATGATGCAGCAGTTTGTTGAGGAAAATAGGCTAACCAATCCTGAGGATATGGAGATACTTCTATCCTTGTTTGGTATTCCTATGAGCAAGAGCGAGCAAAAGTATACCGCTAACAGTGGCAACCCATTTGTCAATAGCTTCCTCGGTGGCTATGGTGCTAATTGGGCAAACGCTCTGTTTGCATAAGGAGGTTATATGGGTCTCTTTGATTTTTTTAAAGGGGTGGGAAAAGCTGTAGGCTCCCCTATAGGTGGTCTGCATGCTGGCCTACTGGAAGGAGCAGCACCGGGTCACGTAGCTAATCGGAGACTCGAACGCCAAGCTGCCAACCAAGACATTATGTTCAATAAGCAGACCATGCGTTTGCGTCAGAATGACGAGGAGCGTAGGGCTGAGATGCATGAGCTTGAGAAGCGTAGGCAGGTCTTTGAACAGATGACCAGCCTTCCTGATGCTCTGGCCAGATATAGTGAAGCTATTCACAATAATGAAGCTGTTGCAGTTCCTATGCGTCAACTCTTTAAGACATTGGATTATCCGGAGGAACTTCTCAATGTAGCCGAAACAATGACACCGGATGAGACAAGGATGAATATCCAGCAGATGCTCGAACAGGCTGACACCTTCGCTGGTGATAGAAACATGGAGCTTAAGAGTTTTGGTATGGGGGCACAAGGTAAGCCCTTCTATGAGATGGCTCAGATTCCAGACGAGGCTGAGATAGAGCAGGAACGCAACATCCAGAATGCTTCCCAGTTTGCTGGTGCTATGAGTGAACTCAGTGGTGCAGTATCGCAGGGGCAGATGTCTCCGCAGATGGCTCAGTCTTTGGCTGATATCATGGGTCAGGCTGTGGGTATGAAGGCTCCTACTGATATGTTCAAGGAACCTGAGAAGGATGATAGCAACGAACTTAAACGTGAAGCTGCTAATACCAAAACTGGTACAGCTCTTATCAAAGAAGGCATGGCTCTTATCCAGCAAGCTTCTGGCGGTGGCGATGCTTTCAATCCGCTCGACCCGGCTACCCAAAAAGAGATGAAGGAGATGGGTGAAGCCATGATACAGCGTGGACGAAAGCTGCTGGGGATTGAAGCTCAGCAGGAGGCTGTAGGTGAGCCACAAAAGACTCAGAAGTCAACCAGTGAGCCACAACAGAGTAACACCTTCCTCGGCGGTAGTCTGCAGATAGGTGGTGGAGAAAAGCGTGATATGTACTTCGATGCCCTGCCTCTACAGTGGCGTAACAAGGTAAAAGGTAGCTGGGATAATCTGACTGATGTTGAGAAACAACAGCTTGTTATACTGGCTAATGACCCAACTACGGATATAGACGAAGTACTCAAGAGACTGGAGTAATCTATGAGCAGGTTTGATGACCTGATGAAAGAACGTAGAAAGAAGATGCTACTGGAATCTCCGATGTGGGAAAAGCCGGAAGGCTATAGGGAGATAGACGGAGAAGTAGTATCTGAAGCGGAGATGGTACGCAAGGGGGTTCCGAAGCTGGACAAACCTATCTACCTTAGTGACCTCACAGGCTCTCGCCCTCTGGATTTTAAGAAGAGTGAAGAGGGCGATAAAAAAGAGATGGGGTTCTTGGATACTTGGGCTGACGAGTGGACCGGGCAGAAAGGTTACTACAAGGTTCCATTCGCCGGAGGTCTCTTGGCAGTCGGTGATAACAAGCAGGTGCAGTGGGCAGCAGAACGTCTGGAAGAATACAAAAAGAATCCTAACCTATACAAGGAGAAGATTGTCCGGAAGAAGAAAGGTCTGCTCGGTGAGAAGTGGGATTGGTATGGTAAGCGTCAGATGGAAGGTGTCACTGATGAGGACATAGAAAAAGAAGCCACCTCCATGTACCTCGATGATATGTTCAAGGTACAGCAGTTTGTCAAACACCAGCAGGAAGAAGCTCAGAAGGAATACACGTTTTGGGGAAAGACAATGCGTGGTGTTTCTCAGCTTCCCACACTGGCTGTAGAGTTCTATGCTACTGGTCCTATAACCGGTAGTGTCAAGGCCGGTACAGCCAAAACTGCCACCAAGATGATAGGACATCAAGTAAAAAGTAAAGCGGGTAGGTTTGCTCTCGAAGCTACAAAGACCGCTACTGGTGCAGCGGTTCGTACCGCTCTGCGTCCAGAGGCATACGAGGGTATCACTAACCTTCAGGCACAGGAAGCTCTTGGAGCTGACGTAAAAAGTAAAGACTATGTACGTGCTGTAGGTGAAGCATATATCGAAAACTTCTCTGAGGATTTGGGTGAACACCTGACCAGAGGTGGTGTCGCTCTGGCACGTGGGGCCAAGTTCAAAAAGCTGGTAGATAAAAGTAAGTTCGGTCGAAAGGTATTCAGGGGTCTGGAAAAGCTGGCTCTCAGTGAGGGTGGTGACACCAAGAGTTTCTGGAATAAGGTTTCCACTAAGGCCGGTTTCTCAAGCTTTGTCGCTGAGCATGGAGAGGAACGTATCAGTACAATCCTGAGAAGTGCTGCAGGTTTCCAAGGCGAGGGTAACATAGCCCAGCGTATCATGCAAGGTATGGCTGAGGACTACTCTTGGGAGAACCTTGGCCCTGAAACTGTGGTCCTCGGTGGTATGCAGCTCAGCAAGGTCAAGAGCGAATTCAGCAACAACCGCTGGCTTAACCATGAGGCTAAGAGAATCCTCGACCCGGAGAGCTATAAGAAGTTCACACCGGAAGAGAGAAGGCAAGCCGTACAGGAATACGCCATCAATAAGTTAGCCGAAGGTCAAAGACCATTTTCCCCTGAGAGCATATTGGCCGGTCACCTTAATGAGGTAACTGCCGAAGAGCTGTCTCCATATACTCCCCCAGCTAAGCTGACTCAGCGTATCCGAGATGCTAAGCTCGAACGAAAGGCTACAGAAGAAGAGCTGCACAAAGGTCGCCAGCGTCAAGCTGCTATTGCAGAAGAGATAATGTCTCGTGAGGATATACCTTATGATATCCGGCACAAACAAGCTAAGTCTGCTCTGCGAGGTAAACTCTCAGATAGAAGGCTTTCTCCTATTGTTGATAAAATGTCGCCAACAGAGGTGAAGGCTCTTCATGATAAGATACAAAACTCCAACCTCAGGACGTTCGAGAGGATGAGGGCACATGGTGCATTGCTGGACCTGATGAATCCGGATGGTGCTATCGTACCGACCAATAGCGAGATACAACTACTGGGTAAGGTACTAGGTAGTGATGTAGCCAAAGCTCTGGTGGATAAGAGAAGCTTCGGTCGAAAGGCCAGAGATGTGGCACTCGACTTAGGTCACTTGCCTCGTACCTTCAAGGCTTCACTTGATAACTCATTTGCTTTGAGACAGGGAATCTTTCTGGCTACCAGTCACCCGCTGCAGTTCGCTAAGTGGTGGGGTAAATCTTGGGTAGCCTTTGCCGACAAAACATATACAGTAGAACAACAGGAGATGATTCGTAACCACGACTTCTACCAGTTGGCTATGAATGCCGGGCTGTACGAAGCTCCTATCATGGACGAATACACCTCTTCCACAGAGCGTTCGGAAGAATACATGAGTAGGTACGCAGAGGATGTTCCGGGTATTGCCGGTTCCAATAGGTCATACGCTACCTTTGGTAATCAGGCTAGGTTCAACCTGTTCTATAAGTTTGCTTATGAGATGCAGCAGAGAGGACAGACCTACGAGAACAACCCCGCTGCTTATAACCAGATGGCTAAGCTATTGAATCTGGCTACTGGTCGTGGTGACCTCAAAGGTTTGGAAAAGTATGGTAGTATCCTGAACCTTGGATTCTTCGCTCCAAGATATACGCTGTCGCGTATCCAGTATGCTAACATGGGAATAAAGAGTACCTTCTCTAAGAACATGGACCCGATGGTGCGGAAGGAAGCCCTGAGGCAGTGGGGCAGCTTCTTGACAATGGGATTCTCTATCCTTGGTCTGCTGATGGCTAATGGAGCAGACGTAGAGAAAGACCCAAAGAGTAGCGACTTTGGTAAGATTAAGGTTGGTGAAGATGGTAACACCCGCATTGATATATGGGGTGGCTACCAGCAGTACGCCCGCTATTTCGCCCAGTTCGCTTCGGGTAAGGGTAAGTCCACAGGCACAGGCAGAGAGTATGATAAGAGCAGGGGCGAGACAGCCTTCCAGTTCTTCCGCTCTAAAGCTTCTCCGCTGGCCGGGCTAACAATCGATACGCTGATAACTAAACGAACCATGATGGGCGAGCCTATGACCAAACAACAGTTCGCTAAAGAGCTGGGTAAGTTCGCCGTGCCTATCAGTTTTGAGGATATGTATGATATTTACCAGATTGAAGGGTTTAACTCTACAAGTATCCCTGTTATTGGGGCGATGATTCATGGTGCTGGCGTAGGTACATGGGAGCCAACAGCTCAGGCTAAGTATTCTAATGCCAAAACAGATATAGCTATGGAACGATTCGGTATGGCTTTTGAAGATTTGGCTCCGAGTCAGGCCAAAGCTCTAATGGCTAACAATGTTTATCTGGATACCTTGAAGAAGGCTTCAGACTTTGAGCGTAATGGCACACCGCAGATGGTAGCTAGGGTTGTCGCTTCCAATGAGAAAGAAGCTGCGGACGTATATAATCGGCTTGGTACTAAAGCCAAGAAGATTATGAATGATTTTAAAGTGAAGATGCCGGGAGTTCCAAGTAGGCTCGGTGATTGGTATATTAACGATGAGAGGTTCGAGATATACAAAGAGTATATGGCAAGAACCATCACGCACTATCTAAATAGGATAGACACCAGTAAACTGGACCCATCTAATCCGGCTCATAGTGATGCCATAAAAGAGGTGATTAACGATGCCAGAAAACACGCAAGAGAATACATCAAGGCTTACGCAGAACGAGAGGTGCAGAGCCAGAAAGGTGGAAAGTGATATGGATAGTCTACGTAAGATAGCTTTGCTGTTCGGTATAGCAATGGGTATCATGGGTATCGTATTCGCTGCAGGCTCAGCACACTCCCGCCTCAACGCTATGGAAGGTCGTATCGAAAAGAAGGTTAACACCGAACGATACGAAGCAGATATGAACTACGTAAAGGAGTCCTTGTTCGAGATTAAGTCTCTTCTGAAGGAACGTCAGGGGCGAGATGACTAATAGCCTTCTCAATATAATAGCGTACTAGGGCTTCTGCTCCTTTTTGGTTTATTATACCATCATCAAGCATATCGCATATTTCTGCTAAATACTCAGGAGGAACTAGACAAATTGGATTCATCACTTAAGCTTCCCTCTTTGGAGGCTCGAACTTAAGAGCCTCTAACTCCCCTACCATAGATGCTACATCCAAATCTCCAAGGACAAGGAACTGTTCTGGATATAGAGGAACCAGCATCCACTCGCCTTTATAGTACACCTTCGCTCCCCAGCCTCCGGGAACCTTCTCTGCTATACCAATGACAGAGCATACAGGTTTGTTGCGGTTATTGTACAAATCTGTCTGAACCCATTCTCCCTCACTGACAGGAACCTGATTAGCAGATACAAAAGGACCAACAAAGAAAGTATCTCGCAATAGGCCAACAACCTCTGTGGCTTTTTCAAACCGCTGGGCGTTTGCTTTGAGAAGCTGTATCTGGTGTACAATATCCTTCTCTGCAGGTGTAAGTTTTTCTACCTCGATAGACTGCCCCTCAATGGCCTTCTTCACGATATCTATTTTCATTGTGCCAATCCTCTGCTATTCTCATCATCTCATCTATAAAAACACCATCCACGTATCCTTTGGTGTAGACTTCAAACCAAATGAACTCCGATAACTCCTGCCGATATTTATCCGCTGGGTTCTCTGTGGTCATAATCTGGTAGTACCATATGCTGGTGTTCAAACACTTCTATAACTTCATGCCAGTCAATATCAGATATCCTATTAGCGTGGTATGGGATATCCATCCACAGCAGACCTGTGTTAACCACGCCTTCACACTGGCGTTCCCCGAACTTACTACCCCATGTCTGAAGAGCTGGCAGACAGAAAGCCAAGAAGGTATTGTCACCACAGAAATCAAAGTAGTGAACGTGGCCTCTAAGAAATACATCAGCCTTAGCCTGTCCTTCTCTTTCGGCCCACTCTCTATTCCAGAGCTTCGCTTTGGCAAGAGCGGTGAACCGCCCATGTGGGATAGTTGAGCTACTAATCTTATGTTTGAGGTCAAATACAAAACCGTTTACCTTTATTTGTTCGTGGCTTCCAAGAACTATCTTACATTGATGATGGGAGGGAAGCCGGTAGGCAAGGATACTTTCCCAGTCCTCTTTGTCGCCGGTATGATATCCTGTTCCGTACACCATTGTGTACACGGAAGCTTTGACAGTAGCTAACACCTCGGCAGCCATCTCAACCTGTTCAAGCCTGTCAGTTGTGATTAGCTCTGTACTACCTGACCGCTCTCCCCGCCCATCTAACATATCGCCCAAGACAAAGCAGTGGGTAATTGGCTGTAGGTTCTCGACAGTCCTTTGGAACCACTCCCACACTTCCTTTTGGAGTCTACCCCATTTTGTGTGAGGGCCATACTGCCACTTGGGTGGCGTTAATCCAGCTCTGTGCCCACAGTGAGCATCAGAGATAATTAGTATCCTAGCATTTCCTTTATGATTAAGGATGTTATTTAGTGTACGCCGAGGTATGCATGTTTGTTCTGATATTTCTTTCAGGGATTTCCCCATACGGCGTAGTTCAAGGGCGAGGGCAATCTTAGCGGGTGAATGAGCCATCCATTAGTCCTCCGGTTTAAGAGTGATTGGGATACTGATGTAGCTATACCAATCATTATGATGTATCTTTACACGTAGAAGCGTATCTGTAGAGCGTGTAACAAACACCCTCATTGTGCCCGATGTAACTGGACCCTCGAATACAACGTAGTCGTGAGTACCATCTTCTTGTCGCCTTTCCCCCACCCTTCTCCATTGTTTTTCGCTAGCCATATATCACCCCTTGATAGCATAGTGCAGATGTTCAATAAGCTCAGGCAGTTTTTCTTCTTCTGCTCTGTTGAGGATAAGATGCCAAGCTGCCTCACGAATCCTCTCGCCAGCGTTAATCCTTTTACCCATCTCCCGCAGACGCTCGTTCTTTTCCTCGATACGTTTTTCGAGAATGTCGATGACCCTCAGAATATCTTCTTGCCCCATAGACATATCGAGCTGCTTCTTGACGTTCTCAATGAATCTTTCTGTTTCTGTTCCAAACATGTGTCACTCCTTTATCTTTGTTTCCATACATCCCAAAACATAAATAATGCAACAGCACCATACATTAAAATAACTGTTGTCATAATAACACAGAAATAAATAATACCAACAAACTTCAATAGAGTTAGTATCATCAGTGTGTCTCCGCCCAATTATAACCAATCTTGTATTCTCCGTCAAGCGGAATACGTAGGTCGTAATACTTCCCCGCCCGCTTGATACACTTAACACTAAGCTGACCAAAGCTCTCAGCATAGTCAGGCTTGGACTCGAACTGGTGTTCATCGTGGACCCATACAACCTGTGCCCAGTCTCTACCATACTCGATACCAGTGAGCCTTCTCATTTCCTCGTGCCACATACGCAGCCAGCGTTTACACACAATAGCTCCGGCACTCTGGAGATACAGGTTTAGAACCAGATGGTCCGAGCGAACTGGTAACATCCTACCATCCAAAGCTTCAATCTGCCCACCCGATGCTGCTTGGGTAGCGAATTGTTTAAGTTCCCTGAGACCTTTAATACCGTCATAGAAGCGATTAATTATGTTGCGGGCCTCATTGAACCCACACTTACACGTTGTCGCAATAGCGGGCAAGCCAGCCCCATAGATGAAGGCGTATATGAACGTCTTGGCCATGTCTCTGGAGGCCAAACCCGCAGCTTCTTGGTTAGCAGTATGAACATCACCCTCAAGAACTATCTCTTTATACCTACCACCATCGTATGGTTCCAGATAGTGGGCCAGCATTCGTAGCTCCAGACCGCTGGCATCACAACCTACCAGAACCATATCCTCTGAGGGAAGGAAGCATTCTCTGAACTGCTTCTCGTCCTTTGGTATCTGACCGAGGTTCGGAGAGGAGTGGCTAGCTCTGTGGCTGACTGTTCCCAAGGTGTTGACCCCACCATGAATCCTGCCCTCTGGTGTAACGCATTTCAGTAGGGCGTTATCGCCATCAGCCAGTTGGCCGAGGTGTTTTGATAACGTGAGGTATCGAGCCAGAGCCGGAGCCTCCTCAAAAGGCAGAGCATCCATAATCTCTTCGTCAAGTTTTGGATTACCCTTATCGGTCTTATGCTCTGGCTTCCAGTCATATTTCTCTATGAACCTATCGACAATCTGCTTACGTGAGTTGGGGTTAAAGGGAACCTCTTTGAACTTCAATGGACCCGGCTGAAGTTTATCCTTGTAATGAGCCATTACCCGCCCGGTCTTACCAATCTTTTTTAAAAGAGCGGTCTTGGTGGTGTCTTTGTACATCATCCCACTTATCTCCACGAAGTAGTATTGTGGAGTTTTCAAATATTCTTTAGTCGGCGGGAAAATGGTTTGGAGGTTTTCTTCGAGGGTGTCTTTCTCTTTGCGGAGCTGCTTCTCATACGTGCGAGCGATGTCTGCGTTAAAGCGGAAGCCTCGTTCAATCTGTAGCTGGATATCTGCTGCCAGTACGTGTTCAAGAAGCATTCCGTCACGGGGAAAGGGTAGCTTCATAAGATGGGCGAAGAGCTTCATGGTTAGTGCTACGTCATTAGCACAGTACTCCATCATCTCAGGCGTGAATTCTTCCCACGCCCCATCTTCTTTGCCATACTCACCTTTATGAAAGTTAAGCCTGTGGCCCCACGCCTCTAAGGAGTGAGACCCAATCAGGCTCTTCGGGTATTCATCTGTTCTTTTAACATCACACAGAGAAATGTCTGGATACAAGAACTGACTCATCAGTAATGTATCTACAATCTTCTGCTCCGGTCTTGGCTGCCAGCCGTGTATCTTCTTGAGAACTGGCAGGTCATAGCCAATGATGTTATGACCAATAAGATACTCTGCTTCTTCCAGTTCTTTGAGATAGTCTTGACTCTCCTGAGCCTTATGGCGAGAGCATCCTTTCTCATGTGCTGTACAAACGCACCAGATGGTATCGACCTCCGGCATCAGTCCGTTCGTTTCTATATCAAAGAATAGTTTACGCATTTAAGCCCCCTTCATTTTCTCGTATTATATCAGAAGGGTCAAATGGTGTCCAGTAAATTTCGTAAACTATGCTGTCAGATAAAGCCTCAAACTTGTGGAATACATCCGGGCATACGAAGGTACTACCGCTATCAAATAACACCTCGGAAGCCACTTGTCCACCCCTCCACCGTAGTATGCGGACAGACCCGGTTTCCACGTAGAAGAAGTTGAACTTATGTTTGTGCTTGTGTTTAGAACAATACCCGCCTTGTTTAATTTCAATCCGGTGTACCTCGACATTATCGTTACCAAAAATGCGTTGCGTCAAGCCCCAAATCTTTTCCTGTTTGTTACCTATCTGTTCTATCATGTCAATCTTCACCAATCCCTTCTCTTTCCCACTGCTCAAGTGCCATCATAGCTCTGGCTGCAAAGTGAGATAGCTCTTCGGACATCCAATCCAATTTTTCCAACTCGTCAGCAGGATAGTCGTCATTGCCATTGCCATCCACTCTTGGGCCACCATTGCGAAGAGTAAGGAAGTTCTCCAGATGTTCTCCAGCATGGTCAAGGTTACTCAGACAGGATATCTTATACCAGTTCGGGCTGCCATCTTCCTCACGTGGGTATTTAATACGCCCCTCAGCCATTACCCCGCTAACTATCCGCAGAGCGATAGGAGGAACTTCCGTTATCCTACCAAATATCTTTGACTGCTTGCCACCCTTGCTGTTGACAATAATCTCTTCACTCATCTTTTTCTCCTTAGTTTTTCCCAGCCACAGACAGTCAGGTATAAAATCCCCAGCCCTACTAGTATCAATAGCAAGATAGCGATAGGTATCCAGAATGGAGCCAGCACCCACCACCATGACCAGTTGATAACGCCTATCAGTCTGAGTACCACGAATGCTACAGTCAGCAGTTCGCATACTCCCAAAACAGGTCCACTACTTCCCTTACTCATCTTTATCTCCTGTTATTTCGTGAATTTTCACCATCGTGTGGTTGGTTCTATCAATAGCACGTCTAAGAACATCTCGCTTGTCCTCAAGCTTCACTATGGTTGCTGTGATGTCACTTCTTTCCCTAGACATCTCTTCACGGGCACGGCCCAGTTCTTCAAACATAGCCTCAAACTTGCCAATGATTTTCTCAGCTCTCTTAATACCTCTGCTCATGTGTCACCTCTAAAATCTTTTACCATGTTTGTTACCACGAGTCTCATTAAAGGTTGCCTTATCTGCGAGAACACTTCCAATATCAATCCTCAATGCACCACAGAGGTCCAATAGCCATATCATAGTATCAGCCAGCTCTACCTCGAAGTTGGTGCGGGCAGGGCAGTGTTCATCACATGCATTCAATCCACGTTTACGCAACCCCTCGTAAGCCTCGCCAAGTTCACTGACAGCAGACATGAGCTTGCGGATGATAACGTCATCAGTGACCCCATCTTCCCAAAAGCCTCTGCGTTCTGCTGATTGGTGGAGAGCTGCCGAAAGGACAGTCAGCTCACGTTTAAGGTTGGTGTTATTCCATACACTCATGTTGTGCCCTCAGTTTTTTCGTAATAATACTTCTGTGGGTCATTACCTTTTATCTGACCCCGCTTCATTGGACGGTGCTTATGTTTGTAAGCTTCCCAGTCATCCTGCGTCCACGCCGGTCTGTTTAGACTTTCCGGGTTCGACAGAATTATCTCGTCCTTTTCCATGTTCCATCTCCAAATACAAGCCGGTTTTCAAGAAGGTATCCTCGAACTCTTGGTGGCTCTTAAAGATACCGGTGGTAAATTGTCTAAGCCAAGGATGCTCATGGTGTCCGTTGTCACAGACACAGAGCGTCAAGGTTCTTGGGTTCCGTTGGTTGAGCCGTGAGATTGTCATCTCAATGATAGTACCAATAGAGAAAGCATTGGTTACATAAGCCAAGAGGTTGTAGTTACAAACCTTCTCAATCAAACCAATGTCTCGCTGTACTATTGTCAGAGGGTCGAACTGGTAACGCTCCAACCGGCCTTCATCAATACCAACTACCTCATCACGCTCGACATCATAGAAGGGATTGATAAGCTCAAAGCCCGGATACTTCTTTTCCATCTCCAGCTCCCACTGACGAAGCTTGTGACGTGTATCAAATGGGTGTGCTAAGTACATCTTCATTGCCAATCCTCCGCCTCATCTTTAGCTAGAATCAAAGCAGCACCAAGAGCTGTGCGGATAACTTCCTTCTGTAAGTCTATCCACTGAGCATTCTTCTTATTAAGGGCTTTGAGTTTGAGGTTAACCGCATTAAGCAGTGACAGAAGTTCCTCGGTCCGAAGTTCATCAATAAGCTGGTTGAATACCTCATCGTGCTTGCCATCCAGAAGGTTGTTGACCACAAAGGTTATCTCTTCTTCTGTCTGGTTGATGAGAGCGAACTTAACCTTTTCTAATGCATTAGATATATCACTCATCTGTTTCTCCATACATACCATCGACAATCAACTGCAGGGTTTCGTTGGCTACTTCCAAGCCAGCCTCGCACGCCCTCTGGTCACCGTTCTGACAGCGGGTGTTCAGCTCGTCCACAAGGATAGCAGCCTTCTCAATCTCTGCTCTATACTGGGGTGTAGCATTGACCTGTGAGCAACCACTGATGATACTAACACCACCACCCATACCAAAGATTACGATTCCAATAATAAGATTTCTCATCATCCATTCTCCTTTTGTTTTTCTACCAGCTTCTTCTCTTCAAGCTCTCTCTTCTCGGCCAACTTTTCACTGGCCACTGAGATGTGAGCATTAAGGACGTTACGAATAACCGCAAGACGCTTTAGATATTCTTCAGTCTCCTCTACACTCTCAAGGTCGTAGGCGTAGCTAGCAAAGAGAATACTGTCGCTACCATCGGAGAGACCAAACTCAAATTCTAAATCCCCATCTTCGTCTGCAGTGACCAAAGCTCTAACCGCATCGAAAGTTTTCTCATTGAGCCAGAGCTTGGTACTGTGTAGCACCTTACTGTAATTCCCAAACATGTGTCACTCCTTTATCTTTTTAAATTCTTGTTGTAAGAACTGCTTGAGTGTAATCCACTCGCCTTTTTCTGTCAAGAGTTTTTCGTCTTTGAACCAGCCCAAAACCTTTTCGAGTACCTCGACATGCTTACGGAACTTCTTAATATATTGAGGACTCCTACCAGCGAACTCCCCCATAGCATCCATAAACTCCTCGCCGTAGTAATCACGGCTGTTCCAGTACTCATTGAGAAGTTTAAGGCTTGAAAAGGCACGAGTCTGCAGACCACAGCCCATGCATACCCGCCAAACTAGACCGGTAGCTGGGTTGCTTTCTGTGACAAGGTTTGTGCTGCCACAATAAAGACATGGTAGTAATTCTTCTTTCTGCACGATTAACCTCCCATAATCTCAAGGACTTTATCGTACACGGCTTGAGCGAGATGATAGTCATAGTCATCTTTGGAGACAGGTTTAACTTCCTTCTCCAGAATCTCTCGCCAATCAGGTGTGCCGGTCAGCGTTGCAGCATCAAGCGGACCGTAACAAGAACAGTGACCAAGGTTTTCTACACCGTAGTTACCATCCTTGAGCTTGTAGAACATAATGCCTGAGCCTTCCCATGAACCAATCTCATAGGCGTACACAGCCCATTCTACGTTGTTAATACCATCCCAGTCGTAGTCACTTAGTTCATCTGGACCGACCTTGTGTAATACCATAGGTTCCATAATTTCACCTCATGTGTTAAAAAGTTTGGGCTGATTATAGGCTCAGCCCTAGCCTTTGTCAAGAGCCTTACGGCTCTGTCGTCAGCTCGCATCGTGCGAGTTGGGTTAAGCACCTTGAACATAGATGATAACAACCTGCGAGTCTGTCGCACCTGCATCATCTTCTGCTATGAACTCCACTTCCCAAATACCTTCTGCACCTGTGGTTGGTGTCCATGTGAAGATACCCCCACTGAAGGTAGCTCCGGGAGGAAGCTCTTTGACTCTGGTATTATAACTTCCATCATCACTTCCTACAACCTCAAACTGTAAAGTACGACCAACAGTTATAGCCAAAGTGTATAGGATACTTGGAGGTTGGTTGGTAGCTGTGATGTTCATGGTCACAATCTCAGAGTCGGTATCGGTTCCATCATCCACTGTGAAGGTAACCAGATGTGCCCCAGCCTGTGAATCTGTGGGTCTCCAGTAGAAGTACCGGTTAAAGGTATTAAAGGTAGCACCAGAAGGTAGCCCTGTAGCAGAGTACGTCAGGCTGTCACCATCTGCATCTGTAGCCGATACTTGGAAAGAGAGCAGTTCATCAGCGTATCCGTTTTTGGTTCCAATAGAAGCCAGTACCGGAGCGTTGTTCTCACTCGCCGGAGCATTGGTGGTCACAGACTTTGAGGACGAATAGGTCGTCTCGTTACCATTGGTATCCTTCGCTTTGACACGATAGATATAGGTGGTCGAAGCAGTCAGCCCTGTATCACTATACGTAGGCGATTCTTGCCATCCACTATCTGTTCCACCGGAATTTCCAGAGGTCTCATCAAAGTAATACATAATACCACCAGATGGGTCTGTAGCTACCGAACATTCCATACTTACAGCGTTAACGTCCGTAGCATATGGAACCAGTTGCCAGCTCATCGGATTAGGTGTGGGAGCAATGGTATCTGCCCAAGTAGTAGCTGAGCATGGGTCACTGGCAGCGGTTTCATTGTACGCTGTTGATGTATCCCTCGCTTTAACTGTAAAGGTATAACTGGTGTTCGGGTCAAGACCTGTTACCGTATACACAGTACCACTCTGCCAGCCGGAGTCAGGAGCATCACCAGAGGTACAGGTAAAGTAGTACTGTACCGAGTTCTGCGTATCCGTAGCTGTAGTAGCTTGCATTGTGATAGATGTCAAAGACACACCGTTTGGGTCCAATGCAAACGTCATTGGGTCAGGTGTTGGTGCAGTAACATCCTCATATGGTGTAGTCGCCGAACATGGGTCGCTCGCTGTCGTTGTATTCTGCCCTGCTGACTTATCCCTAGCAGTAACCGTGTATGTATACGTGGTATTCTCCGAGAGTCCGGTATCCGTATACGATGTGGAATCTTGCCAATCACTTGTAGTACCTCCTGAATTTCCTGTAGTTTCCGTGAACTTATACTCGACACCAGAAGCATCGCTAGCTGTGGTTGCTGTCATCGTTATAGATGAATACGAAGCAGCAGCAGGGTCGCTGGCGAAGGTCATTGGGTCCGGCGTAGGAGCCGTAGTATCCGTATAGTTCGTGGTTGCATAACAAGGGTCAGAAGGTGCGGTCATATTAAGGTTACTGGAATCATCACGCATGTAAACCTGATAACCATACTGAGTGTTCTGGCTGAGTCCGCTGTCTGTGTAAGAAGCAGAGGCTTGCCAATCAGAATCAGTAGCACCAGAGTTACCTGTGATTTCAACAAACTTATAATTAACAGTACCATCATCAGTACCAGTTGTCGCTGTCATAGAGATGGCTGTGTCACTATCAGCAGCCGGGTCAGTAGTGAAGGTAGCTGGGTTTGGTGTAGGAGCTGTCTGGTCAGTCTCGCAGCTACCACCACCAAAGGTTTCATCAGCCGTGATGGTATCCATCTCCGTTTTATCAAGCTCACGATTATAGATACGCAAATCGTCAATATAACCATTGAATGGGTTGTATCCATTAGTACGTTCTGCACCAATTACCAAAGTAGCATCGGCATTGTAGTCGGCAGTACCACCATCAGAACCATCTGTATACTTAGTACCATCAATCCAGATTTCCCACGCTGAGTCGGACTGGTCATATGTCACGTACAGTTTATACCAAGTGCTTGTCGTAAGTGATGGGTTAACTGAGAAGATGTTTGGAGTACCAGCCTCGAACCAACACTTGATAAGGCCACCATCCTCGATAACCATCCAACCATTGGAACCATCAGTTTTAGATACAATGGTGTTATCATCACCCTGACCGGTTAGGTAAAACCAACACACAATAGTCATGTCACCAGTGAAGTCCACCGTTGCGGAAGAACCTAGTTCGATACGGTCACCATTGGAGTTGCCAAACTCAGCAGCATACGAGCCACCATTGACCTCAGTACCTTCCCAAGTAGCTCCGCCACCGAGTGTACCATCAATACTATTTGATGATTCATCTGTTGACGTGGAGCCTGTGCCATCTTCAAATCTGTGGTACACGATAAGGTTAGAAGGCTCGCTCGCTCCACAAGAAGCCAAGGTTGTGGCATTACATGGGTCAGAATACGCCGTAGTATTACCATAGGTATCCTTAGCTCTAACCTTGTAAGTGTATTGTGTATCAGCAGTTAGGCCAGTATCAATGTAATAAGGACTATCCTGCCACCCTGAACTTGTGGCTCCGGGGTTGCCGGACGTTTCTTCAAATTGATACTGAACTCCCAAGCTAGCATCACTAGCTATGGTAGCTGTCATGGAGATAGCGGTATCCGATGTACCATTAGGGTCAACCGCAAAGGTCATCGGGTCTGGACTTGGAGCAGTTGTCTCCTGAGCATCTGTAGTCACACTACAAGGGTCGCTGTATGAACTCTCATTGTTACTTGGTGAGGTGTCACGTACCTTAACTCTGTATGTGTATTCAGTACTTGCTGACAAACCACTGTCTGTATAGGTAGGAGATGACTGCCAACCGGAATCGGTAGCTCCTGCACCGCCTGTCGTTTCGTCAAAGTAGTACTGAACAGAGGCACTGTCATCGGTCGCTGTATTGGCTGTCATGGACACGGACGTACCACTTGCTGCTGGGTCAGAAGAGAACCCTGCTGTCCACGTAGGGGCGGTAGCGTCATCAACCGAGGTGTTCACAGCAGAGGTACTAGAGTAAGCCGTTTCGTTTAGGTTATCTGAGAGGTCACGAGCTTTCACCCTATAGGTATAAGTAGTATTAGGTGTAAGCCCTGTATCGGTGTACGTAGTCGAAGCTTGCCAGCCCGAATCGTTACCGCCGTCCGTAGCATCAAAGTAGTATTCTACTCCATTATCTTCGGCATCTGTCGCTGTAGAAGCTGTCATCACAATGGAGGTATAACTTCCAACAACAGCATCAGGAGCGGTAGCGAAGGTCATAGGGTCTGGCGTAGGTGCATTCGTATCACCTGTTGGTGCTTCATCATCCAAAGCATCCACCTCACCCTGAGTCAGAGCTATGTCATAGACACGTACCTCGTCAATACTGCCTTTGAAATGTCTCGCTGTATCAAAGTGTCTATGGCCTATAGCAAGGTCTGCAGTATTAGATAAAGAACCAGACACACTACCAGTACCATGAGCTACGCCATCTTTGTAGAATGTATACGTTCCAGTAGCATCATCATAAACAAAAGCTACTCTGGTCCAAGTATCATCCACTACCATATTAGCGTTGGATTGAACCGAACCTGTAGCATAGAACATGAACTTCATAGACAGGTCAGACTCAACAACATACCAAGACCATCCGGTGTTAACAGTACCATTATCTATGATACGAGGATATGCTTCTGTTCCGGTCGAGTCGATTTTTACCCACGCCGATAATGTAATAGAACCATCCCACTGGAAGCTAGAATCTGCTGTAGCCAGTCCATAATCATCTGTGCCATCAAAGGCCAACGCACCTGTAGAGATAGCACCAGAAGCATCCCACGATGGTGTACCATACAGCGTAAGGTTGTTACCATTACTAGAGCTGTCACCAGCGGTCGTACCTACGCCCTCATTAAACTGGTATCGTACAACCAAAGGAGAGTTGTAGGTAAACTGAATGGTGGAGTCGGTAGCAATGGTGTTACTACTCAGGTCATTGATATTGTTAACAGTCAGGGTGTATTGAGTTCCTTCATCCAATGTAGATGTAACCAACCGAACTGTGCGGTCATCAGTCTGTAAGGTAGCGGATGAGATAGTTTCGCTGTTATCCAATGCATAGTTACCTGTGGTCTCTGCGTCTGTCTCCACCACATCCTCTGAGAATAGGAGGTCAATAGTAGTAGCATCTTGGACCGTCACAGAAACTAGGGTAGGAGCTGTTGTATCTGCACCATATTGGAATTCGTAACAACCAGCTTCGATGCCATCACCACCACCACGAGTATTACCTTCGATATCATAGGTAGGTGCATAAGTAGCGTCACCATAACCAATAGCAGCAGAACCCACCGCCAGTTTGAACTGACCAAGTGAGTGACAGTCTGCTGTTGTGCCGGTAGCTAATTCGGCTCGGTAGTAAGGATTGGATGAACCTGCTGGCCAACCACCCACGAAAAATTCATTATCTGTTTCAAAGACCAGAGGCTCATAAGATGAGCTATCTGTATAGCAAGTATTATCTGGCATGTTAGAAGCCAACCACGTAGCATCCCTATACGCACCATCAGCAAACCAAGAGTAAGCGATATTACCTTTAACATGGCCGAGGAAGTTTGGACTTAGACGTAAACATCCCACCCATACATTGTTACAGAACTCTGCATCAGCCATACTAACCGGGAACGACCCATTAAGCTGCCAACGTGGAGAAGGTGAACCATAATTATTACGCCCTGTGCGGTCATCCTCTGCCGGGGGAGCTGTGGTGCTGTGCCTACCAACAACGGTGTTATTATTGAACTTAAAACCTGTTCCGAGATAATCAAAGTCAAACATGAAGTATTCATTCCAAGGAGCATAGAACAGGTTGTTCTCGATGACAATATTACTAAAACCATTGGTCACATAATAGGATACCGCAGTACCATAATAGGTCTTAATCAGAGATGAACCACCAGTAGAACGAATGACGTTTCTACGAATGTCCATGTTATCCATACGCAGGGAGATACCAGAAGAGTGGTCGCTTTCTTCACCACTATTCCAGAGTCTCTGTGAATTCCAGAGGTCATTGTCGTGAATATAAACAGTACCACCCACAGCACCATTGTACTCAAACTGCATGATAGAACCAGAGGCATCATACATTTGGTTGTTGGTATACCAGATGTTGCCATCATGATTAGCATCCAATCGGGTGATACGTCTACAATCGTGCATGTAGTTGTTATCAATATAGATATATTTAGAGTTAGAGCCGGTAATGTCGATACAAAAACCTGTTGCTGATTCTGCAGGATAGCTTCCACCAATATCCTCAAGCTCATCCCAACCCATAATCTCGCAGTTCTGTATCTTGATATAGTCAGAGTTCTCTATAGTGACCACCGCATTAGCACCATTACCAAAGTCCTCCTGCATCTCGATGTTATCAAAGATGAGGTATCGGCTATAGTTTCCTGTGATGGTGAGAGAATCAAAGTGTGGGGTCTCACCTACGTACTCAGTAAAGGTGATGGCATCATCCCAATCAATACGACCGTAGTTGGAAGTAGAACCAACCACCACATCCCCATAGTCACCCCCTCGGAGATATATAGTGGAGCCGGGTGACGCAGTGGATTCGGCATGGCCTATGGTCTGCCAAGGAGCTGCCTCTGTACCGGCGTTAGAGTCACTACCAGAGGGAGATACATAAAAGGTTCCCGCTAAACTAATCGAACATATGAAGCTGACCATCAAGGTCAAGAGGAGGTTTCTTTTTCTTTTCATGTTTGTACCAAGCCCAATTAACTGCAATAAAATTTTGTAAAGCTTCTTCATCGCTTACGTTACGGCACGTTGCCTTCTTGTACCAATCGATAGCTTGCCGTTCTGTCAGCTCAATCCTACAAACCCCACCAGATACGTGAGGCTCCACAAAAACAAGCTTTCGGTTATACATTATGACCCCTCTGTGTAGAGTAAAAATGAGGAGCGTGGTTCCTCAGTGAAGCCTTACCGTAATCCCCGCACTGAAAGATACCACGCCCCCGGACCTAAGGTAGCGAATCTCAGGTAAGTACACGGGCTAGGATTTGCACCTAGCATGGTAGTGGACGTTCTAGTTTGGCATCAGACTTGTTATAGCTGGGTTCCAGCGTCCACACCTAGCCAATTTTTAGCGTCTACCTATTCCGCCACCGTGTACAGTACTATTTCGTTACAACCGTCTTGGCTTTGATTCTGCCAATCAGAGTCATGACACCGGATAAAACGATGAAGCCTCCGGTAACCAGCTCTGTAATGTTCTCACTCTCACCCTGTAGCGTTTCTCCGAGGCCAGCATCAACCATCCAAATAAAACCAAATATCAAAGTTACCACCCCAGCCCACATGGTCTTACTCGTGTACCACTTCTTAGTTTCCATAACTACCCCAATATCAAAGCATTAACAATTAACAGCATCCATGAAACTAACGCCAATCTGACGTTACCATCCATGAGGTCTATTATACCAATCATGAAATAAGATGCAAGCATTATCCAAACAAAAGGTGTTTTACCCATAAAATTTTTCCTCTTAAAAATGGGCGAGAGCGGTGAAGCACCCTCGCCCGCTATGAAAGGAGGTACTTGCAGAAATATTTAAGAGCTTCTGCAGCAAGCTCTGCCCGATGTTATTGCCCTACAACTAGGCCCGCCACTATCGGGTAGGCGGGAATCACTTTATATCGTTTCTGGTATACTAAAAGTTATACCGAGAGTAGCATAAATATTTGTCAGTACGTGAGATGCAACACCTCTAATCATTGGATGGGCTTTGTCGCTGTAGCGTAGGTTGACAAAGTGTAGCCACTCACGTAGGTTAGCTGTCATAACCAGCTCCGTTTTGAGAGCCAGAGGTAGTACATATCTAGCTGTATCAGTATCCACCCCCATCTCACGAAGCCTCTTGTATGCCCGCTCTGCTTGCAACCATGCCACCAGCATATCGCTATGGTGTGGAAGCATCCTGAACTTCTTATCTGGTGTTTTATATAGAGGAGCCTCTGCGTTACCAAGCTGCATCAGCTCATACTCGCCGGTAGGAATCTCAATTTGTGGTTCCAAACACACAGTAAAACCCTTCTTATAGCTGACATATCTGGTAGACTCTTGCGAGAAGGAAGCCAAGCGATGGCGTACCAGCTCATGGGAGCATCCTCTGTTGCATATGATTCTGAAGGTAAACTTAACGTGTTCCAGCACAGAGAAGTGGCCTCTCTCTAATAACATCTTGAAGAACTCTTCCTCGCCGGAAAGTTTCTGAGATTGGTAGCACGTCCTACCCGCACGAGCTATTAACTGTAGCGGATTGTCTGTGAAATCTTCAAGTATAACCTGTGGATAAATTACGTACATGTTAATCCTTCACCAAATGTGCCGTAGCTTTTAGTATGTTCCCCATCTTTTCCACCTTGTCTTTCATCCGTCCTCGCAAAGCCTCTAAGTCGGAATCGCCATCACTTAACTCCTGTAGTCGCCAGACCGCCTCATCCGCTAAATCCATAACTGCCATCGTCTCGGCTAAGGTTTGCCGGATATCTTCCAGTAGTGTTCTTTCTCTACTCATATACGTATTATCCCTTATAAAGTTCGAGGCGGGTACGAAATTTTGATTGAGAATTTTTCGGTAGCTGGTCATACGTAATATCTAGTTCGATAGCAGCTTCCATAAGTACCTTCTCGACAGCCAAAAAATCATCTTCTTTCCAAGGGTGGGGCGTGTACTCTCGGCGTTTCTCTTCAAGCCTTTCCTGTCTCTCAGGGAACAGTTCAGCAAACCATACACCTGATTCCGATGGACACGCACCCCACCACGTGTGGCAAGTACCGCACAAAACCTTAGAATTATCTAAATCCCAGCGGGTTTCATTCCATTTGCGGGAGTACACATGCGACCATTGGCAGTTGTACCCGCTCACCTTTGTATGACAGCGTTGACACCTGTGGTTGTCTCTGACTTTAACCACTGTCTTACAGAGGTCATCAAGCCAAGCCTTAAACGCTTTCGCTTTGAACTTTTTCTTTCCTGCCAAGGTATGCCTCCCAAACTAATCTACGTTCATGTTTGGAAAGTGTACTATTTTGCATAGCTCTTGTCAAGGAAATTTTCCTACCAGTTTCCCGGCAGTAGTTATCATTCTCATGGCACTTGGCGATGCCAATGTACAGCTCTTCGCTTTCGTCTGGATGCACCAGCTTAAGATTACAGATACACGCCCGAGAGCCAATCATCTGCTTAGACATAGGAATTTCACGCTGATATACAGCGTGCTGGAATCTCATGTTCACGGAACTACCCTGTCCAATATCTACTGTCAACATACTAAATCTCCTTAATTTTCCCTGTGTCGGGTTGAAAGTTAAGATGGATGGTTTCACATGGCCCCATCTTCTGTTTACTAATAATAAACTCAAACTGGTTGTTGTCTATCCAGTTCGGGTCATCCCTGTGATAATAGTCCTCACGATAACAAAACGCTATAATATCAGCATCCTGTTCTATATGTCCTGACTCACGCAGGTCACTCATCCTTGGGCGATGGTCCTCTCTCTGCTCACAAGCCCTGTTAAGCTGGCATAATGTGATGATAGGTATACCGCACTCCATAGCCAAACCTTTGAGGGTGTTAGAAATCTCAGTACCTTTGGAGTAATCGGTAGTCTTGGAGTGACCAGCCTGTATTAGCTGGAGGTAATCGATGAACACAGCCTCGACCTGTCCTCTGGCTCGCATACGCCTAACCTTCTGTACCAGTGAGGTTAGTGAGCGAGTCTCATCGTCAATGGTGAGATTCAATTCACTGAGCCGGGCCATCGTCCTGCCTACGTTATCCCACTGCTTACTGGTAAGAGTGTCACCACGTAGATTAGTGATGGTAAATATCTCATCGATGTTAGCGGTCTCCTGCATACGTGTAGCCAGCAGGGAACATATCTGGTGTTTGCTAGTCTCCATTGTAAAGAACAGAGACTTGTGTGATACGGAAATACGTGCTATGAGATTGAGCATGAAGGCTGTCTTACCCATTGAGGGGCGACCAGCAATAACCACAAAGTTCGTGGGAGCAAAACCACGCAGAGCCTCATCGATACGCTTGTAGCCAGTTGGTATACCTACAATCTTCTTACCCTCATTGGCTTTGAGCTGTAAGTATACTTCCCGGCCTACCTCTTGTAAGTCATCCACCTCAGTGTCGGTATTGTATAGATGGATAATCTTTTTATGTTCCTTCTCGATATCTGAGATAACATCGTCCAAACTTTTATCCATATCCGAGGCGTACCTGTCCATGTTGTCACTGGCATCTTGGTACGCCCGGCGAATATGGTACTCCTTTAGATGCTCAAAGGCTCTTTCTAATGGAGCTTCACCCTCATCCTCATCATCTGTTAGGTTATGCCCAGCGTCAGCTAGGTCTTTTATATAAGAGAACAACGCTTCCTTTTCTTTACCATACACCTCTCCGTAGGTAGCCAGTAAATCCTCGTGAGCGTTGAAGTATTCTAGCAAAGCTCCCCATCCACCGGGGGCATCCTTGAGCTGCTGCAAAGCTTTATATATCTCCTGATTCTCCCACCAATAAAACATCTCCGGCTCGACCGTACAATAGGTCTGCCGGAAATGTGGTTTGCAGATGAGGATAGCCAGAACACCCTGCTCGTAGCTCTCATTCTTCGGAATATAATATCCATGTTTGGAGTATTCTTTATAGAACTCTCGCATTTAATCCATCTCGTCAATCGGTGTGATATCGATACCCAAGTCCTGCATCATCCAAGCACGTACAGCATCGATGAATGCAAGGTACGCACCACGACCCATGCGTTCGGTACTTTTCAGAGGCAGTACTACACCAGCCCTGATGTACCTATCCACCACGTCAATATGTTCTTTGAGCAATGGAAGCAGAGGACGTTTACGGTTCGCCCTACGCCCATCATCGGCATCCTTCATCAGTTTGTAAGCCCAATGCTCTTCATCCCATCCAAGGAAGTGGGCCTTGAGAAACGACTTGATGGTCTCATGTGAGTAAGCATAGCCTTCCTCTTTGTAGTAGTCCATAAGTGTTCGGATTATAGGGCCGTGAAACAGATTACGCAACTCCGCTATATCCTTACGCTCCTGCTTACGGATGATAAGCTCGAACTTCTCCCCATCTTTGAGGTTCATGACAGTCTCGGTGACAACCTTCATCAAGTCCTCACCTAGAACCTCAGGCAAACTCAGTGCCCCATTCTCTTTCTTAAATGTTATCTTCATTTCGCTACCTGTCCTTTCATAAAAACTACGCAGGAGAGCCGGGCCACAGGGGGTGTGAAAACCCAGCCCTCCCGCTATATCACAACTTAAAATGGTATATCATCATCTTCAGCGGGGCCACCGCCTGTTTCATCGACAGGCTCATAAGTAGGTTCCCCTAAATCTTCTACGCATTCCATAGTGCCTGTGTTCACGTATTCACCCATAGCATCCATGAAAAGTTTTGCACCCTGCAGTGCTGTGGGCAAATCATCGCCCTGCTCAATCAGATGCGGAACCAAGGTGGTAGCACATCGCATGAGCTGGATACGCAGGTCTCTCTCGCCAAGGTTCTGACCCTGCTGGGCTGCTCGCTGAACCTCGCCACCGCCCTGAGCCTGATTCTTTTTCTTGGCCTCGGTCTGGTCGTCTGCCCAGTTAGCATTGACGTAAGTCTTGCCATATGACCCCTTCTTAGAGTACACGCCCTGCAACGTGAGATACCTACCAACATAATCCGGTGTAACTGTATGTCTTGTATCCCCTGCGTCCGTCCACAGCGTAACCTTGGAAGTCTCACCGAAGGAGTCCTTCACTGTAAGAAGCTGTGATTTCCTGTCGCTTTGGTGAGCTTTTATATCGCCCACCTGCAACACCTGTACCGTCATCTGCGGTACTTTCTTTCCTGATAACACTTCGCTAAAGCTCATAGCACTTTCCTTTCCAAGCCAGTAGTTGGCTTCCATTTCGTCTCGGCATTCTCTGCCGTACCCATAATCTTCATCTACGAAACACATTAGAAACCGTTCTCGGTTAAATTAAAAAATCTACAAATATGGATGAAAGCTTCCTGATAGTACTGCCATCCAACAAACTTCTTGTTACCGCCAATGGTAATTACGTTCTCATTGAAGTCTTTGTAGTTAATGGTCGCAACCTCTCGACCCATCCTGAGTACGCCCATTGCCTCTATAGCTCCGGTCAATCTTTTTTGTAGCACAGGGTCTTTGTCTGCTGCCCTGCGGTACGCAGCCAACTGGAGAGGGAAGGTATCGTAGTAGCTCTTTGAGGTCTTAACATCCACCAGCACCCATATTGGTTTGTCTGGTAGTGGTTTCCATTTTTTGTTGACCTTCTTACGAGCGTTCACTGTTCTAGTATCCTGCCATGCAGCCGGAGAAATCAAAGCAATGAGGTCACAAGTACCCGCATACTTCTCCTCGTCCTCGTAGAGGGTGTACTCCACAGCAACTACATCAACTAGGTACTCATTAATCCATAGGTCGAGGTTCGCCATACGCTTAACCATGTTAGCGTCAGCACCTTGTAACATAAACTCTATGGCCCTGTTACAGTACGCTACCAAACTCTCGTCATCCTTCTGAACTACCCCCTCAATCTCCGGTGGGTGGGCAGTCAGTGCATCCGGGAACTTTCGTAGAATCTTAAGTTGGAACAGGTCGTGAATAAATGTACCATCATCTGCTGCTGAGTCCGTCTTATCTTTGTAGGCGTAAGCAGCTTCATTAAGGGCATCTTCAAGATTAAATAGCGTATGCTCATCAGCTACTCTCTCTTTAATATACTCACATGCACAATTAGCTGCCCATTGTATTAGCTGTGGCTTAGCTATCTTTGCAAGTATAGTGGTAACTGAAGCATACTCCTCGTTACCCTTCTCATATGTTCTACCTATTTGGTCGTGAAAACTCATGCTACCACCTCTTTCACAAAATAATATCCGTCTTTCATAACGGTGACATCTTTTACATCTTGAACAAACCGGGTATCAAATGCCGGTACGATGTAATGCCAACCTTTTGGGGATTCATGTTTCTCAATTATCTCAACACCCCTGTCAGAAAGTACGGATTCTAACTCATCTGTGTTCTTTGTGTCAAGGTCAATCATAAATTTTTTCTTACCAAACCGACAACAATCTTGAAGCAGGGCGGTACGCCACTCAACATCGATGTAGCCAGCCTTCTCAGGGAAATCGATTAACCTCTTCATCAACCACTTCATAGCCTTAACGGTATCTCTGGCGTTCACTGTGTGGTGGATACGCCAAGTTCCGCCCAGCATGATACACTTGTTCTCCAGCATCATCAGGTCTTGTATCTCGTCCTTGATGACCGTCCTCAAGCACATCCGCTGGCCGGGAGTCCTACGCAGAGCCAAGTACATATGTACGAAGTTCCGCTCTTCTTTTATCTCACTGTTACCTGCCATGATTTCCTTCCCATACCAAACTGTTTTCATTTAGAGCTTCTTTTTTTAAAAAATAGAATAAATAATACTTGACAGATTATACCGAGTGTGGTATCGTATCGTGCATGCCAAAACAACCAACAGAAAAACAGATTGAGGCGTATAAACTCTATGCCGAGGGTCTTACCTACAGAGAGATAGGTGAGAGGTGTGGTGGTGTAACCCGATTCGCCATCTACATGCGTCTGCGTCCGCTCTTTGAACAATACCCTCAGCTTCGCAGGAATATCAAACGCCCCCATGTTTTTCGCCTTTCAGATTGTAATCTTTTTTAAGGATATACGATGCACAAAGAACGCCGTTCGGGTTTTTCTAGTCATCTCGACCAAGAAATCCCAAGGGCTACTACAGAAGAGATAGCTGAGGCCAAGGAAACAAAAACGTGCCCACGTTGTGATGCTCCACTCGACCTCGCTACCTTCGGTGCTACCTGCCCCGATTGCCCTTTTACATTTTAGTTGATGCTGCCCGGATTGACGATGACTGGAGGCATTTCTCCACCTGCCATCCATCTTGGGTATGCACCATCCCACTTACGGATACGTTCCTGCTCAACTTCAAGACGCTTTAGAGTTATGAACGCAGGATTCTCCTGTGCTTCAGCAGCAGCTTCAGCTATCACACGGATACGTTCTGCATCAGCGTTAGCCAGAATCTCAATCTGACGAGCCTTCGCTCCTGCCTCAACCTCGATACGCTCTTTCTCGATGACCGATGCTTGTTTCTTGGCCATCTCCACGTTCTTAAGCTGCTGAGCCTCAAACACTTTATCAATAGCCTGCTGTACCGCAGGGTTCTCATATGTAAAACCACCAAACATACCGATAGCTGTCACAGTGATACCTCGGTCTTGGTAGTAGGGCAAAATATCATCTCGTACTGCTTGAATAATCTCGCCCTTCTTCGCTCGCAGTTCATCCATATCGTACTCAGCACAGATTTCTGCTGCCTTGGCCTGAATCCTAGCCCTGATTTCAGAGTCCATAACAGTAGCCAAACTGGTAGAAGCATAGGTATACAAGAACTTCGCTGCATTATCTGCCTCAATCATGGCAGTGCAGTTAAACCCAACAGAGAACCCTACCGAGTCTCTGGATTCTACCCAAATCGCCTCGTCTTTGTTACCTGTGCCTTTGTTCGCTTCCGCTACCCACTCTCTGGTCACTGGTCTGCGATTGACCTTGATAACCTTGTGGGTTGGGATGTATTTACCGTTCCAGCTTCCACGTCCGGTCTGCACCCACTGGTGTAGGATACGTACCCGCTTGGTAGCTACTTGATTGGCTGCCAGATATTCCTCGCTGGCAAACTTCAACTGCTCAGAAGTCTTACCCTGCATCGGCAGCATGAAAGCTGTCTCGTAGCTCTCGATTTCCACGTACTCTGGCTCGTCATACGGTTTGATACAACCTGTCATTGGTAGTACAATCAACAGAGCCAGCACTAGCATCATAATCTTTTTCATGTTCTCAAATCCTAACAATTTTTTCCACCATATCGGTATTAACAACAACAGAGGGAGCCATAAAAATTTCTGCAATCGGGCAAGCCCCTCACTAATCAGGTAGCCTTCGTTACTGTCTTGCAACTGCTCAACACCACCCTGATACACGACCACCGGGAAGGTGTAATACAGTACTCCTACCACTGCCAGAATCAGCAGCGTTAACATAATCCTTAACTTCATGTCGTTCTCCTTAAGCTTCAGCTTGTGGTGGGTCACACCACGTCTCAAATTCTTCGGGATGGGTAGGTATAACCTTTACACCTGTTTCTGTCAACTCTAATTCAAGTTCTCCAATAAGAAAACCTGCCATAGCTGTGACATTGGTGAACACACTCTCCATAAACTGGTGCAGCTTGTCTATTTCCTCGGATGGCACACTCACCTTACTAGTCTCTTTGTCGTACGCTCCTTTCCTACCCTTTTGGAGGGCATAGCTAAACCGGGCACACTCTCCGGTCTTTTCTTCAAGCATCAGGTAGGCCAGCTTGTTGGCTGTCTCTACCACCTTATCCCTGTGTTTCTTCAGGCCATCGATGTACTTCTTATCTGCAACAACATTTATATCTTGGTCAGGTTTCATGGTATCTCCTTTATACTACAAAAAAATTTTATTTTTCTCTTGACTTTATACTTGACAAGGTTATTATAATGAGCCTTCAAGCCTTTAAGCATTCGCTCATAGCATCATTCGCTCATAGCAAGTTAAAAATAATTAAGCCTTTAAAGTCTTTCAGGCTCTTAACCTCCAATGGAAAAGTCCACCTATTAATTAATGTGGGTTCCCTCGGCGTAATATTTCAAGACCTCCTCGGTCATGATTTGCCTTTTGAGGGTATCCAACGCACAGATGGCTGAACCACGAAGGTTTGCCGATTTTTCATCCTCGGTTTCGATGGCCAACAATAACCAACGAATACTGATAAGACCTTGGATGATGTGGTCAGCAGTTTTGCTATCAAGTTCCAACGCACTGGTAATCTCATTAATATCTTTGATTTTCTCAGAATTCATCGTTATCTCCATGATAAAAGAACTTAGCTGCTACGTCTGCTCTGATAATCTTCTTGGCTCGCAAGTCCTCGACGTAGTTATCCCATTTCTCCAAAACCTCACAGGGGGAGTCCGTTTTCTTCTTGATATTCTCCATGAAGTGGTCGTGCAACTCCTTTAGCTTCCCCCTATGAAGTTTCTTATGCTTCTTTTTCAAATAACTTGGTAGCTTCTCTGTCATAGAACCTCAAGAACATCTGACAATATCCTGACTGCCCTTTGAACAGCCTCTTTGTCCAGCGGAATCATATCCTCGACCTCAAAACCTTCTGAGGTACGCCTGATAAATACATCACCTGAACCAAACAGGTCAGCACGAGATTCCCAATAGTAATCACGTGTTGCCACTGCTTTTACTTCCATAGCTGGCCTTTGGCTCAGCTTCCTATTGGTGTTGTACGCTGGATGGCCCTTCATGTTCTCAACATTTTTATAACCCTCTGGATGGGGATTATTTGGGGCATCATTACTGAGCAAAAGCTCTCTGCCTATCCTACACTTAGTACCATGATGACGATACACGTGATGTTGTGCTGCATGGTATAACTTCTTCGGATAAACCATATCACAATCTGGATGGGCACACTTTAAGCTCTGATACCCTGATTTCTGAACAAACTTTGGAACTACTGGCATCTTGTTATATCTCCTATTTCATATAGCCTAATACATTCGGGGCAAAGGTCAGCCCCTTCTTCATACCTCTGCTTGAGGGTTTCTGGATACTCTTGGTCAGCTTCACTACGACAGCCTTCGCAGAAAAGAGCATCACAGGAATCACAACGCCTCACGCATTGGTCACAACATAGCTCTTCGCAAACGTCACAACGTCTGGCATCGAAAAGCTCTCTACCACACACTCCACAGTCAGGGCCGGGTTCACACATGAAATGACCTCCTTTCTAATCGTCTTTTCCAAAGCTCTGCTGTGTTCCATACCTTAGTCCACTTAGCGATAGAACGTGCTGAGCGTTCCAGTTTCTTGATACAATAGCCGGGCATAATATTTTGCAGCATGTTAACAAGTGCTGTGCTGTTCTCGGCTATCTCGATTTTGTCCATAGCTATTAGTTGTAGTTTGGTAAACATGTTAAACTCCTTTCACTTTGGCAACATAGTATTGTACGCCCACAGGCAATTGTTGTTCGTGACTACAACACCTCGCTTTACCCAGAGCCAGAGAAGGCTTCATGTAGGTACGTATCACCACACCACATTTCTTACAAGTGAGGATGTGACGAGCCGGAATGTCAACAACATCACCATCTCCAGCGTGAGCAGATACATGCTGAGAGCCTATTCTCCGGGCGATTGATTCCCACTCAGGGCCATGTGGCCTAATATATTCCCGGCTAAGCTCTCCCCATGTTATCATCTGGTCGATAATAGCATGGGCTACCTCGTGGAGGAATATTGACCACATGGTGGCGTAGGTGTTAAATTTACCATACGAGTACGATATTTCTATCAGGTGCTTTTTGCGGTAGCAAAGACCTATTGGATGCTCAAAGAAAGCCCACCAAAAGGAGTAAAGGTAATGCCTACCATCAGCGACACGTAGATACTCGTTTGCTTTTTTCTCAAATGTTCTTAGCTCTGCTTTGGTCATGTCAAAATCTCCCTCAAACTTTTTGACAGTATAAACAAATCCTCGTTCTGCTGCTCACGTGGAGGACAACCACCGGGCTGTTGTATCTTGTGATAGCCCACGTAGCTCCAACCAGTGTTAAGCTCGGCATCGACCATACGCTCTTCCTTGGTAGGATGTAGCACCCACAAGCGATAGCTGGCATCAATCATGTTGACAATATCCTGCTCAAATTGAGCAAGCTCGCCATAGTCTCTGCTGCTGTGCAGGGCGAAGGTAATACCATCGCACAGAGAACATGCCCGGAAAAGCTCGTTGTCATAGCGTGAGATGTACATGAAGATTTTCTTGTTGACCATATACTTTCTGACGTGCATAATGAAAGCTTCTGTAAGCTCAGCAAACTCCAGAGGCTCACCACCTGTGACAATGATTTCCTCATAGTTATTTAGAACATCCATTGTCGGCAATACCTGTAATCCTTCCATCTGGTCAGGGTGGGTGTTGCAGCAGTAGTCACACCCCCTGCTGCACACCGTACTCAACATTACCCTTGCTTTTTTTCTCATGGCTATCCCCTAACCTTTTCGCAGTATTCTATGCTACCCTTTGTACCCGGCTTAACTTCGTATTTGCTAGGAACGTAGTTACCATAGTAGTCGTAATGGCCTTCTTCCCCCAGCGTACAATAGCCAGCTTCAATCATGGACATACAGAAACGTCCTACCGAGCCTTCCAGCTTCCAAGCCATACCGGAATCGATAAGCTCCTGTGCTTGTTTAATTTGTTCGTTCATTAGTTACCCCCTTTTTTGTATTCATCTAATTCCCAACCAAAATCAAAGAAATATCCAAGTATTTCTTCTTTAGTTCCACCATAATTATGTGTTACAAAAATGTTTAGCTCTTGGTTAGTTACATCCCAATCAAAAACTTTCTCCACGTCTACCCATAACCCATCCTCTTCTTCATGCAAAGGCTGCCAGTAGATTTGAAATTCTGGTGGTGGACAAAAAGGTAGCTCAATTCTTTTTACCAGAGTCCTGCCGTGAACATCTAGTAACAATTTACATTGCATAATTTGTACCCCCTTAATTCAATTTACACTCTTGCCAGCATTACTGCGGTTTTAATCACTTCCCAATTAATCCCGACATCGGGGTCATGATTTCTCTCAACCATCGTCAAAACACGCTCTGCTTGGCTCTTTGTTAGATTTGGGGCAACTTCAAGAACATCCTCTACAACCCACATGGATGTAGCTATGATATCATATGGGTTATAAAAGCTTTTCAGAAATTCTATTAGTTCTTTAACGGTCATGGTTTGTCTCCTTTAGTTAGATTTCTATTTAATAGCGGTGGGCAGGAATCGAACCTGCCCTTAGCCCTTGCACCGCTCATATCCTTGGCAAAAAACTGTCCAGTTTCTTTATCTCTCTTGCCAGCATTACAGCACCTTCGTTTCTGGCATCATAGCCGACCTGCTCAGCCATTGGCGTTATGAAGTACTCCATCAAATAACGCACAAAGTCCTGCTGTAATGTTCTATGTGTTTTGAATGCTATTTGTTCAAAAAACCCTTCCACAAAATCGTCATTACCTCGGTTAATTTCATTTATCAAGGCATCTGCCAGTTTGTGGCCTTCCTGCCTGATGTTAGCCTTTTCAATTTGTTCTTTTACCCAAGGGTCTATGTCTTTCATTTTACGATTCTCCTGTACTCTACAACGCTGCCATACTCCGGCAGGTTTACCAATACGTTTGTTACGCTCCTGACGCTCAAAGGCCAGCCCCCATCTTTGCCCACCAGCACATGGTCATCGCCGACTTCTGCTACCAGTGTGGCATGCTGAAGGCATTCTTCGCCAAGCTCCAAGATACCATCATAGAGGTCGTCATCTTCTTCTTCCAATTCTCCGTAGAAGCAGCAAATATCGCCAACCTCAACTTCATCTTCATTGATGACTTCGGTATGCTCTTCGAGGTACTCCAACATATCCGAACGATTAACCCAATCAAGCTCGTCAATCCAGTTGAGAGAATAGGCCACAAAGCCCCAGCAGTTATACCAGTTATCTTTGGTTTCTTCTGTGACCTGATTCTGGACTACTTTCTTCTCAAATAGCTCATTGATTACTGTTAGTGGTGTGTTCATGCTAACCCCCTGTGACTTCAAAAACACTGTCGATAAGATTTATAAACTCTACATGGCTAATCTTACCCTTAGCCTTAAACCTGAAACTGTCCAGCTTCGATAATGGCATAATACTTACCAGCTTTGACTTTGTTCAAAAATTGTTCAAAAGTTAA